>OMCT01000471.1_pt1 | contig 31413 bp, 21 predicted proteins | sample 1674301 | NCBI WGS metagenome assembly OMCT01 (sample SAMEA103958158, study PRJEB25191) | human gut metagenome
TCGAAACCCGATGGTCGTGAGCCTTACACCGTCGTCATCCCGCCCCCCAACGTCACCGGAGTATTGCACATGGGACACATGTTGAATAATACCATTCAAGATATTCTGGTGCGTCGTGCCCGTATGGAAGGCAAGAATGCCTGCTGGGTGCCGGGTACCGACCATGCCTCGATAGCCACCGAAGCCAAAGTGGTGAACAAACTGGCCGCACAGGGCATCAAGAAAACCGACCTGACGCGTGAGGAATTTCTGAAACACGCCTGGGACTGGACACACGAACACGGAGGCATCATCCTGAAACAGCTCCGCAAGCTGGGTGCGTCGTGCGACTGGGACCGGACCGCCTTCACCATGGACGAGATACGCAGCCGTAGCGTCATCAAGGTATTTGTCGATCTGTTTAACAAAGGTCTGATTTACCGTGGCGTACGTATGGTGAACTGGGATCCCAAGGCACTTACCGCCCTGAGCGACGAGGAAGTCATCTATAAGGAAGAGCACAGCAAACTCTACTACCTGAGATATTACGTTGCCGACGATGACCTGTCGGGCGAGACGGGTGCCGAAGGCGAAGTTGTGCACCGCGATGCCGAAGGCCGCCGTTATGCAGTGGTAGCCACCACACGTCCGGAAACCATCATGGGCGATACGGCCATGTGTATCAATCCGGCCGATCCCAAGAACCAGTGGCTGAAAGGCAAGAAGGTGATTGTGCCGCTGGTAGGCCGCGTAATCCCTGTCATTCAGGACAGTTATGTCGATATCGAGTTCGGTACCGGCTGTCTGAAAGTGACTCCGGCTCACGACGTGAACGACTACATGCTGGGCGAGAAGTACAACCTGCCGAGCATCGACATCTTCAACGACAACGGCACCCTGAGCGAAGCCGCCGGCCTGTACGTAGGTATGGACCGCTTCGACGTGCGCGAGCAGATTGAGAAAGACCTGGCCGCCGCCGGACTGCTGGAGAAGGTGGAAGCTTATACCAACAAGGTAGGTTTCTCCGAGCGTACCAATGTGCCCATCGAACCGAAGCTCTCCATGCAGTGGTTCCTCAAGATGCAGCACTTTGCCGACATGGCTCTGCCGCCGGTAATGAACGACGAACTGAAGTTCTACCCCGCCAAATATAAGAACACTTACAAGAACTGGCTGGAGAACATCAAAGACTGGTGTATCAGCCGTCAGCTGTGGTGGGGACACCGCATCCCGGCCTACTACCTGCCCGAAGGCGGATACGTTGTAGCCGAGACAGCCGAACAGGCACTGGAACTGGCCAAGGCCAAGACCGGCAATGCCGAACTGACACTGGCCGACCTGCGTCAGGACGAGGACTGTCTGGATACGTGGTTCTCTTCGTGGTTGTGGCCCATCTCGCTGTTCGATGGTATTAACAATCCCGGCAACGAAGAAATCAAATACTATTATCCCACCAGCGACCTGGTGACAGGACCCGATATTATCTTCTTCTGGGTGGCCCGTATGATTATGGCCGGTTACGAATACATGGGCGACATGCCTTTCCGCAACGTTTACTTCACCGGTATCGTGCGCGACAAGCTCGGCCGTAAGATGTCCAAATCGCTCGGCAACTCGCCCGACCCGCTGGATCTGATCGAGAAGTACGGTGCCGACGGTGTACGTATGGGAATGATGCTTTCGGCTCCTGCCGGAAACGACATCCTCTTCGACGATGCATTGTGCGAGCAGGGACGTAACTTCAACAACAAGATATGGAATGCTTTCCGCCTCGTCAAAGGTTGGGAAGTAAGCGACGATGCCGCTGTGCCCGAAGCTGCCGAGCTGGCTATGCGCTGGTTCGATGCCAAGCAGAATGCCGTAGCAGCCGAAGTAGCAGACTTGTTTGGCAAGTATCGTCTGAGCGAAGCGCTGATGGCAGTTTACAAACTGTTCTGGGACGAGTTCTCGGCCTGGTATCTGGAGATGATCAAGCCTGCTTACGGACAGCCCGTCAGCCGCAAGGTATATGATACGACCATTGCTTTCTTCGACAACCTGCTGCACCTGCTGCATCCGTTCATGCCTTTCATCACCGAAGAGCTGTGGCAGCACATTGCCGACCGCAAGGACGGCGAAAGCCTGATGGTAAGTCCGATGGCTGCTCCTGCTGCTTACGACGAAGAGCTGCTTAAGCAGTTCGAGGCTGTAAAGGAAGTGATCAGTAACATCCGTGCCATCCGTCTGCAGAAGAACATCGCCCAGAAAGAAGAACTGGAGTTGCAGGTAGTAGGCGAAAATCCGGTAGCCGCTTATACGGCAGTCATCACTAAGATGTGTAACCTTTCTGCCATTCAGTCGGTAGCCTCAAAGACCGAAGGCGCTGCTTCGTTCATGGTCGGCACAACGGAATATGCTGTTCCGCTGGGTAACCTGATTGATGTGGAAGCCGAAATAGCCCGTATGGAAGCCGAGCTGAAGCACAAGGAAGGTTTCTTGCAGGGAGTTATGAAGAAACTGAGCAACGAGAAGTTTGTGAACAATGCTCCGGCTGCTGTCATCGAACTGGAACGTAAGAAACAGGCCGATGCCGAGAGCATCATCAAGTCTTTGAAAGAAAGCATTGCAGCTTTGAAGAAAGCCTGAGCTGACATAAGACCATAAAAAAGATTCACGCTGATGCAGCAACCTGAAAGGTAAAACTGCAATCAGCGTGAATTTTTTGTTTTAATAGATATCTCTCTTAGTCAGAATGTTCTTGAAAAAGAAGGAGGGGAGGAGGTAAGAGCCGGAGCCTTATTCCAGTAATTTCTTCAGGAAATCGTCCAGTTCTTCGTCCAGTCCTTTCAGCAACTCATCGTTTACCAGCAAGGTATCGTCGTCCATCAGGAGCAGTTCGGCAATGGTCTCTTTGTCTTCATCGACCAGAACGAAGGAGTAGGGCTTCATGATGGTCAGTTTGTCGAATACGCCTTGTTTCTTCATATTGCCAAGCAGATTGGCAAATATGTGCTCGATGCATTCGTAGAAGTCGTCGCCGTCATAGGTCATCCATTCTTCGATCGTGGCATGTGCCAGTTCATTGTCGTCATCGTCGAATATCAGCAACTCGCCTGAACTTTGTATGGGTTGCAGATGGATGTCGGTGACAATGGTTTGTTCGCAACCGCAGGTAAACCTGTCGATTGCTTTTTTGACGGTTTCTTCTATGAGCGATAATGCAGATTGGCTGAGTTTCATATTATCTTTCCTTTATGCGTGCGTCAAAGGTAGGGAAAATAATTAATAATCGGTTAAAAAATGCGGGGAAACTTCTGGGGTCTTTTATTTTTCCTCTTCCTTGAAGCGTCCTGTCTGCATGTCGAGCATATGTATGCTTGACAGTCGTTTTTCCAGTTCAACTACATACATGCTGGTCAGTAAATAGTTGGGCACGAGGCTGGCATCGACCCCGCGGACGGTTTTCTTATGTTCTACCTGATCTATTTCTGCCGCTACAGCCTGTGCCTTTTGTGCCCAGGACAATGCACTCTGTATGCTGTCCTGCATCTCGTAGCCCAATGCCGCGTTGTAGGCAGCATACATTTTCTGTTTGCCTTTTCCTTGATTATATGCTTTCTCCCAAAGCGAAACCGCTCCCGGCCAGTTTTTCTCTCTTACGCAGATGGCTGCATCGCGCATATTAACCGAACCGCCAATGAAGATATACCTCTGTTGCGTTGTCCAATAAGGTATCAGGTGCTTGACGGGAATGGTGCCGGCAAATATGGAGGCTTCCCTGATCAGGTCTTTGTCCTTGATGAGATTGTTGTTCACTCTTTCTACCCCATTCTCGATTCTATCCCAATATATGCTGTCCGAAAGGGTTAAAGTAGCAATCGCCTTGCTCCTGTTGGGCACATAGATGCTGATGGTAGGACTGACAAGGACATCGAGCGTTCCTATATAAGCGTCGTAGGAAAAGCGTTGTATTTTCCGAAGGGCTTCCATCTGTACATTTTCTATGGCAATCAGAAAATCGACCTGAAGTTGTTGGGTTAGTGTATTGACTTCTTCGGTGGTGAGGGGTGTTTTCTCTGCAACAACATCCTGACTACGCAAGGCTGAATCGCAAATAACCACTTCATCGAAGTAATTCTCGTCAGCGATGGATTGTGCCAGTGATTCGGCAGCTTGTGCGGCATCACCATAGTAAAATTGGGACATCCGGAGCATTTCCCTATCATTCTTGATCGGCAGCTTTTTATTGATAGGATTTTGCTCGGGAATATTGGGCATATTGTTGACAATCGCTACCCGTTTCAGTTCGGGAGGAAAGCTTATATCGGCGGGAATCATGTAGTCCACCGAAATCGACTCCATACTTTGGCAACCACTTACTATTCCGCAAAGCAATATCAGGTAATGGATATACTTATTCATAACATTCTGATTTGATTCTATTATTCTATAAAACAAATATACGCTTTTATGTCTATAAGACAAAAAGCCCCGGACTGTTTTTTTAGTCCGGGGCTTTTTTTGTATTTACCGCTATTTCAAGTTACGTTTTATGCGTTTCTACCGTGGCAGTTTTTATATTTCTTTCCACTTCCGCAGGGGCAGGGATCATTACGTCCTACAGTCTTTTCTACACGGATAGGTTCGCGCTTCTGTTGTTCGCGGGTATCCTGTGCTGCTGCGGCCTGTTGGTTCGGATCATTCAGATCCTGCTTTTGCTCACGGTATTTACTCATATCCTGGCGTTGTTCGGGAGCTGCCTGACGAACCTCTACACGCTGTTGGGGAGCTTGTGGAGCCGGTTGTTGCTGATGCTGGGACTCCTGAGGCTGCTGAGGCTGTTGTGGCTGCTGGGACTGGGCAGGAGCTTCCTGTACAGGGATTTGTCCACGCATCAGGATAGAAACTGTTTCGTTGTTTATCTTGTTCACCATATTGTCGAACAGGTTGACTGATTCCAGCTTATAGATAAGCAACGGGTCCTTTTGCTCGTAACTTGCGTTTTGCACGGAGTGTTTCAGTTCGTCCAATTCGCGCAGATTCTCTTTCCATGCTTCATCAATCACATGCAGCAGAATAGACTTCTCGAACGATTTAACAATCTCCTTGCTTTCGCTTTCATAAGCAGCTTTTAAGTTGCAGGAAATATTGTAGATGCGTTTGCCGTCGGTGATGGGAATCAGAATATTCTCGTACATGTGTCCCTGATGCTCGTAAACTTGCTTAATGACCGGATTGGCGATCTGAGCCATGCGTTCGGTGCGGCGTTTGAACAAATCCATTGCACCGTCGAATACACGTTCAGCCAGCTGTTCCTTCTTCTCGTTTTTAAATTCTTCTTCCGTAAAAGGAACTTCCATGGCAAGTACCTGAAGTACGTCCATCTTGCAGCTTTCATAGTCGGGAGCTTCCACTGCATTGGCTGCACGATCCCAGATCATGTTGACAATATCCATACCGATACGTTCACCCATCAAGGCATGGCGACGTTTGGTATAGACAACCGTACGTTGTTTGTTCATGACGTCATCGTATTCCAGCAAGCGTTTACGGATACCGAAGTTGTTCTCTTCAACTTTCTTCTGTGCACGTTCGATGGATTTGGAAATCATGCTGTGCTCGATCATCTCACCTTCCTTGAAACCAAGTTTGTCCATTACTCCGGCGATACGGTCGGAAGAGAACAGACGCATCAGGTCGTCTTCCAATGAAACGAAGAATACGGATGATCCCGGGTCACCCTGACGGCCGGCACGACCACGCAACTGGCGGTCCACACGACGTGATTCATGGCGTTCCGTACCGATGATGGCCAAACCGCCGGCAGCTTTCACTTCGGGACTCAGTTTGATATCGGTACCACGGCCGGCCATGTTGGTGGCAATGGTCACCGTACTGCTTTGTCCGGCTTGTGCAACGATTTCAGCTTCTTTCTGATGTAATTTGGCATTCAATACGTTGTGAGGAATCTTGCGCATGGTCAGCATCTTGCTCAGCATTTCCGATATTTCAACCGAAGTTGTACCTACCAGTACCGGGCGTCCGGCTTTTACCATGGCTTCTATTTCTTCGATGACGGCTTTATACTTTTCGCGTTTGGTCTTGTAAACGCGGTCGTTCATATCCTTACGTGCAATGGGGCGGTTGGTCGGGATTACGACTACATCCAGTTTGTAGATGTCCCAGAATTCACCAGCTTCTGTTTCTGCCGTACCGGTCATACCTGCCAGCTTGTGGTACATACGGAAATAATTCTGTAATGTAATGGTAGCAAACGTTTGGGTAGCGGCTTCTACTTTTACTCTTTCCTTGGCTTCGATGGCCTGGTGCAAACCGTCGGAGTAACGGCGTCCTTCCATGATACGGCCTGTTTGCTCGTCCACAATCTTAACCTGTCCGTCGATGACTACGTATTCATCGTCTTTCTCGAACATGGTATATGCTTTCAGCAACTGGTTGATGGTATGTACACGTTCCGACTTGATGGCATAGTTGGTCATCAGAGCATCTTTTTTAGCCAAGCGTTGTTCGTCGGTCAGGTCTTTCTCATTTTCCAAAGCAGAAAGTTGGGCGGCAATGTCGGGTAGTACGAAGAGGGTAGGGTCGTCCGAATTGCCTGTAATCAGGTCAACACCTTTATCGGTCAGATCTACACTGTTCAGCTTTTCATCGATGACGAAGTACAATGGATCAGTAACTTCGTGCATACGTTTGTTGTTCTGTTCCATATAGATTTCTTCCGTCTTGAGCATGCCGGCTTTGATACCCGGTTCGCTCAGGAATTTAATCAAGGCCTTGTTCTTGGGCAGACACTTGTGGCTACGATATAAAGCCAGGAACCCTTCTTCCTGTTCCTTCTTATCGCTGGAGGGGATCAGTCTCTTTGCCTCGGCAAGATATTTGGTTGCCAGAACTTTCTGCGCCTCTACCAGGCGTTCAACTAAGGGACGGAGTTGTTCAAACAGTTGGTCGTCGCCTTTCGGTACCGGACCTGAAATGATAAGTGGAGTTCGTGCATCGTCAATCAGAACGGAGTCCACCTCATCGACGATGGCATAGTTGTGCTGACGCTGTACAAGGTCTTTAGGACTGATGGCCATGTTGTCGCGCAGGTAGTCGAAGCCGAATTCATTGTTTGTACCGAAAGTAATATCAGCCATATAGGCTTGACGGCGGGCATCTGAATTCGGGCGGTGTTTGTCGATGCAATCTACGCTCAATCCGTGGAACATATACAACGGTCCCATCCATTCCGAGTCACGTTTGGACAGGTAATCGTTCACTGTAACGACGTGTACGCCATTTCCAGTCAGGGCATTAAGGAAGACAGGTAATGTTGCTACCAATGTTTTACCTTCACCGGTTGCCATTTCGGCAATTTTACCTTTGTGCAAAACGACACCACCGAACAATTGTACGTCGTAGTGTACCATGTTCCAGGTAACCTCGTTTCCTCCGGCCATCCAGTGATTCTGGTAGATTGCTTTGTCGCCTTCAATGCGTACAAAATCTTTTGTAGCAGCCAACTGTCGGTCGAAGTCTGTAGCTGTTACTACAATTTCTTCATTCTCGGCAAATCTTCTGGCTGTATCCTTTACGATGGCGAATGCTACAGGCAAAACGTCATCAAGCGCTTTCTCATAGATTTCCAGTATTTCTTTTTCGATTTTGTCGATCTGGTTGAAGAGTGCTTCACGGTCTTCCAATTCAGTCGATTCAACACTGGCTTTCAGTTCATCGACTTTGGCACGTTGTTCGGCAGCCGAGTTGCGGATATAGGCTTTTAGTTCTTCTGTTTTGGCGCGCAGGGCGTCGTTGTCGAGCTTGGCCACTTCCGGATAGGCGGCTTTGATTTTGTTCACCCACGGCTGTATTTCTTTCATGTCGCGTGTGGACTTATTGCCAAAGATCGAGCTTAAAAATTCATTAAATCCCATTGTATATATTTGTTTTTATTATTATTCGTTATGTGATTGATATCCTTTGCGATGCAAAGGTAATAATTTAGGCAATGAGGACATTACCTTTCCATATAGTTTTTTCCTGTGGATCCCATAATTTTAGACAGATCCTTTACTAAGAAAAGAAATGGATGCCTTATGATTTCTGTGGAGGGAAAAATCAGAAATCGAATGGAGTCGATTTACATGCGTTAGGCGCGCGGATACGCAGTGATTTTGCCAGTGTAGGGGCAATTCGGTCTGTACAGACGGGGGTGCGTATAATTTCGGGTTTGACGTTAGCGCCTAACAATATAAGTGGAGCCGGTATTTCTGCTGAACGCACGACGCGGTTGTCGTTACTGTTTTCTTGCATAATACTCCACCCTGGTAATACTTTGATAAGCAAATCACCGGAACGCTTACGGTGAAAACCGTTTCGGATGCGTTCTATTTGTGGAGACCAAGGACCCAGCAGGATACGGTTGGCGGAATAGACTTCGTTTACGCCGCTGAACTGTACAAGGAATTCCGCAGATTTTTCCTGTATGTCGCTCAAGTCTAACTGCTTATCTTCTATCAGTTTGTGGTTAAGATAGATTTGCAGGTCATGATAGCCTTCTACATATTGGCCTTCACCGTAGGTTGCCATCAAGTACATGTTCAGTAAAGTAGCGCAGCGGTTCAGATAAAACTCGCCACCTGGTACACGATAGATTCCTACGTCTGCGGCTTCAGGGTCGGCATATCCGGTTGACGTGATGCATAACAGGACATTTTGCAATCCGATGTGGCGGTCGAGCATATCAAGTAAATTGGCAATGCTACGATCCAGACGGGCATAAGTATCCTGTATTTCCATTGCACACTCTTGTGTGCTTTTATGGTTGTAGTTGCCTGCATAATAGGTCAGCGCCAGCAGGTCGGGTATTTCGTCTTTGCCAATGGTGCTTTTGGATAATAATTCTTCAGCCAATAAGTTTACTTCATCGTTAGCAAACGGACTGAGAATCAATCTTCGGAAGCTATTGGTACGGTCATTATTTAGATTATATTTGAAGGCATCGGTTCGCCATTCAGGAAGAAAGGTATAACTGGTGACCGGAAACAGAGGATTCCATACCATATCTTTGATACGGAAATCAGGTGAGTTTCGGTCATTATATTGACTGATCCACCACGGGAATTCATTATAATAGGTAGTACTACACCATTTACCTGTAGTCTTATTCAACCAGAATGCACCGTTTCCGGCATGTCCGGCTGCTAAAATGGCTGCATCGCGGAAAGGTGAGATGGAATATACCAAGGCACGGTTGCGAGTTGCTATTTTAAGTTCATCGGACAGAGTAGATGTAAGCAGTTGCGAAGCTGAACTGTTCTCATCGGTGTAGTTGCCCATAAAATCCGAATCGTCCACACAGTTGCGAGGACGAAGTGTCTGAGTATCTAACCATGTCTCGGCTACGATACCATTTATGGAAGGTGTAGTTCCTGTGTAAAGAGAGGCTATTGCGGATGCCCGGTCAACATCATCAAAAGGAAATTGTGCCTGGCAGAATACTTTGCCTTCCCGTAGCAGACGTTTGAACCCTTTTTCTCCGTATAATGAGGAAAATGCTTCCATGTAATCAGTGCGCAGCTGGTCGATGGTCAATGAAACCACCAACTTCGGGGTAGCAGGCATCGGCTGAGCCTGTAGCCCGCTGAAAGTTAACGCCAATATGGAAGTGATCAGTCCTTTCTTCATTACAGCTTCTTATATGTGAGATAAAGGTTGCTTGCAGAACGTATCCACAAACTGAGTGCCAAAGGTAATATAGCTAAGTTAAATTCTTGTGGTATTATTCCCCAAAGCAATATAAAAAATGTTAATTCAACGCAATTCGCCATCATATAGATGCTTTTCTTCTTCCTTTTTACAGCCAAAATCATCCATGGCAGACACAGAAGGTGGAAAGGATGGAAGAGCAAGAGCAGGTAATTGGGACTAACGGCTGGGTGTTGTGAGAATAGGGTTAAAAATGCTAAGATGCAACCGGCAATACCTGCAGCAAGGAACAGCAAGAGGTCGAGTGCCCAAAGGCTGCTTTTCCGATACAGGCCAAGGGCCGTAGCAATGATTACAACGACCAACAACAAGGTAGCAGCCTGGAGGGGTGTGATACCTTCCGGCATATTGGTTTCTTTTTCACTTTGAATGAGATGTTCTTCATGGCAGACCAATGGGCGTTCTTTGCCTTGTGCATCTTTTAGTTTGGCTTTTGCCAGAAAGTCTTTCAGATAGAAAGGTGCGAACATCATTTGACGGCGGTTGATATCTTCATCGGCTTTACTCCCTAAACAGAGGTCGATACCGAAACGTGCCCATGAATGTCCTTCGGTGTATTGGTGGACGATGTCGCGAAAACTTGTTCCCGTTTGTAAAGAGGTCATGTCTTCTGCGTATTCGAGTGTTCCTTCAGTGGCACGTTCAATTTGGTCGCGAGGACGGGTGGCGCAATTGTCGTATAAAAAGTTGTAGCGGTAAACTCGGTTTTGGGGAAGGTAATTATCTTCCAAAAGCATGAGTAATTTCTTCTTTTCTTCAGTATTCAGGTTTAGGGTTTGTTGCCATACGTCCCGTCCTGTCCAAGTGTATTCGGAAGCAAAATGTTCGTAGGAAGTTACCCCCAGCTGATAGTCGGTTTCTCCTAATGTAAAACGGAGGATGAAGTTGGGAGTGTTGAAGCTGAAAATGCCATAGTTGAATACGGCATCGATGCCACGGGTGAAGTTTTCGTACCGAATAGCCGTATGGCCGAAAAGAGAATATATTTCTTCACCTGCGCCGCAAGTCAGCAAACTGAACCGGATACTGTCTTCAGTTATGGTTGAGGGTGTGGAATGCTTTACCTGCATTGGCATATCCTGGGCACGGACCAATTGATGGGGAATGCTCAGGAAACAGCAAATAATCACGATCAATGATAAAAGGGTATGTCTCATTGTATGGTTGTGCTACACATGTTACAGCTGTTAGGATGAACTGGCTATTCTAAATTCAATCGGATGTAATCGATCTTGATGCTTTGGACACGATTGAGCGCTTTCCAAATACGATCGTTTCGGCTAAGAAATAGTTGAATAGTCCGGATATCAGCAATGCTGCAAGGTTACAGTAAACCACATTCCAGCCGAAGATTTTTTGGAACAGGAGCAAAAACAGCATTTTGACCAAAAAACCTAATACGGAGGAAAAGTTGAATATGAGGAATCTGTAAGTGAAATCCTTGACATTCTTGTTGGTGATACGTTCTTTCCATATCCAATAATAGGAACAGACGAAATTGCTGAATACGGCAAACTCGAATGAAATAACCGGAGAAACAACATATATTCCCCAATAGTCATGAAACAGGAATTTGGAACATATCCACAGTACGAAAGTATCGACACCGGTGCCAAACAGACGACTTACAACAAATTCTATATATGTACGCACGAGATAATCGGTTGAATTAGTTCTTTTTTTCAGGATGATAAGGCTTCAAAGGATCTTGTTTAGCCAACAAGTTGCGGTCTTTGACAAACTGCATAAACAGCATGGAGAACAGAATAACAACGATAACCATGCCGGCTATGTCGAATATACCGAATTCGTATCCATAGAAGTGATAGGAAATATTCACCCATGGCGTGTACATGATTAATGTATTTAGAAGTATGATGACCAACCGGAATTCGGTAGGCCCGAAGCTGCCATAGGTCAGACGGAATTCGCCTTTCAGAATGGTACCGATATAAGTATAGATGGACAAAACTAAATATCCGGCAAGAACAAGCAGGGCTATGTCGAGGCGGAAGATAGGAGATAATCCTGCGCCTATACATATAATACATATCGTAATGGCGTCTAATGTATGGTCGATGAAGAATCCATATACGGGCCGCTGGGTGTTACGGACACGTGCAATAGTGCCATCTAAGCTGTCGCCATACCAGTTGATCACAAAACCTAAGGATGAAATCCACAGATACTGGAGGTTTTTATTGGCCAAAATATAGCCTAACGCGCATACAAAAGCTCCTCCGAGGCCAATGTACGTCAGCATGTCGGAAGTTACCCATTGAGGCTGTCTTTTAGCCAACCATATAAGAACCTTTTTTTCTGCCGCGTTAAGAATAGAAGTTTGAATTCTATTTGATAATTCTTTTCCCATACATTCTCTTTTTACACGGCAAAATTACAGTATTTTTTTAAATTTTCATTTTAAGTTTAATATTCTTGCAACAATTTAACAACATCTGTTGCAAAATGGTAGATTTTAGGGGCGTATTCCCCGACAATCGCAATGCTTTGTTGTGATTTTGAAGAGAGTTGCCCTCTCCTGCTTTTATTATGTCATGTGGCTATTCCCTTTTCTTGTGAAAGGCGGTTGTCGTGTATTTCAACTCGACATTACCGTCCTGAGGAGGTTTTGTGCAGGGGTCAGTCGTCTTTTATGGGAAAGTAATTTGAAAGCGTGTCCAGCCATCTTTGTAAGTGCGCAGGGAGAAGGTACATCCATGGCGATTCAGGACTTCACGGATGAAGATGAGGCCAATGCCTTGTCCATGAGGTTTGGTGGAGAAGAAAGGACTGAACAGTTTTTCTTCAGTCTCTTTACTGATTCCCGGACCATTATCGGCCACTTCGATGGTGGCGGGGGCTGTAGTGGTGATTCTGATTTCACCGTTTTGTTCGATGCTTTCGACGGCGTTTTTGATGATATTAACCAGAACCTGTTCGAATAGTGCGGAATCAAGGTTCACGTATTTTACATCGGGTGCGCATTGTAGAGTGAGCTTGATGTGGTGGTCGTTGCACAGTCCCTCCATGAAGCGTACGCAAGTGGTGGCGGTTTCATTCAGATTGGCTTGTGAAAGAACCGGTTCGGGGATTTTTACGACGTCGGCAAAGCGGGTAATGAACTTGCTCATCGAAAAACAGCGTTCGGTGCATACCCGCATTACGTCGCAGATCTCTTCCATTCCTTTTTCGGTGGAGAGCGCTTCTTCAACGGTGTCCAAGGTAGAGGTGATACCGGCAGTTGTATTGTTTACTTCGTGGGCTATCATGCGTATCACCTTTTCGTAGGCTTTCTTTTCGGCGCGTATTACTTCATCGGTCATGCGTTCTATCAGGTAAAACGGATGCTGGAAGCCCCGGTCGATGAAGAAAGTGAAGGTGCAGCGGTAAATGTTGGTGTCGTTCAGCCGGATGACCCGTGTCTCTTCTTTGTTGAGGGTTGTCAGTTCGTTGGCCAAGGGAGAATCTATTTTCTCTATTTTTTTATTTAAGATACTTTCGATATGGGTGCCCAGCATCTTGACGGCCATTGGGTTGGCTTGCGATATATTTCCATCCAGATCGGTGATGATGACTCCCATGGGTGAGGCCTGTATCAGCAGGTCGAGGAAATGGTTCTGTTCGCGCAGGCGCAGGCGTTCGTTCTTCAGTTGGTCCATCATGCGGTTGAAGATGTTCACAATGCGGTCGGCCTCGTGTTGTCCTACGGGGCTGAGACGGCTGCTGAAGTCTTGCTCGCGAAGGAGTTCCATACCATTGCCGATGGTGTGCATGGGCTTCACGATCTTGTTGTAGAAGACGATGAGGTAGAGCAGAATGAATGCGATGCTTCCTTCCATTATATAATAGGGCAGGTTGTCTTCAGGCAAGTGCGTTACCCAATATGCCAGAGCTCCGGACAATGCCAGGAGTATCAGGACCAGGATGATGAAGAAGAACTTGATGCGCACGTTGGTCTCGGTTTAAGAGTTTTGAGGAAGATTGTTGATGTCGATGTTGTACTTTTCTAACCTGCGGTAGAGGGCAGCCCGGCTGATACCCAGCGCCAGGGCTACCTGGCTGAGGTTTCCTTTGTGGCGTTCGAGTGCCTGGAGTATGGTGTGGCGCTCGATTTCGTCTAAAGTCATATTGGCGTACGATATGTTTTCGGTAGCCTGGGGTTGCTCGGCGGTACGCAAATATTGGGTGTCGAAGTCGGCAGCTGTGATAACGGATTTCCCGCTGACGAGGATTGTACGTTCGACAAGGTTCTTCAGCTCGCGGATGTTTCCCGGATAGGGTAGTTTCGACAGGAAGTTCAGTGCATCGGCCGCAAATTCCGTATGGGGTAGTCCGTTGGCTTCGGCCTGGCGGTCGGCGAAGTAGCGTGCCAACAGGGGGATGTCTTCGCGGCGTTCGCGCAGGGCGGGAAGCTTAATGGTGATAAGATTGATGCGGTAGAAGAGGTCCTCGCGGAAAGTATGCTCGGTTACCATCTTGCGCAGGTCGGCATTGGTGGCCGATATGATGCGTACATCGACTTTGCGGGGACGGCTGTCACCGAGTACTTCGAAGGTCTGATCTTGCAATACGCGGAGCAGTTTCACCTGGCAGGAGAGGTCGAGGTCACCGATTTCGTCGAGGAAGATGGTACCCTTGTTGGCCAGTTCGAAACGGCCGACGCGGTCGGCTGTGGCATCGGTGAAGGCTCCTTTCTTGTGGCCAAACATCTCGCTTTCGAAAAGGCTTTGTGAGATACCACCCAGATTGACCTTTACGAAGGGTTGCTTGGCACGCTGGCTGTTGATGTGGATGGCTTCGGCTATCAGCTCTTTGCCGGTGCCGCTTTCGCCGGTGATGAGGACCGAGGCATTGGTGCGTGCGATACGTGCCACGGTGTTCAGTACGTCCATCAGTCCGCGCGATTTTCCGATGATGTGGCTGCGATCCAGCGTGTCGGCCTTTTCGGCGGTACTTTCTGTTTGCGGCGCATTCAGTTCGAGGGCTGTCTCGATGCGTTGCAGCAGGGTGGCATTGTTCCACGGCTTGGTAATGAAGTCGAAGGCACCGGCCTGCATGCCTTGTACGGCCAGCTGGATGCTACCCCAGGCGGTCATTAGTATGACGGGAGTTTCGGGGCGGAATATTTTTACTTGCTTCAGCAGGGTGAGTCCTTCTTCGCCGGTTGTGGAGAGGGTGAAGTTCATGTCCATCAGTATCAGTGCCGGAGCTTCGGCACGCACTACATCAATGGCTTCGCGCGGACCCGCTACGGCCTTAACTTCGTAGCCGGCGCGTTTCAGCATGAAGCTGAGCGAAGAACGTACTGCGCTGTCGTCGTCAATAACAAGAATCATATTTATATATATAATAAGGTGTAATTGAATGTATGTGCAAAGTTAGCAAATCTCTTTGCACGTTGCAAGCGGTCGGCCCGTCTTTCGTGCGTGGAACGCACGGGGACGGGCGGATTTATCTTTTTACGATGTCCTCGAAGTCGGCCTCGAGCTCGGTGTTCTGTTCGAAGTCCCACAAGGTAAGGCTGCGTATCTGGTAGAAGTAGTACCAGTAATAGTAGAGTTCGGAGATGTGCTTCTGTCGGGCTTCGTCTTTCGAGTTCTGCGCGTCGTTCAGGTCGAGGGTGCTTATTTTGCCTATCATAAAGGTTTCTACGCTGGTCTTGTATCGCTTTTCGGCGATGAGGTCGGCTTCCTGGGCGATGTTGAGCTGCTGTGCCTGGTTGTTGAAGTTTTCGACCAGCAGGAAGATGTTCTGGTTGAAGTCCATCTGTTCCTGGCGTATCTTGGAGAGTACCACTTCGCGGTTGCTTTTGGCTACCCGCACTTGTCCGCGGCGTTTTCCCCAGTCGAGGATAGGAATCTTGACACCTACCTGAACCACCTGGTTATCTACCAGGCCGTGATAGGCCGATTTCAGGGCGTTTGACTGACCTGTGTATCCGATGCTGGCAAAGAGGTCGATGCTGCGCAGGTTGCCACGGGCGGTGGCTACTTCGTAATCGGCTTCCAGTTGCCGACGACGGATGTTCTGGGCAAAGGAGTTGCGTTGCAAGGCTTTCTCGAGCACGCTCTTGTAGTCCATGTTGAGCATGGGGACGGTGGTGGGCAGTGTCGGGTTCAGGTTTTCCTGTTCGGACACACCGAGGAAGGAGCGCAACTGGAACATTTTGGCGTTCAGATTGCTTACGGCGGCAGTAACGTCGGCTTTGCTTTGCAGGGCGTTGAGCTTCAGTTGCAGCAGGTCGTTTTCGGATATCTGTCCCATCTTGCGTTTGGCGATGGCTACTTCGTACAGGCGGTCGGCATTGGCCTTGTTCTGGCGTACGGTGGCGAGCGACTCCTTGGCCAGCAGCAGTTCGAAGTAGTAGGTGATGGCTTTCATCGTCACTTCTTCGGTGGCGGTTATGAAGGCGGCCTTGGCTTCGGAGTAGCGTACGGGTTCGATACGGCGATCCCACTTCAGGGTGTTGACGCCGAAGATGGGTTGTGTCAGTTCCAGGCTGATGGGGACGGACATAAACTGCTTGTTGCCGTTTGACCCCAGTTCTTTCAGATAGTCGAGCGAGGAGGTGAGCGAAAGTTTACCTCCTGTCAGCCAGATGTTCTGGTCGATGGAGATTTCGCCTGAAAGTCCCAGTACGTTGTCGCGTACGTACGAATAGGTTCCGTCGGCGTTCTGATAGGAGTTGTATATCTTCCGGTAGTTGGGCAGGGTGCCCGTAAAGTTGACTTCGGGCAACAGATTGGCTCGGAATGTCCGGTACTCCCAATAGGCGGTTTTCAGTTCGTTCAGGGCAACGGCGGCATCTACCGACTGTATGCGTGCCAGGGCGATGGCTTCGTTCAGGGTGATGTCCCGTTCGTACGTCAGTGTGTCGTTCTGTGCCCGGAGCATCAGAGGCAGGCACAAGCAGGCTGCAAGTAAAATCTTCTTCATTTCTATTTGGCTTTTGTTTTTTCTGTTTTTGCGGTAACCGGAGTTACCATGAGTTGCTTAAGTATCGCAAAGAGCGTGCCAAGCGCCCAGAGTGGCTTGTAGCCGGTGTGGGTGTTCGGAATCGGACACTTTCGTTGTCCGTTTACGGACGGTGGACGGTGGTGTGTCCGTTCGGTTGTGTGGGTTTGACGTTTTGACACTTTGCCGACTGAAGTCGTTCAGAATCCGTTATTTCCGGATGAATGGACGCTTGGTCGGAATTTTGCGAGTGATTTTTCGTATGAGTCTTATTGATAGCCGGATAGCGAAATGTTTACATTTGAAATAGAGAAAAATAGCTTCCGGACAGCTCCGAAACACGGTGTTTGCAAGGGGGAAAAGCTTTTCGGACAAGTGTCACAAGCAATCCGGGCGAGCGACACAAGCAATCCGGACGAGCCGTGCAAGCCATCTTATTGTTCGGCGCAAGTATTTTCGGTCTTCATTCGAAGCGTTTTTTGACTGTTTTGTTGCATGTTTATGCATTTTAGCGCTGTTTCCTATGATTTTCGAACTCTATTTCACGTTTTTCGGAAATAAGTCCGGTTATTAAAAGATGGGTTTTGCTTACTTTTTGGTAGGTAATCCGCTTCTGATGGTGCGTTTGTGGCAATTGTCCGGAGTGCTTCGTCCGGCTCCTGCGGCGGTACCCGGTCGGGGTTTCGATGGACAGTGCGTGAGCTATGGTTACGGTGAAGTTATCTTCTTTCCTCGATTATGTCGATAATTCAAAATTCAGTCGTATCTTTGCGCCCGATTAACAAAAGGAATTTTCAATGAATCTGATTATCGATATCGGTAATACCGTCGCCAAACTGGCTGCTTTCGACGGCGATAAGTTGCTTGAGGTGGTGCACGATTCCAATGAAACATTGGAACAACTGCCGGCTTTCTTCCGGAAATATCCTTTCCGAAAGGCGATACTCGCTACGGTGATCGACTTGACTGCCGATGTCCGTTCCCGTTTGGACGATCTGCCCGTGCCCGTGCTCTATCTTGGAGCCGATACTCCGTTGCCGGTCGAGAACCTTTACGAGACTCCCCGCACGTTGGGCTACGATCGCATGGCTGCCGTGGTAGGCGCCAATGCCCTTTGTCCCGGTCGCGACCTGCTGGTAATCGATGCCGGAACCTGCATCACCTACGAATTTATCGATGCGCTGGGGCGTTATCATGGAGGTAACATTTCACCGGGGCTTCAGATGCGCTTTAAGGCCTTGCATCAGTTTACGGGACGCCTGCCTTTGGTAGAGCCCGACGGGCGTCTGCTCCCTTTAGGCAAAGATACTGAAACGGCCATCCGTTCGGGCATCCTTCGGGGAATGGAGTATGAGATTTCAGGCTATATCCAGAGCATGAAACATAAATATCCTGAACTTTTGGTTTTTTTAACGGGCGGGAATGAATTTTCTTTTGATACAAACTTAAAAAATATCATCTTTGCAGACAAATTTTTAGTGTTGAAAGGATTAAACCGAATTTTGAACTATAATGACAGGATATAGACAAACACTTGTGATGCTCTTGCTCACGTTGTTATCCGGAGTGGCAGTCGCTCAGAATAATACAAACTCTCCCTATACAAGATACGGTTACGGGCAGTTGGCCGACCCCGGGTCGGGAAACAGTAAGGCTATGGGAGGCATCGCCTACGGTTTGCGTGACAACTCTCAGGTCAACTTTGCCAATCCGGCTTCCTACAGTGCTGTCGATTCGCTTACCTTTATATTCGATGGCGGCATATCGCTGCAGAATACCAATTTCAGTAACGGAGTGCTGAAGCAGAATGCCAAGAACTCAAGTATCGACTATATCACCATGCAATTCCGTGCGGCCAAGTGGGCAGGCATAAGTCTGGGTTTAATTCCCTTCTCCAACGTGGGGTATAATATCAGTGAAACCCGTGAAGTAGAACAGGTTTCTTATTCCGGTGATGGCGGTCTGCACCAAATTTATTTGGGAACAGGACTTAAAATATTTAAAAACTTTTCGATTGGTGCGAATATTTCGTATCTTTGGGGAGATATCACACATACGGTGAATGTGAACTATCCTAATACGACCTCGGCTTTTACCATCGAGCGTGAGCAGAATGTGTCGGTGACAAGCTATAAGCTCGATTTGGGCGCGCAATATACGCACCATTTCGGTAAGAAGCACGAAGTGACACTGGGTGTCGTATTTTCGCCCGGGCACAATCTGGACAACGATGCCTATACACAAGTGACTACCGGTAACAGTTCGATGGGATACGTTGTGTCAAAAAATGATAGTACGGTTGTGTGTGGTATTCCCACTACGTTGGGTGCCGGCTTCACTTACGTTTACGACGGTCGTCTGACGGTGGGTGCCGATGTGATGCTTCAGAATTGGAGCAAAACGTCGTTTATGAACAATGACGATGCTTTCTGCAATCGCCGTCGGGTAAGCATTGGAGCCGAATACTTGCCGAACCCTATGGGCAGAAGCTATTTGTCGGTTGTGAAGTATCGTTTGGGAGCTTACTACTCTCAACCTTATTATAAATTAGAAGGAAGGCAGGTCGCTACCGAGTATGGCGTGACAGCCGGTCTTGGTTTGCCTATCCCAAGAACACGTTCGGTGCTGAGCATTTCGGGTCAGTTCGTCAGAGTATCCGGCAAACACGCCGGTCTGTTGGACGAAAATACGTTCCGTCTCTGCGTCGGTTTGACCTTCAACGAACGTTGGTTCTTCAAGCGTAAGGTAGATTAAAGAATAGACAAAAATATCACAACTAAAATTTTGATACAATGAAGATTAAGACGCTTGTGGCTGCTGTATTGCTCCTTTCGGGTGGAGCAACCAGTGCTTTCGCTCAAAACGATTGTAATGCGAACAGTAGTATTTCGCATGAGGCAGTTAATGCCAAGAACTATAAGGACGCTTATGCACCCTGTATGGCCGTGCTGAAAGAGTGTCCTACACTGAGATATTATACTTTCTTGGATGCCATTGAAATTTTGCAGAATTTCTTGCAGACCAATAAAGACCGTAATTCGGCCGATTACAAAAAGTATTTCGACGAACTGATGGGAGTTCATGATCTCCGTATAAAATATATACCGGAGTTTCTGGCTAAAGGAACCAAACTCTCCATTTCTGTCAATGGCGCTTTGGGCGCAAAGGCTATCGATTATTTGGCCTATGCTCCTTCTGTTGATTTGAATCAGGCATATACTTGGTTGAGCGAAGCCGTGCAAGGTGATAAGGGAGAATCGCAAGGTGCTGTTCTTCACTACTTCCTGCAAGTTTCCATGCAGAAGGTAAAAGCCGACAGCAACCATACCGACCAGTTCTTCCAGGATTATCTGGATGCATCCAAGTACGTTGACGAGGCCATTGCCAACGAGACTAAGCCTAACAAGAAGAAAAATCTCGAAGCCATTAAGGAAAACCTTGTTGCCATGTTCGTTAACAGTGGTGTAGCCGATTGCGAATCTCTGCAGAACATCTATGGTCCGAAAGTGGAAGCCAATCAGAACGATTCTACTTTCCTGAAGAAGACCATTGCCATCCTGAAGATGATGAAGTGCAACGAAAGCGAAGTTTACTTCAAGGCTTCCGATTATCTGTATCGCATTGATCCGAGTGCCGATGCTGCTGTAGGTGTGGCATACATGTACTATAAGAAAGGTGACTATGACAATGCCGTGAAGTATTTCGACGAGGCTTTGGGTATGGAGACCGATAATTCGAAGAAGGCAGAAATGGCCTATGCTACTGCAGCCGCTCTGTTCAGTGCCAAGAAGCTCTCTCAGGCAAGATCATATTGCCAAAAGTCACTTAGCTTCAAGGAAGACTACGGTCAGGCATACATTCTGCTGGCTCATATCTATGCTTCCAGTCCGAAGTGGAGCGACGAACCTGCGCTGAACAAATGTACTTACTTCCTCGTCATCGACAAGCTTCAGAGAGCTAAATCGGTTGATCCGAGTGTGGCAGAGGAAGCCAATAAGCTTATTTCAACCTATTCTGCTTATACCCCGGATACAAAGGATTTGTTCATGTTGGGTTACAAAGCAGGCGACCGTGTAACTATCGGTGGCTGGATAGGCGAGTCCACAACCATTCGATAATATGAAGATATCAGAGTCGAAGGACGTAGTACTATTTAGGAATCTGAGCATAACCATTGTCTTAGGGGGAATGGTTATGCTCCTTTTATTTTCGGCCTGTTCGGGAAAGAAGAAAGAGTTGGGGGCGGCTATTACCGAGCGCGACTCGATGCCTGTGTTGGACACGCGGGGAGTGACGACTCTGATTTCGGACTCAGGCGTGACACGCTACCGCATTCTGACCGAAGAATGGAAGGTGTTCGACCGAAAGTCACCTTCTTATTGGTCGTTTGAAAAGGGAGTCTATCTTGAAAAGTTCGATACCCTGTTTAAGGTTGAGGCAAGTATCAAGGCAGATACGGCTTATTTTTATGACAAACAGAAGCTTTGGAAGCTGATAGGACATGTGCATATACAGAATCTGAAGGGAGAGAAGTTTGATACGGAATTGCTGTATTGGGATCAGACTAAAAAGACTGTTTACTCGGATAAGCGTGTTCGCATCGAACAGCCCGATCAGATAATCTATGCATGGGGATTCGAATCGAATGAACAAATGACAAAATACCGTTTCTTCAAGACGGATGGTATATTTTATATTGATGAAGAAGCCGAAACAGCTTCTTCCGACAGCTTGAAGACGGACACTATCGGATAAGGATATGTTGGATACTATTATATATTTGCTGATAACGATGGCTTTTTCCGCCTTTTTCTCGGGGATGGAGATTGCTTTTGTATCGGTTGACAAGTTGCGTTTCGAGATGGATAAGAAGGCCGGAGTTACTTCTGCCATCCTTTCTTACTTTTTCCGCAATCCCAATGACTTCATTTCGACGATGTTGGTGGGTAATAATATTGCGCTGGTCATCTATGGTATTTTCATGGCGCAGATTATTGAAGGAAAATTGCTGGCAGGAGTCATTTCGAACCACTTTGTGATGGTGTTGATACAGACCATCATCTCTACGCTGATCATTCTGGTGACCGGTGAATTCTTGCCCAAAACATTGTTCAAGATCAATCCCAATCTGGCATTGCGCGTGTGTGCATTGCCTTTGTTTGTATGCTATGTGGTACTTTTCCCGATATCCAAGTTGGCATCAGGACTCTCGGCCGTCTTCCTGTATCTTTTGGGAGTAAGAATTAACAAGGAAGCTCGGGCGAAAGCGTTTGGTAAGGTCGATTTGGACTATTTTGTTCAGTCAAGTATCGAAAATGCCGAAAACGAGGAGAATTTGGATGCCGAAGTGAAAATCTTTCAGAATGCTCTCGATTTCTCCAACGTCAAGATACGCGATTGCATTGTTCCGCGTACGGAGATTGTAGCGGTTGATGTCAGTGCTTCGCTGGACGAATTGAAGAATCTTTTTATTGAGTCGGGCATTTCAAAGATCATTGTTTATGACGGTAGTATCGACAATGTGATAGGATATATCCATTCGTCCGAAATGTTTCGCAATCCGGCCGACTGGCGCAACAATGTGAAGGATGTTCCTATTGTTCCCGAAACAATGGCGGCTCACAAACTGATGAAACTCTTTATGCAACAGAAGAAGACGATTGCGGTCGTGGTGGATGAGTTCGGCGGAACTTCCGGCATCGTTTCATTGGAAGACTTGGTAGAGGAAATCTTTGGAGATATTGAAGATGAACATGACAACACGTCTTATGTATGTAAGCAAATAGGAGAGAAAGAATACATTCTGTCCGCTCGTCTTGAAATAGAAAAGGTGAACGAAATGTTCGACTTGAAGCTGCCTGAATCTGATGATTATTTGACAGTGGGAGGGCTTATCCTGAACAGCTACCAGAATTTCCCGAAGTTGCACGAAGTGGTGACTATCGGATGTTATCAGTTTAAGATTATCAAGGTTACAGCCACAAAAATCGAACTGGTTCGACTCAAAGTGGTCGAATAATTCTATTTATGTGTAAAATTTCGGCGAATAAATAGATGCATATTAGCATTTTTTGTATCTTCGTGCGCTAAAATCAATAATGAAAAGAAAGTAAATAAATAAACAAATAAATCTAATTAACAAAAATGGCAACATTACAAAACATTCGGTCGAAAGGACCTTTATTGGTGATTGTTATTGGTGTGGCGCTGTTTGCTTTCATCGCGGGAGATGCGTGGAAGGTACTTCAGCCGCATCAGTCACAAGACGTAGGAGAAGTGAACGGAGAGACGATTTCCGCTCAGGATTATCAGGCAATGGTAGAAGAATATACGGAAGTCGTTAAGTTCTCTACGGGAAGATCGGCATTAACCGACGAAGAAACCAATCAAATCAAAGATGAAGTTTGGCAGAGATATGTAAACAATAAGCTGATTGAGAACGAAGCAAAGAAATTAGGTTTGACTGTTTCGAAAGCTGAAATTCAGTCTATCATTGATGAGGGAACTCACTACATGTTGCAAAGAACTCCTTTTGTGAATTCGCAGACAGGTGCTTTCGACAAGGATATGCTGAAAAAGTTTCTGGTTGACTATTCCAAAATGAATAGAGCACAGATGCCCGCACAGTATGTTGAGCAATATGATGCCATGTATAAGTTGTGGTCGTTCATTGAACAGTCTCTGATTGAGGCTCGTCTGCAAGAGAAATATACAGCATTGATTTCCAAATCGCTGTTCTCTAACTCGGTCGAGGCACAAGATGCGTTTGATGCGCGTGTCAATCAGACAGATCTGTTGCTGGCCGCTATCCCTTATTCATCGATTACTGATTCGACAATTACGGTAAGCGATGCTGATTTGCAGGCTGCGTATGACAAGAAGAAAGAACAGTTCAGACAATTTGTAGAAACACGTAACATTCGCTATATCGACGTTCAGGTTACTGCCAGCGAAGAAGACCGTGCTGCCTTGCAGAAAGAAATGGAAGAATATACTGCTCAGCTGGCATCTGCTTCTTCTGATTATACCTCGTTCGTTCGTTCTACCGGTTCTGAAACTCCGTATGTTGATTTGTTCTATACGACCAGAACGTTGCCTTCTGATGTAACGGCACGTTTGGACTCAGTAAACGTTGGTGAAGTGTTTGGACCTTATTATAATGTAAGCGACAACACGTTGAACTCTTTCAAGAAGTTGGCTGTTGCTTCACTTCCTGATTCAATTCAATATCGTCAGATTCAGGTTGTTGCTGAAGATGCTGACAAGACGAAAACTTTGGCCGACAGTATCTATAATGCGATCAAGGGTGGTGCTGATTTTGCAGAGCTTGCCAAGAAGTATGGTCAGACGGGAGAAGCCGTATGGATTACTTCAGCCAACTACGAAGGTGCTCAGCTGGATGGCGACAATCTGAAGTATGTGACTGCTGTTACTACATTGGGACAGAACGAACTGCAGAACCTTGCTTTGGGACAGGCTAATGTGATCCTGCAGGTTACCAACAGAAAGGCTGTGAAGGACAAATATAAAGTTGCCGTTATCAAACGCCCTGTTGAGTTTAGCAAAGAAACATACAATAAGGCTTATAATGAATTCAGCCAGTTTATCGCCGCTAACAACACTCTTGAAAAGATGGTTGCCAACGCCGAAGATGCCGGTTACAGACTGTTCCCGAAAGATGATTTGTATAGCTCTGAGCATGGAATCGGTGGCATTCGTGGCACCAAGGATGCTTTGAAATGGGCTTTTGAAGCAAAAGTCGGTGAAGTTTCCGGTTTGTACGAATGTGGCGAAAGCGATCACATGCTGGTTGTTGGTTTGGCCGGTATCGTAAAAGAGGGCTATCGTCCGTTGGCTTTGGTGAAGGATCAGCTGAAGAATGAGGTTCTTCGTGACAAGAAGGCTGAGAAGATCATGGCCGACATGAAGGCTGCAGGTGCAACCTCATTCGATCAGTATAAGAATATGGCAAATGCCGTTAGCGATTCTGTAAAACATGTCACCTTCTCTGCTCCTGCATATGTAGCTGCATTGCATAGTAGTGAACCGGCTGTCAGTGCTTACGCTTCAGTAGCCGAAGTTAACAAGCTGAGTGCTCCGATTAAGGGTCAGGGTGGTGTATTTGTTCTTCAGCCTTATGCTAAGGAGAAGTTGAACGAGACTTTCAACAAGGATACTGAAGAGACTACCTTGGAGAATATGCATGCTCGTATGGCTGCTCAGTTCATCAGCGACCTCTATCTGAAAGCAGATGTAAAAGATACCCGTTATCTCTTCTTCTGATAAAGGGATAACGATTGGTTAACTATCGAAATAAGTCCGGGCCTTGAATTCCAGCAGTGCTTTACTGGAATCCGAAGCCCGGATTCTTTTTTATCGTATGGTTCTCTTTTTTTGTGGCCGGATCGTAAATTTTGTAAGCACGACAAATATTGCTGACTATAACGAGTTTTGTTCACAGTTCGAGCGCAATTTTATCTCACGTGTTCAAGCTACTGCTTACAGGAGTTTCAAGGGAATAACTAACGGTTTGTCGGGTGAATAGTTAGCGGCTATACCTACTCGCTAACTAATGGCTTGGCAAGTGAATAGTTAATGGCTCATGACTATATGTTTATCTGCTCATTGTTGCGTTTCGCTTCGTCTGATGACTTTTCAGTTCGATTCGTTTAAGTTTCTATTCACATCGTTGCCTTTGTGTTACATTATTTATACCTTTGCATGATAAAAGGAATAGGAATATGACACAAAAACGCCCCCTTTTGGGAATGACACTTTCGCAATTGCAAGCTGTTGTAAAGAATGTTGGTATGCCGGGCTTTTCGGCCAAGCAGATCGCTTCGTGGTTATACGATAAAAAAGTCTTTTCGATAGACGAGATGACCAATCTTTCGCTAAAACATAGAGAGTTGCTGAAGGAGGAATATGAAGTAGGTGCCGAGAAGCCGGTGGATGCAATGCGCTCGGTTGACGGTACGGTCAAGTATCTGTTTCGTGCCGGCGAGGGGCATTTTGTCGAGGCTGTCTATATTCCGGAAGAGGATCGTGCTACGTTGTGCGTCTCTTCGCAAGTCGGTTGCAAGATGAATTGTAAGTTCTGTATGACCGGTAAACAAGGGTTTACAGCCAATCTTACTTCCAATCAGATTATCAATCAGATCAATTCACTGCCAGAACGTGATAAGCTGACCAATGTCGTCATGATGGGTATGGGTGAGCCGTTGGATAATCTTGATGAAGTATTGCAGGCTTTAGAGATAATGACTTCGGATTACGGATATGGGTGGAGCCCTAAGCGGGTAACACTTTCCACTGTGGGGCTTAGGAAAGGTTTGCAGCGTTTCATTGAAGAGTCCGATTGCCATCTGGCGGTCAGTCTGCATTCGCCTGTGCCGTCTCAGCGTCGTGAACTGATGCCGGCTGAAAAGGCTTTTTCCATAACCGAAATCGTTGACCTGTTGCGTAATTATGATTTCAGCAAGCAGCGTCGTTTGTCTTTCGAATACATTGTCTTTAAAGGAGTGAACGATTCGTTACCTTATGCCAAGGAACTCCTGAAATTGTTGCGTGGGGTGGATTGCAGAATCAATCTGATTCGTTTTCATGCCATACCAGGAGTTGATTTGCAGGGAGCCGATATGGAAACGATGCTGACATTCCGTGATTATCTGACTTCTCATGGCCTGTTTACAACCATACGTGCGTCGCGTGGCGAGGATATATTTGCTGCTTGCGGGATGCTCTCTACGGCCAAGCAGGAAGAGAATAAACAAGAATTAATATAAATTATTAACTTTGCCCAAAAGGGTTTACTGATTTTTCGTAGTTTTGTGGAAACTAAAATAATATAATTATGAAAAGGCACTTGGTTTATTTATGTATGTTCCTCATGTCTGCATTGTTTGTGGCGTGTGGCAATGGCAAGAAGAAGAGCATGTTTACTCCTACTTCCAGTGGGCGTGCATATGAAATATTGGTGGTAATCGATCAGGATATGTGGGAACGTCCGGCTGGTAGAGCATTGTTCGATGTGCTTGATTCCGATGTTCCGGGGCTGCCTCAGTCAGAACGTTCATTCCGCATCATGTACACCGCCCCCTCCAATTATGATGCCACTTTAAAAATAATCCGTAACATTATTGTTGTCGAAGTAAACAAGGATCTTTATACGCAACCGAAATTCAAGTCAGCACAAAATGTATATTCGGCACCTCAGTCCATTCTGACTATTCAGGCGCCAGATGAAATGACATTCGGTGAATTTGTGACGAAAAACAAGCAGGTTATTATTGACTATTTTACTCATGCTGAAATGAATCGTCAGATTGCTGTTCTGGAAAATAAGCATAACGACTATGTGACGACCAAAGTAAAAAGTATGTTCGACTGTGACGTATGGGTTCCCGGCGAGCTTACAGCGACCAAACAGGGAGATAATTTCTTCTGGGCAGGTACAAATGCGGCAACAGGCGATCAGAATTTCGTTATATATTCCTATCCATATACCGATAAGAATACTTTCACGAAAGAATATTTCGTTCACAAGCGTGATTCTGTGATGAAGATCAATATTCCTGGAGCACGTGAAGGAATGTATATGATGACAGATTCACTGATGACCGAGGTGCGACCAATTAGTGTGCAAGGAGAATATGCCTTGGAGGCTCGTGGGCTGTGGCGTGTCAAAGGTGATTTTATGGGAGGTCCCTTTGTCTCTCATGTACGTTTAGACCGTGCCAATCAACGCATTATTGTTTCAGAAATCTTTGTTTACTCACCTGATAAGTTAAAGCGCAATTTGGTTCGTCAGATGGAAGCTTCGCTTTACACGTTGAAGCTGCCAAGCAGCAGGCAGGTTGAAGTAACAATGCCGGATATTGTGATAAGTAATGATTCAACTACAAATAAGAAATAAGAATGGAAGATAACAAAATAAGAATTGGCATCACACAAGGTGATATCAATGGTGTAGGATACGAAGTTATACTAAAGACTTTCGAAGATCCTACCATGTTAGAGTTGTGTACGCCAATCATCTATGGCTCTCCTAAGGTGGCAGCTTATCATCGTAAATCATTGGATCTGTCAACAAACTTTAGTATCGTCAATTCCGCTTCGGAGGCTTCCGCCGATAGATTGAGCGTTGTCAATTGCACCGATGATGAAGTCAAGGTTGAATTCTCGAAAGCTGATCCGGATGCAGGAAAGGCTGCTTTGAGTGCTTTGGAAAAAGCTGTTGAAGAGTATCAGGCCGGATTGATTGATGCTATAGTAACAGCGCCTATCAATAAGCATACCATTCAGTCGGAGGAATTCTCCTTCCCCGGTCACACCGAATACATTGAGGAAAAGTTGGGGCAAGGCGACAAGGCTTTGATGATTTTGATGAAAGGTGATTTTCGTGTGGCTCTGGTTACAGGACATATTCCTGTAAGCCAGATTGCATCAACCATTACCAAGGAACTGATTGAAGAAAAACTCGAGATCTTTAATCGTTCATTAAAACAGGATTTTGGCATTGGGGCTCCAAGAATAGCCGTCCTGGCTTTGAATCCGCATGCGGGCGATGGAGGCTTGTTGGGCACTGAAGAACAGGATATTATTATTCCGGCCATTCAGGAGATGTCTTCCAAGGGGATACTTTGCTTTGGTCCTTATCCGGCCGACGGATTTATGGGCTCTGGAAATCTGACGCATTTTGATGGAGTATTGGCTATGTATCATGATCAGGGGCTGGCTCCTTTTAAAGCGTTGGCAATGGACGAAGGTGTCAATTATACCGCAGGTTTGCCTGTTGTCAGAACTTCTCCGGCACATGGTACGGCTTATGATATTGCCGGAAAGGGGATCGCTTCGGAAGATTCGTTCCGTCAGGCTGTTTACGTAGCCATCGATGTATTTCGTAATCGTCAGCGCGAGAAGAATATGCGTGCAAATCCATTGAAAAAACAATATTACGAGAAACGCGATGATAGCGACAAGCTGAAACTTGATAGTGTAGAAGAGGAATTGTAAGTATGACAAAAACTGAAATACAGCAAGTAAAGTTGCGTTTTGGCATCATTGGTAACAATGAGGGGCTGACACGTGCCATTGATATTGCCATTCAGGTTGCGCCTACCGATTTATCTGTTCTGATAACCGGAGAAAGTGGTGTAGGTAAGGAAAGTTTTCCGCAGATCATTCACCAATATAGCAGGCGCAAACATGGGCAATACATTGCTGTGAACTGTGGTGCCATTCCTGAAGGTACCATTGATTCAGAACTGTTTGGACATGAAAAAGGCGCTTTTACGGGTGCAATAGGTGAGCGTAAAGGGTATTTTGGAGAAGCAAACGGAGGTACTATTTTTTTGGATGAAGTAGGAGAGTTACCTTTACCTACTCAGGCACGTTTGCTTCGTGTACTCGAATCGGGCGAGTTTATTAAGGTCGGTTCATCAAAAGTAGAAAAAACAGATGTACGTATTGTAGCAGCCACCAATGTGAATCTTACCCAGGCAATTGCCGACGGGCGTTTCCGCGAGGATTTATATTACAGGTTGAATACAGTGCCTATTCATATTCCGCCTTTGCGTGAGCGGGGAGAAGATGTCGTTTTGTTGTTCCGGAAGTTTGCAACAGATTTTGCTGAAAAATACAGGATGCCTGCTATTCAGCTTACCGAGGATGCCAAGCGTGAACTGATGTCGTACTCGTGGCCGGGTAATGTCCGTCAGTTGAAGAATATCACGGAGCAGATCTCGATCATTGAGACCAACCGCGAGATAGATGCTTCGATATTGAAAGGCTATTTGCCGGTGCAAAACAATACGCAAAGGTTACCAGCACTGTTTGGAACAAAAGAGGGCAAGGGGTTTGAAAGCGAGCGTGAGATACTTTATCAGGTTCTGTTTGATATGCGTCAGGATGTTACGGAATTAAAGAAACTGGTACACGAGATTATGACAGAACGTGCTTCGGGAATCCCAGCTACATCTCGTTCGCCTTATTTATCGACTGATACTCCTATTGTGACTCCTGCACAGACTTCGGTTCCGGCTATTATCCACTCGTCTCCGATCAAGCCGGTTACACCAGTTGATGATGACATTCAGGATACGGAGGAATATGTGGAAGAATCACTTTCATTAGACGATGTAGAAAAGGAAATGATACGGAAAGCTCTCGAGAAACATCATGGGAAGCGTAAGGCAGCAGCTCATGACTTGAATATTTCTGAGCGTACTTTATATAGAAAAATTAAGGAATATGGTTTGGAGTAAAAAAATAGCATTCATACTGCTGTTGACAGTATCAGGATTGGTGTTGTATTCTTGTCGCATCCAGATAGGGCTCGCCCCGATCAGTTCGATTGACTATTCAAAAGTCAAGACGATTTCAATCACTGATTTTGAGAATCATGCCGATTATGTATATGCTCCTTTGGCTATCGAATTTAATCAGAAGTTGAAGGATATGTTCATTCAGCAGACAAGTCTTCGTTTGGTCGATTCCGGTGGTGATTTGGAGATTAGCGGTGAGATCATCGGTTACAATCAGTATAACGAGGCAGTAGATGCCAGTGGATATTCTTCGAAAGTGAAACTGACTTTAACCGTGAAGGTTTCGTATGTCAACAATACCAATCATGAGGAAGATTTTACCGACCAACAGTTTTCTGCTTTCCAAACCTATGATTCGTCTCAGTTACTGACTGCGGTTCAGGATGGGTTGATTACGGTAATGGTGAAGGATATTGCCGAACAGATTTTTAATTCTACTGTAGCTAACTGGTAATATATCAATGACATCGGCGAATTTGCAACAGTGGATTGAGCATCCGGAAATGTTGAACAGGGATACTTTGTATGAGCTTCGTACGTTAGTAGCCCGCTATCCTTATTTCCAGTCGTTGCGTTTATTGTATCTGAAGAATTTGTATCTGTTGCACGATGAGGCATTTGGCGCAGAGTTAAAAAAATCCGTGTTGTATGTGGCCGATCGTCGAGTTTTGTTCTATTTGATAGAAGGAGACCGTTATCGTTTGCAGGTTCATAAAGATGCTAAAACGCGAGAATCCGGGCAAGCGGATGAACCGAGTGTCGATCGCACTCTTTTCCTGATCGATACATTTTTGGCTACTGTGCCTGAAGAACAGACGCAACCTGTCACGTTGGATTATTCGATGGATTATACAGCCTATCTATTGCGTGAAGATGCGAACGAAGAACCGTCGGACGAACCAGTCGAAGTCCCCAGGTTGCGTGGTCAGAATCTGATTGATGATTTCTTGAAAAGGGAACAAGGGGATGCGATGGATTTGCCTCCCCGTTCGGATGAGAAGGAAGAAATTTCCGATAAGGACATTAATACTGAAGTGTTCCAGCTTCAGGCCGATAGTACTCCGGAAAGTGAAGCTTCGGTCTTGCCGCAGGCTCAGAATGTAACAATATCGGAAGAAGCGAAACCGAATGATTCGGAGGGGAATGCCGATGAAAGCCTGAATGAACAGATTGTGGAGGCCCAATCGGAAGAAGAAGCCGAAGAGGAAGATTCGGGTGATATGTATGGGAAAGAAGAGTTGGATGACAGTTGTTTCACGGAAACTTTGGCTAAAATATACGTCAAACAGCATCGATATGATAAAGCTCTTGAAATTATTAAAAAATTAAGTTTGAATTATCCAAAAAAAAATGCTTACTTTGCAGACCAAATCAGATTTTTGGAGAAATTGATTATTAACGCTAA
>OMCT01000473.1_pt1 | contig 31340 bp, 27 predicted proteins | sample 1674301 | NCBI WGS metagenome assembly OMCT01 (sample SAMEA103958158, study PRJEB25191) | human gut metagenome
AGATGTTGCAGCTGATGTCCATTTCGGCACTTGGCTCGGTGAAGGGGAAGTAGGACGGACGCAGACGGATCTTGGTGTCGTTGCCGAACATTTCCTGAGCAAAGAGCAGCAGCACTTGCTTCAGGTCGGTGAACGATACGTTCTTGTCAACGTAGAGGGCTTCTACCTGGTGGAAGAAAGCGTGCGCCCGGTAGCTGATGGCTTCGTTGCGATAGACCCGGCCCGGGCAGATGACGCGGATGGGCGGTTGGGTGGTTTCCATTACGCGGCTTTGTACGCTCGACGTGTGAGTACGCAGGATGACGTTGTGCGTGACGTTTTCAGCGTTGTTCTCGATGAAGAAAGTGTCCTGCATGTCGCGTGCCGGATGGTCTTCGGCAAAGTTCATGGACGAGAACACGTGCCAGTCGTCTTCTACTTCGGGACCGTCGGCGATGTTGAATCCCATACGGCCGAATATATCAATGATTTCGTTTTTTACAATGGAGAGCGGGTGGCGTGTGCCCAGCTTGATGGGGTAGGCCGTACGGGTCAGGTCGAGGTCTTCGTATCCGGTATTCTGGCTTTCGAATTGTTCCTTCAGTGCGGCAATTTTCTCTTGGGCTTTGTTTTTCAGTTCGTTCAGTTTCATGCCGACCTCTTTCTTCTGCTCGGCGGGCACGTTGCGGAAGTCAACCATCAGCTCGTTGATGGCTCCTTTCTTGCTGAGGTATTTGATGCGGAGGGCTTCCAGTTCCTCGGCATTGGCGGCTTTCATAGCTTCTACTTCTTGCAGAAGCTGGTTGATTTTAGCTATCATATGTATAATTTTATTTTATTCCTAAAGTAAAAAACGATGCAAAGATACAATTTTATTAGGATATAGTTTGTCTTGGGGCCGTTAATTTTGCGCAAGCGGCAGAAGTTAGGCCGACGTGTGTGGAGTGTGTCGGGGTGTGGGCGGTGGTTGTCGTTGCCGGTGCCTGTGCTGTTTGGGTGGCTGATGGGAGTGGAGCGCGGCTGTACGGTTGTTTGGGTGATGTTGTCGTTTTGTCAGTCATTTCGGGAATTATCTATCGGAAAGCGGATTTTAGGTGGTATAAGCTGACGCACCGTTTTTCGAAAAGAGGGCTGAAAAGTGAGAAACGGGTGAAGATTGTTTGTGAAATTGAATGAATATACATCTGGAATACGCTTTTTGCTTCTTTTTTCGCTTATTGATGCTTGCGCGGAGCCTGAACAATGCTTGTGCGGAACGCGAAGAATGCTTGTGTGGGACGCGAACAATGCTTGTGATGCTCGGCTACATGGCTTTTCCTCTCCGGAAACATGGCTTTTCCTGCCCGATAACATGGTTTCGGCCGTGTATCGGGAATCTTTCTTTTCTATTTCATCTGTAAATATTTCGCTATCGTTCTCAGGTTCAGAACAATGCGGATTTCTTCTTGCAAAATTCCGTTCGTCTCGTCCGTCGGGCGGAAATATTCGATTCTCGCGGCTTAGGGAAAGCAAAGTGTCATTCTGAAAGTTGGCGGTGAGTATATTCTTCGGGGGAGGATAGAAAAAGAAAAGAGGATGCATCGTTTGATACATCCTCTTGGTGTGGAGCATAGCGGACTCGAACCGCTCACCTCGACACTGCCAGTGTCGCGCTCTAGCCAGATGAGCTAATACCCCGATTTTGTCATTATTTCAACGTTTGCGGAACGTTTTCTCGTTTTTGACGGTGCAAATATAATGCATAATTCTGAAATAATTGCTATGTTTGCGGAGAAAATTAAGAAAAAAGTTATGCTGGTCTATAATACAACCTATCATGTGGAAGACGGGCAGGAGAAGTACTTCCTGATTTGGATGCAGGAATATTACTTGCCCGAAGTGGAAAAGGCAGGAGTCTTGCGCTCACCGCGCATTACCCGCATTCTGAGCCATCGCGACGAAGGGAACTGCTATTCCGTACAGTTCGAAGTGGACGACTCCGCCAGCCTGCATCGCTGGCACCTGGAGCAGGGAGTGAAACTGAATGAAGAGATGATGAAACTGTTCAAGGACAAGGTCGTGGGCTTTCCTACACTGATGGAGGTAATCGTGTGATACAGCCGGTAAAGGAAAAAATTATCCTGGGCATCGACCCGGGTACCACCATCATGGGGTATGGCGTTTTGCGAGTGGCGGGTGTCAAGCCCGAAATGATAGCCATGGGCATCATCGACCTGCGCAAGTTTGCCGACCATTACCTGAAACTGCGTCATATCCACGAGCGGGTGTTGAGCATCATCGAGAGCTATTTGCCCGACGAAATGGCCATCGAAGCGCCTTTCTTCGGCAAGAACGTACAGTCCATGCTGAAGTTGGGACGGGCGCAGGGCGTGGCCATGGCGGCAGCGTTGAGCCGTGACATCCCCATTACGGAATATGCCCCGCTGAAGATAAAGATGGCCATCACGGGCAACGGGCAGGCTTCGAAAGAGCAGGTGGCCGACATGCTGCAACGCATGTTGCACTTCAGCAAGGCCGACATGCCTACCTTTATGGATGCAACCGACGGTCTGGCAGCCGCCTATTGCCACTACCTGCAAATGGGACGTCCGACGGTGGAGAAAAGCTATCATGGCTGGAAAGACTTCATCGCCAAGAATCCCGATAAGGTGAAAGGATAGAAACAAGTGAACAATAATAATGAAACTGTAAATTAGTAATTGTATGGTGAAGCTGAACGATTTGGTAATCATTGGAGTAGCGGCGGCCACAGTTGTCAGTTGTGCTCCGGCCAAGAACGAATACACTTCTTTTGAACTTTATCCGGTTCGCTCTGGCAGTCTGACCGAGATGGAGTATGCACCCGAGGCAACTCGGTTTACGCTGTGGGCACCTACAGCCGACGAAGTGCGCCTGATGCTTTACGAGGCTGGCGAAGGCGGGCATGCCTACGAAACCGTCAGCATGGAACAGGCCGAGGAAGGCACCTGGAAGGCTAAAGTGGAGAAAGACCTGAAAGGTAAGTTCTATACGTTCAACGTCAAGATAGGCGGAAAGTGGCAAGGCGATACGCCCGGTATCAATGCCAAGGCAGTAGGCGTGAACGGCAAACGTGCTGCCATCATCGACCTGCGCGAGACCGATCCCGAAGGATGGGCCGAGGACAAGCGTCCGCCACTGGCAAGTCCTGCCGACATTATCATTTATGAAGTGCATCACCGCGACTTCTCCGTACATCCTTCATCGGGCATCGAGCACAAGGGCAAGTTCCTGGCCATGACCGAGACCGGAACAAAGAACCCCGGCGGACAAGCTACCGGCATCGACCACCTGAAAGAGTTGGGGGTGACGCACGTGCATATCCTGCCTTCGTACGACTATGCTTCGATTGATGAGACCCGTCTGGATGAGAACAAATACAACTGGGGCTACGACCCGTTGAACTACAATGTGCCCGAAGGCTCCTATTCCACCGATCCCTATCGTCCGGAAGTCCGCATCCGCGAGTTCAAGCAGATGGTGCAGGCTTTGCACAAGGCAGGCATCCGTGTGGTGCTCGATGTGGTCTATAACCATACGTTTAACACAGCCGAAAGCAATTTCGAACGTACCGTGCCCGGCTACTTCTATCGTCAGAAACCGGACGGCACCCTGTCCGATGCTTCGGCTTGCGGCAACGAGACGGCAAGCAACCGACCCATGATGCGCAAGTACATGATCGAGTCAGTGCTCTACTGGATCAACGAATATCACATCGACGGTTTCCGTTTCGATCTGATGGGCATCCACGACATCGAGACGATGAACGAAATACGTAAGGCCGCTTCGGCCGTCGATCCTACCATATTTATATATGGTGAAGGCTGGGCAGCTTCGGCACCGCAGATGCCCGAAGATTCGCTGGCCATGAAAGCCAATGTTTACAAGATGCCCGGCATAGCCGCTTTCTCCGACGAGATGCGCGATGCTCTCCGCGGTCCTTTCAACAACAACGAGCAAGGCGCTTTCCTGGCCGGACTGCCGGGTGGGGAAGAAAGCATCAAGTTTGGCATAGCAGGTGCTGTAAAGCATCCGCAGATCAACAACGACTCGGTGAATTACAGCAAGGCTCCCTGGGCCGGACAGCCTACGCAGATGATCAGCTACGTGTCGTGTCACGACGATATGTGTCTCGTCGATCGTCTGAAGGCGAGTGTGCCCGGCATCACGCCTGAAGAACTGGTACGCTTAGACAAGCTGGCACAGACGGCTGTGTTCACCTCGCAGGGCGTCCCCTTCATCTATGCCGGTGAAGAAGTGATGCGCGACAAGAAAGGCGTGCATAACAGCTATCAGAGTCCGGACTCCATCAATGCCATCGACTGGGATCGCAAGACACTCAATGCCGATGCATTTGCCTACTATAAGGGGCTGATACACCTGCGCCGCAATCATCCCGCCTTCCGTCTGGGTGATGCCGAACTGGTAAGAAAGCATCTGGAGTTCCTGCCCGTCGAGGGTACGAACCTCGTGGCTTACCGCCTGAAGGATCACGCCGGAGGCGATACCTGGAAAGACATCATCGTGGTGCTGAATGCCCGCCGCGAGTCAGCCTCCCTGTCGGTACCCGAAGGCAAATATACCGTTGTTTGCCAGAACGGTTTAGTCAACGAAAAAGGGCTGGCAACAGTCTATGGCCCCTCGCTGACGGTAGCGCCGCAGTCGGCCATGATCATATATCAGTAATTTATTTCTATAATATGCCACATTATACAATACATGTAGCGGGGGGCGTCGTACGCAACCCGCTTGTGCGTTTGGCCCGTCCCGTTTCACTCGATTTCATGGACGGGGAGCACATCGCCATTGTCGGCCCCAACGGAGCCGGTAAGAGTCTGCTGGTCGATACGCTGACCGGCAAGTATCCTTTGCTCGAAGGTGAATTGGCTTACGACTTTTCTCCTTCGGCTTCGAAAGCGGTTTATGATAACATCAAATACATTGCTTTCCGTGACACATACGGGTCGGCCGATGCCAACTATTACTATCAGCAACGCTGGAATGCCCACGATCAGGACGATGCCCCTGTGGTGCGCGACCTGTTGGGACCCGTGAAGGACGATGCCCTGAGGCAGCAGCTGTTCGACCTGTTCCGCATCGAACCGATGCTGGAAAAGAAAATCATCCTGCTTTCCAGCGGAGAGTTGCGCAAGTTCCAGCTGACCAAGACGCTGCTGACTTCGCCCCGCATCCTGATTATGGACAATCCTTTCATCGGCCTCGATGCAGCTACACGCGATCTGCTGTTCCATCTGTTGGACGAACTGACACGGCTTGCTTCGTTGCAGATTGTGCTGGTACTGTCGATGCTCGACGACATCCCCTCGTTCATCACCCATGTAGTGCCCGTCAACAACCGGACGGTTGGTCCCAAGATGACGCGGGAGGACTATCTGAAGGCCTTCCGCGAGCAGGACACCACCCAGTCGTTCGACGAGCTGCAACAACGCATCCTGAACTATCCCTACGAACACGCCAACTACGACTCCGCCGAGGTAGTCCGGCTGAACAAGGTTAGCATCCGTTATGGCGACCGTACCATCCTGAAGGACCTTGACTGGACCGTGATGCGCGGCCAGAAGTGGGCCCTGAGTGGAGAAAATGGTGCGGGGAAATCGACCCTGCTCAGTCTGGTGTGCGCCGATAATCCCCAGTCGTATGCCTGCGATATCAGCCTGTTCGGCCGCAAGCGCGGTTCGGGCGAGAGTATCTGGGAGATAAAGAAACACATCGGCTACGTCAGCCCCGAGATGCACCGCGCTTATCTGAAGAACCTGCCTGCCATCGAGATTGTGGCTTCGGGCCTGCACGACAGCATCGGGTTGTACAAGCGTCCCAAGGAAGATCAGATGGCTGCATGCGAGTGGTGGATGGACATATTCGGCATTGCTGCCCTGAAGGACCGTCCGTTCCTGCAGCTGTCCAGCGGCGAACAGCGGTTAGTCTTGCTGGCACGGGCTTTTGTGAAGGACCCGGAACTGCTGATTCTTGACGAGCCGTTGCATGGGTTGGATACCTACAACCGCCGACGGGTGAAGAAGGTAATCGAAGCCTTCTGCCAGCGGCGCGACAAGACACTGATCATGGTTACTCACTACGAGAACGAACTGCCTTCTACCATTACCCATCGTCTGCATTTGGAACGCCATTAAGGCGGATGCAGACTGTCCCTGATGTCCCTGTATGCTGGTCTGTAATGCTCCGGATACAGGGCATTTTTCGTTTTTCTTCCTGCATCATGACCGGAAATAGAAATAAAAAGCCTATTTTTGCCCGATATATCAGATTCTTAGGTGTAAAATAGACAGAAAAGCCCTCATGAAAGAAAGAGTTATCGCATTCCTCAAGACATATCTATTGTTCGTCTGCATCTTCGTTGTGCAGAAGCCGTTGTTCATGCTCTGTTATCATTCGTTGTATGCCGACGTCTCGTGGAAGGACTGGCTGCTGGTGATGTGGCACGGCTTGCCGCTCGACTTGTCGTTGGCGGGGTATCTGACAGCGATTCCCGGCCTGCTGGCCATCGTGACGGTGTGGACGCTGTCGCCGGCTCTGCTTCGCATCTGGAAGGGGTATTTCCTGCTCGTTTCTGTGTTGCTTTCCGTCATATTTGTGGTTGATCTTGCCTTGTATGGCTTTTGGGGGTTCCGCCTGGATGCTACTCCGCTGTTTTACTTCTTTTCTTCGCCTAAGGACACCTTGGCCAGTGTCAGCGTGTGGTTCGTGTTGGGCGGATTACTTGTCATGGCGGTGTATGCCGTGCTGCTATACTGGCTTTTCCGTGTGTTGCTCATCGGGAAGCGGTATCGTCAGATGAAGCTGCCCTACCGGCGTTTAGGCATGTCGTTCCTGCTGCTTCTGCTGACGGGATTGCTGTTCATCCCTATCCGCGGGGGCTTTACGGTTTCTACCATGAACACCGGCAAGGTCTATTTCAGCACCAATATTCTGCTGAACCATGCTGCTACCAACCCGGCCTTCAGCCTGATGGAGTCGTTGTCCAAGCAGAAAGACTTTGCCAGCCAGTACCGCTTCATGGAGCCGGACGAGGCCGACCGGCTGTTTGCCACCCTGGTTGACCCTTCTGTCGAAGGAGCCGTACAGCCTGCCGACTCGCTGCTTGCCCTGTCTGCCGATTCGCTGACCATGGCCGGCCGCACCCTGTTCAACACGCAGCGGCCCGACGTGTGCATCGTGATTCTGGAAGGCTTCTCTTCGCGGCTGATGGCGACGCTAGGCGGCACGCCCGACATTGCGGTGCAGATGGACAGCCTGACCCGCGAAGCTGTGCTGTTCACCAACTTCTATGCAAACAGCTTTCGTACCGATCGCGGACTTGTATCGATACTGAGCGGTTATCCGGCACAGCCCACGACAAGCATCATGAAATATCCGCGTAAAACGCAGAACCTGCCTGCCATAGCCCGCAGCCTGAAGAAGGCAGGCTACAGTGCCAAGTACTACTATGGTGGTGATGCCGACTTCACCAACATGCGCTCGTACCTGATGTCGTCGGGCTTCGAAGACATTGTCTCCGATGTGGATTTCCCTGTTTCCGACCGTCTGAGCAAGTGGGGTGTGCACGACCATCTGGTGTTCCGCCGCCTGCTGGACGACCTGAAGGAAGAGGCTGCCACCCTTCCTGCCTCCGACGGACAGCAACAGCCTGCCTACCGCGTCATTCAGACCTCCAGCAGTCACGAGCCTTTCGAAGTGCCCTACCGCCGTTTAGAGAACAACGCCATGAACTCGTTTGCCTACACCGACAGCTGCGTGGGCGACTTCATAAGGCAATATCGTGAGTTGCCTCAGTGGAAAAACGCCGTCGTGCTGCTTGTCCCCGACCATTTGGGAGCTACGCCCGAACCGGTGAACAACTTCATGATCGAACGTTACCAGATCCCTCTGCTGATGGTGGGCGGTGCCATCGAGAAGCCGCGCCGCATCGATGTCTATGGCTCGCAGCAGGACATTGCCGCAACGCTGCTGGCACAGTTAGGTTTGCCGCACGGCGAATTTGTGTTCAGCAAGGACCTGATGAACCCGGCATCGCCCCATTTCGCCTTCTTCACCGTGCCCGATGCCTTCGGTATGGCTACTGCCGACAACCGTTTGATATTCGACAACCAGTCGGGTAAGGTCGTCCTTGACGAAGGAGAACACAAGGGCGCCAATCTGCGTGCAGGCGAGGCCTATCTGCAGAAGTTGTACGACGACCTGGCAACCCGATGAATCACTGAACTGATAACCCTAAACAACAGAACCCGAAAGATGATGTAAATTGACTTTTTGTCGGCCTTGTCCGATGCGGACACCGATTTGCTGCTGGCCATCAACGGATGGCGTGCCGAGTGGGCCGATTACTTTATGTATGCCTTCAGCGGCAAGTTGGTGTGGATTCCCATGTATGCCGCCATATTGTACGTGATATTCCGCAACGTGGGATGGAAGACGGCATTAGGTTGCATCGTCACGGTAGCGTTGACTATCACCTTTGCCGACCAGGTATGCGCCACCCTGATTCGTCCGGTGGCATGCCGTCTTCGCCCGGCCAATTTAGAGAACCCCATTTCGGACTTAGTGCAGATTGTGAACGGTTACCGGGGCGGTCGCTACGGTTTCCCCTCCTGCCACGCCGCCAACACGTTCGGACTGGCTTTCTTCGTCTTCTACATATTCCGCAACCGCCTGCTCACGACTTTCATCATGTTTTGGGCGGTGCTGACCTGTTACTCGCGTTCGTACTTGGGCGTTCACTATCCCGGCGACTTGCTGGCGGGTGCTCTGGTGGGCTTTGTCGGAGCCAGTCTGTGCTATTGGTTGTTTGTCAAGCTTGGCAAGTATCGGCGGAAGGAGTTCCGCGAGACGTGGGTTCCGATAGCGGTGGGCGGCATCACGATAGGGTGCATACTGGTGTATGCCTTGGTGAAGAGTTGTTGACCGGAACTTCCCGTATCAGAACTGGTAGCTGACTTTCGCCATCCCTTCCCGCGGGCGTATGTTCAACCAGTAGGTATAGCTTTGTGTAGCTGTGTAGTTTGTGTAGGCATACGTCCGTTTGTCGAAGAGGTTGCGGACGGATGCCTCGAACCTCCATCGCCCATGCCGGTAGGTCAGGGTAGCGTCGGCCAGCAGGGTGGTCTGGTGGTTGCCGCCTCCAAGGTCGTTACGGTAGTGCTCGCCCGAAAGGCGCAGATAGACGTCTCCGACGCTCAGGGTCAGATGCAGGCGGTTGACCATATCGAGTAAGGGGCTGAGGCGGGTGTGGTCACCAATCTTGCTGCCGCCGTAGGCAAACGTGCCGTGATACTGCACTTCGAGCGCATCGACGGGGGCCCAGATTATTTTGGGCTCGGCCTTCAGGTAGTCGTAGCGGTAGTTTTGCGGCAGGGCGTCGGCAGTGCCGGTGTTGGCGGTGCCGGTGGCGGCCGACAGGGTCAGCTGCTTGCCCGTACTGCGGTTCAGCGACAGTTCCAGTGAGGTTTTCAGGTTCCAGTCGTAGTATCCTTTGGACAGATGGGTGCTGACGGACCATTGCTCGGTGTGGTTGGGTATCGCCTGCCGGAGGTAGAGCAGGGTGTCGGCCGCAATGTATTGGGCGGTCAGGGTACGGCTGTGGCGTTTCGCGTATTGCAGGGACAGGGTGACGAAGAACTCGTGTGCCGTATTCTTGTATTCCCCATACACTTGATAGTTCTGGCTGAGGCTGATAGGCAGCAACCCGTTGGTGCAGTGCAGCGTGCGGTAATCGGTGCGGTACAGGTACGGGTACAGGTCGGACGTGCTGCCTGCCGAGCGGTTGATGTAGGCCAGTGTCGAGAATTTCCAGTGATAGTCCGGCCGATAGCTGGCGTACAGGGTGGGCTGGAACACCAGGTGGGGCCGGCTTTGCGCGAAGTAGTGCTTCAGTCCGACGGGCAGCGAGAGGGAGACCCTCCACGGATCGCGGTCGAGCAGGAAAGAGGTGAGTAGCCGCAACGCCAGCGAGCCGGCTGCGAATCCGTTGTCGCGTGTCCATTCCCCTTCTATGCCGGCCTGGTGCTGGCGGGTAAGGCCGTTCCGCTTGTGCAGGTAGCTGACCTGGTTGTCGGTACGGAACGCCTGCTGACGGTAGTCATCGGTTCCGGCCGGAAGTTGCAGGCGCGAAGGCATCCAGGCATAACGGGTGGTGGAAGTGACCTCCCACGTGTGCTGGTCGGCATTGCGAATCAGGCTGAAGAGGTTGGCGACCTGTAGCAAACCGGTGTTCAGGGTCTGTTGCAGTTCCGCCGAGTGGCTCCGTCCGGCGTTGGCTTGCAGCGTGAGGCGGTTGCTGAGGTAGTGCCGCTCGCTGTTGTCCTCGTAGCGGGCTTCGGCAAAGGCATCGTGTTCCAGCAGGTTATACCGGAAGTCCTCGTCCAACCGCACGGTGTCGCCCGGCTGGTAGTAGAGGCGGACATTGCCCTGCTGCTGCTCCAGCCGGTTTCGGGTGTATCCGGCCTGCAGGCGCAGCGAGCGGTTGTCGTCGTACTTGTACATGCGGTTGGCATTCAGCGTGTGTGTCTGGTTGAAGAGCAGGCGGTGTTCGTCCAACGGAGCCTGTATGCCGGGCTGGGTCAGGAAGCCTGTCATCGGCGTGTCGGCGCTTGCGTCGGCTGTCTGCACGTCCTGTTCGCGGCTCAGGTCGGTGCCGTTGTTGTTCGTCTTGTAGTTGTAGATGCTCTGCCGCCCTTTGCCTAACTGCAAGGCGTTGAGGCTGCCTTCCCACAACACGTCGGTGCCGCCTCCCAGCCCCGCGGTGGCATTCCATATCCACTGGTCGCGCACCTTGGGATCGAGCTTCAGGTTCAGGGCCACTTCCTCGGAGTTGATTTTCCCTTTCAGTGCCTTCACCGACTGATAGTTCTCCATGATTTCGGCCGTCTTCACGGCCCGAGCGTCGAGGTTGTTGTTGATTTGGGCGTATCGTCCGCCGGTGACGTCCATCCCCTCCACGTAGTAATGGTCGATGGGCTTGCCTTTGTACCTCACCTGGCCGTTTTCGTCCACGTCCACGCCGGGCAGACGTTTCAGCACGTCTTTGATGTGTACGTCTTTCGAGGTGGCAAAGCGGGCCAGGTCGTAGCGCACCGTGTCCTTGCGCGTGCTGATGCGCCCCGGCCGTATCTGTACTTCCTTCAGGACGACGGCTTCGGGCACGAGGGCGATGTCCAATCGGCCGGGGGCGGCAACGGTACGTACTTCCGTGCGGTAGCCCAATAGCGAAACCGACACCTGCCGGTTGTCCTCGTACTTCCAGGGCAGGGCGAAGCGTCCGTCGGCATCGGTCAGACGGTAGTCGGTCAGTAGGTTGCCGCGCGTCACGCTCACCATGACGGCTTCTAACGGCTGGCGGGTTTCGGCGTCGGTGATGCGGCCTTCCAGCGTTTGTGCCCGCAGGACGGTGCATAGGGTTAGCAGAAGCCCCAGGAAAAGTATCGGTAGTTTCTGGTTCATATTCGGATGTTTAATAAATATTTTTCGTTGTTGATGCAGCGAGGCTATTATGGTGTTTTACGGACACTCCGGAAGGCTGACAGTCACCCTATACGACCGAGACCCCCTAAGGATACGACCGAGGGTACCTAAGGATACGACTGAGGGTACCTAAGTATAGGACTGTGATAGTCAAAATATAACTGTCTCGTAATCAGTGCTTTACGCACTGCCTGTCAGCGTTTCCTAAAAGCTTACATCCGTTCCTGCTGATTGCCTCGCTTTTGTTCGGATAATTCGCATCCGGAGAACGGCGGTTGCCGGTGTGGCAGGCGGCGTTTCCGTTACTCTCTTTCCAGCGGATTGTAGGGCAGGTTTTTGGGGTTGCTGGTAGGGTTGCCTTGTGAGTCCTTGATGGTAATCTTCACGTTGGGCATGTTGCCGGTGATGAATCCGACGGGGTCGGCATAGTAGCGTTCGTGTACCTTGTTGTAGGCCTTCCGGCTCATCGGTTCGTAGTCTTTTCCGGCGTACAGGATGGGGCGATAGGTGCGGCACTGTTCGATGCCGGTGCACTCGAAGCGGTAGTGACCCTCGTCGTCCTCGGCCAGCAGTATCAGGCCCGGCAGTCCGCACAGTTTCCAGGGGCCTTCGCTCGAAGCAATGTCGGTGGTGTACCAGGCCGTCCAGTTGCGCCCCTTGAAGCGGCAGGTGGCCTTGCGACACCCGAAGGACAACACCCGCATCGTGTCGGCCGACAGTTCCCACTGCGGATGCTCCTCGTCCTCTTCACAACGCAGGCGGCTGATGCCTCCCGCCACTTCGTCGAGGGTTGTCACCTTTCCGTCGGGGAATCGCTTGAAGGTCTGTTCGCTCAGCCGGCTTTTCCCATACCGGCCAAGGTGCTCGTTGATCACCTCTTGCGACGCATGGTTGGCCAGATCGGCGGCCAGCACCGAGTCGCATACGAATTTGGTGTAGCTGTAGAACTTCGAGAGTTTCCGGCCAACCTCCAGCAGGGCTGTTTCGTTGGGGGCTTCGGTCTCGGTAGTGTCGCTGCGGTCTTGCATGTCGTACTGCACGACATAGACAGCCTGGTCGATGGTGTCCTGCCGCAGGCTTTCGCCGGTCGAGATGCGGATGTTGAACTGGGCCGCCACCGGCTGTGCGATGAGGACCGAAAGGAGGGTCAGAAGGAAGAGGGTTGTTTTCATACTGTTTCTTGTTTTAAAAGTTCGTATCATGTTTTCTTTGGGCGGGCAGGTGGCAGAAACGGTTCCTTTTTCCGCCTTGCCCGACGCAAAACTATGAAGAAAAGCTGCCGGCACGGAGGAAAGTTATTACTGAAATATTATTCGCCCGAGAATACTTGCCTCGCGCGTACCGTTAATTGGAGCGGATGCGTTACTTTTGCTTCCGGAACCCTAAACGAACCGAACAAGACGAAGAATGGAACAACGGATCAAGATTATATGGATGCTTTCGCTGGCGGCCATGCTGCTGATCATTGCGGGGCAGGGCTACTGGCTGTGGAACCAGTACCGGTATAAGAACGAAGAGTGTGCCGACGAGATGTACCGCCGCGTCATGGATGCGGTGGCCGTGAACGACTCCATCCGCCGGACGATGCCCCGAAAGACGTTCGGAGCTTCGAGTGTGTCGCTCAACACCAGCATATCGCTGAGCTACCGGGACCAGAAAGACAGCCTGAATCCCGCCGGCAGGCAGGAGTACAGGCAGGTGGTCAAGGTAGGTACAGTGGATACCGACGAACTGCTGAAAGCCAGCATCTCGGACCTGATGCCCGACACGGTGCGACTGTCCCGTACGGGCAAAGACAGCATCGGCGTGCGTACCGACAGACTGAACATGCAGTTTGTCGATTCGTTGGTGCTGAGTAGCGAAGACGGTTACTCCGGCGGGATCGACATTGTCCGTGTGCTGGACCAGTACAAACTGCAGGTTGACGTGCCCTTCACGCTGCAACGCTTCGACTCCATCCTGCAGGCACGGCTCGACGGAATGCCCTTTACCACGCAGCTGACCCATGTGCGCGACACGCTGTACCGCTGCAAGGAGAAGGTGACCCACCTCGGCACGTCGTTGTTCCCCGTGCTGCAGATCGACTATCCCTACAACCCGATGAAGTTCGAACAGGTGCGTGTGCAGGTGCGGATACAGCCTCACGCACTGTTGCTCCGGATGGGATGGCAACTGTTGGGCAGCCTGCTGATGATACTGTTGCTGGCCTGCTGTCTGCTCTTCCAGATCAGGACCATCCTGCGTCAGCGGCGCATCGACGAGATGAGGAAGAACTTTGTCAACACCATGATTCACGAACTGAAACGCCCCGTGCAGACGCTGAAGGCGTGCGTGGCCTTTCTGAGTCATCGCGAGATGTGTGCCGACCGGCAGGCGATGGAAGAAGTGATACACGACTCACGGGCAGGTCTGGACAACCTGTCCGCCTATTTGCATAAGCTGCGCGACATGACCCGGGCCGACGACGGGCAGGCGCAACTGACCGTCACTACGTTCCACTTGCGCGAAGAGGTGGACAAGCTGGTACTCCTGCAACAGTCGGCAACGGACAAGCAGACTGACTTTGAAGTCCGTGTCGACCCTTCGCTGACGGTGCGGGCCGACCGGTTACACTTCTCGAACATCATCAGCAACCTGCTGGAGAATGCGGTGAAGTATTCGGGCGACGTGGTTCATATCGTCATCGAAGCGGCAGTGACCGATGCCCGGCTCACGCTGAGCGTAGCCGACAACGGCATCGGCATTCCCCTTGCCGAGCAGGCCCGTGTGTTCGACAAGTTTTATCGCAGTGCCAGCCTGCCCGACCCTGCCGTGCCCGGCATTGGCTTGGGGTTGAGCTACGTAAAGCTGCTGACCGAGGCACACCGCGGCACCGTCACCCTGCGGAGCCGCCCGGGACGAGGGACGACGGTGACCGTCAGCATCCCGCAATGAACGATGAGTGAAAACAAGAATAACAGATTCTAAAAAGAAACCCTGCCGTTCTCCTCTTCCTCCTTTCGGGGAGAGGGCGCGGAGGTAAAACCCTGTATGAAACGACTGAAGATTCTTTTTGCCGACGATGACTTGAAGTACTCCCTGCTGCTGAAACGCTTCCTCGAACAGGAGGGGTACGACGTCACCTATGTAGGAAACGGCAGTATGGCCGTAGAGCAGTTTCCCCTCGTCAGGCCCGACTTAGTGCTGCTCGACATCAACATGCCCGGCCTGAACGGTTTCGAAGTGGCAGCCCGTATCCGCGAGGCGGACAGGCATGTCCTCATCTTCTTTCTGTCCGACCGCAGCGACAAGGCCGACCGTCTGCAAGGCTTCCGCCTCCGGGCGAACGACTACTTGGCCAAGCCCTTCTATCCGGAGGAACTGATAGCCCGCATACGCGAGCGCTTCTCCTCGCAGCTCGACGAGGTGGTCGAGGAGGAAGTGTATGGCTTTGGCCGCTCGGTGTTCAACTACAGCACCAACGAAATCCGTACGGGCACCCACAAAGTGCTCATCACTTCGCGTCAGGCCGACATCCTGCGGATGCTGGCACGCAATGCGAACACGACGGTGGCGCGCTCTGCCCTGCTCGAAGCCGTGTGGGGCAGCGACAGTTATGCCAACTCGCTGGCCCTGAACGTGCAGATCACTTACCTGCGGAGGGCATTAAAAAACGACCCAACCGTACGGATTGAGTCGTTGATGAAAAAAGGGTATGTGCTTACGGTCGGTTAGGGCATCGCCGGAGCGGTTTCGGTGATGTTCTCCCCTTCGAACGAATGTACCTGATTGCCGATGTTCTGGTAATAAATACCTTCCCACTTGCCGGTAGTCTCTATCTCCTGGCCGGTCGTCTTTCCACGGAACAGGGCACGGTAGGTGTAAGTCACCTGATACTCCATGATTTCCGAGGTGATGTAGGCGATGAACGGTGTCTCCGACTCGATGTACAGGTCGGGCTGCTCGGAGTTGTACAGGTAATATTCGGTAGTGAAAGGTACCTGTGGAATGTTCCGCGTGTACATGTGAAAGTAAACTCCCGTGGTAGGCTGTGTTGCGCTTTGGGGGACACAAACCGAGTCGGTGACTGAACCTGCCAGACGCTGGAACAGTACGGGGTCATCGGGGAGGAAGAGGGAGCTTTGGCGATAGCCTTTCATCACGTCGAGTTCGATGTAATGCTTGCCTTCCGATTTCTGTTGCGAAGTTGATTCGTGGGTGAAGGATTGTGCTTTGCTGAACGATACGTCGTCGGGCATGCGGCACCATTCTATATCGACCAGTTCGTATTCCTTGTCGAGCAGGGTGGCTATTACGTCGTTGTCGTCGCTGCATGCAGTGAACGAAAGAAGCAAGCCGACGAGCAGGAATACGTTATTGAATATGTGTTGCAGTACTTTCATAGTTGTCTGTATAAAGGATTAGTCCTTACAAAGGTAACAATTTTTTAGGACTTTTGTTGTTTGTGAAGGTAAAAATCGACCGAAAGGCCGCATTTTCCGACTAAATGACCGGAAAATACAGTCGAAGTCAGCGTCTGTGCCTATTGTTGAACTATGGCGGCGATGGTTTTTCTGACCCTTTCGGCAGTGGTGACCGGCCGCGAATATTCGTCGATGCACACCGTTCCGCCCATGGAGACAGCCTCGTTGCGGAACTGCATCCTGCTGGTCAGTTGCTCACGAGCCGAGAAATGGAATTCGCGGATGCCCGTCTCGTCGGCTATGCGGGCGATATTGTTTTCGTTGACACCGCAGCCGGCCAGCAGAATGATGCGTCCGTCGGCTTGTGCCTGCAGTTCCTTCAGCAGGGGGATACCCTGTTCGGCTGTGGGCTGTGCACCCGAGGTCAGAATGCGTTGGCAACCCAGTTGGATGAGGGTCTCTAATGCCTGCTTGGGCTGGCGGCATACGTCGAAGGCACGGTGAAAGGTGACCGACATGCCTTGCGCGGCTTCGAGCAGTTGCTTCATCAGGGCGATGTCGATATCGCCTTCGGGCGTCAGGCAGCCGAAGACTACGCCGTCGGCTCCCAACCGGCGGGCATTTTCGATGTCCTTCAGCATGATGCGTTGTTCGACGGGGGTATAGAGGAAATCGCCTCCGCGTGGGCGGATGATGACGTGCAGGCGCGTTCGTAACAGTAGCTCGCGGGCAGTGGCTATGTCGCCGTACGAGGGAGTGGTCCCCCCTTCGGGAATGCCGGCGCACAGTTCTACACGGTCGGCTCCTCCTGCCTGTGCAGCGAGGCAGCTTTCTACGGAATTGGCGCAGACTTCAAACTGATAATGGTTCATGACTTGGTGGAGGTGAGGTTGGTCCGGCCGTTGTAAGTCGTTCCTGCCGGCAACTGTGTTGATAGAAACGGGGCACGGATTACACTTCTTTCCACAGTTGGTTGTTGGGACTTTCCGTGGCTTTTCGTGTAATCCGTGCCTTCAATGGTAGAGTTGTTATGTAGCTATGTTATTTGGCGTAGCTTACCGCACGTGTCTCACGGATGACGGTAATCTTCACCTGACCCGGATAGGTCATCTCATCCTGAATCTTCTTGGCGATTTCGCTCGACAGACTTTCGGTTTGCTTGTCGTCTATCTTGTCGGCACCGACAATGACGCGCAGTTCGCGTCCGGCCTGGATGGCGTATGTCTTTGTCACGCCCGGGTAGGACATGGCAAGTTGCTCAAGATCGTTCAGACGTTTGAAGTAGGCTTCTACTATTTCGCGGCGTGCGCCGGGGCGTGCACCCGAGATGGCGTCACACACCTGTACGATGGGAGCCAGCAGGCTGGTCATTTCCACTTCGTCGTGGTGGGCACCGATGGCGTTGCAGATATCGGGTTTTTCCTTGAACTTCTCGGCCAGCTTCATACCATAGAGTGCGTGTGGCAGTTCGGGCTCTTCGTCGGGTACCTTGCCGATGTCGTGCAACAGTCCGGCACGTTTGGCTTTCTTGGGGTTCAGTCCCAGTTCCGATGCCATGACGGCGCACAGGTTGGCTGTCTCGCGGGCGTGTTGCAACAGGTTCTGTCCGTAGGATGAACGGTATTTCATCTTTCCGATAATGCGGATCAGTTCGGGGTGCAAGCCGTGGATGCCCAGGTCGATGGTGGTACGCTTACCGGTTTCGATGATTTCTTCTTCTACCTGTTTGCGCACTTTGGCTACTACTTCTTCGATGCGCGCGGGGTGGATGCGGCCGTCGGTCACTAATTGGTGCAGGGCCAGACGGGCTATCTCGCGGCGTACGGGGTCGAAGGCGGAGAGTACGATGGCTTCGGGGGTGTCGTCCACCACGATTTCCACACCGGTGGCAGCTTCCAGTGCGCGGATGTTACGGCCTTCGCGTCCGATGATGCGTCCCTTGATTTCATCCGATTCGATGTGGAATACGGTGACGGAATTCTCGATGGCTGTTTCGGTGGCTACTCGTTGGATGGACTGGATGACGATGCGTTTGGCTTCCTTGCTGGCGGTCAGTTTGGCGTCGTCCATGATGTCGTTGATGTAGGACTGTGCCTGCGTTTTGGCTTCTTCCTTCAGCGATTCCACCATGCGTTCTTTGGCTTCTTCGGCCGAGAGTCCGGAGATGGCTTCCAGTTTTTCTATTTCCTGGCGTTGCAGGTGGTCCAGTTCTTCTTTCTTTTTGTCTATCACTACGAGCTGTGCCTCTAAGTTTTCCTTGATGGCATCGGCTTCCTGTTTCTTGCGCTGCAGTTCTTCGTGGCGCTGGTTCAATACCAGTTCGCGTTGTTTCAGCTTGTTTTCGGCTTGTTGGATTTTCTGGTTGCGGATGGCTACCTCTTTTTCCAGGTCGGCTTTCTTGTTGAGGAATTTTTCCTTTACTTCGAGTAACTTATTCTTTTTAATCACTTCCGCCTCTGCTTCAGCGTCTTTCAGTATGCCATCGTATTTGGACTTCAGCCCGTGTTTGAAGAACATGTACGAGGCGAATCCTCCGATAAGGAAGCAGGCAATGGATACTACTATTGTAACTACTGTCATTTTTAATTTGTTTTTTAATATATAAATAAAAACGCACTGCATAAAAGTCTGCCTTTATCGGCAAGGCAGACTTTTGCACAGTGCGTGGATTTTCTACTTAATAAATAAGGTGTACTTTGAAGGTGTGTATGATGCGGATTACGGTTCTCTGAAGTAATCTTCCAGCACCTTTGTCAGTTCCTTTATCTTTGTTGTATAGGGCTCGGTGTCGTTGCGCTGTTTCTGTTGCAGGTTTTCCAGCGAGAACTGATAGGCCACCATGGCTATGATCCGTTCGGCGGAAACGCTCTGATAGTGTTCGCGATACGCATTGAGCCGTAAATCGACCTGCTTGGCGGCTTCGCGCACCATCTGTTCGTCTTCGCGGTTGATGGTAAGCGGATAGGAAGCTCCTGCCATCTGCAGGTTTATTTTTATCTTATCGTTCATACATCTTCTTCTTTATTCATTCAACAAAGCGATGCATTTATCGACTTCACGCACTAATTTTGACAATCGCAGCTTCGTCTCTTTTACGTCGCTGCCGTTAAGGCTGATTGTCGTAGCTGATTTTAGGTCTGTGTAGCTCTGTTCCAGTTGTTTGTAATCGGCTATCAGTTTCCGGCATTCTTCTGCTTTGGCATCGAGAAGTTGTTTTAGTTCGGCATTCTCGCGTTTTAATTCATCGTGCAGATAGATTAAATGACGCAGCCTGGCTTCAAAGGTACTTAATAGCTTCTTTTCTTCTTCTGTCATTACTACACCAAAATTGTACACAAAAATACGTTTTATTCGGATATTACAAAAACTTTTCAGAGAAAAACAAACCTTTGGGGAGTTTTTTTTCTTCTTTTTGTTTTTTGGGAGGCTTGTTTCTGCCCGTGTCGGGCGATTGTGCTGTCATTTTGCTGATGGGGACTGCTGTTCTTGGGAGGCTTCGGCTGCGTGGGTTTGGCTGATGGCATCGGATGTTCGCGGGCTTGGCATACGGGTGGGTGTGCCTTGCCTTGTGGATGAAGGGTGGTTTGTATGGTTTGGCAAGGTTCTTATTCAGGGATTCGCTTTCATCTCGCGTGCCGGGATGCACATCTCGGCTGCCGGGATGTATATCTCAGCACGCGGGATGTACATCTCACGGGCTGAGATGTAACTTTTCCTATGCTTGGGTAGCTTCTTGTTTAGGGGGAGGGAGGAGTCGGGACAGGCGTGTCCTTGTGCGAAGCCTAGGGTATGGTGGGGTGATAGCGGGCAGGTGGCCGGCAGGGTGCGTAGGGTGGAGGGGAGGCGTACGGGGATGTACGACCTTAATAAAGGACGTAGAAGTCGGCCCAGACAGGCAGGTGGTCGCTGTAGCCCCCTTGGTACTTCATGCCGTAATAGGTGCGGAAGGGTTGCCTGCCGCCGTATTTTTTGTCCGGAGCCAGCAGAAAGTCGGGCGTAAAGACGTCTCCTCCGCGGGTGTGGCAGGGCGCGTCGGGGCGGAGCAGTGTGCCCGATACGATGATGTGGTCGAGCAGTCCCCATTCGCCCCGATACTTGTAGCTGCCGAAGTGCTTGCGGCTGGCGGCCCGGTGCGCCAGCAGATGATAGAGGGCATAAGGATCGGGCTGTGCAGCGACGGCGGACGAATCAGCATTTCCGCCGGCATTTTCCGGCAGCAACTGTGCTCCGAGCACCTGGCGGATGGACTTGTTGTGGGGATAGTCGTTGAAGTCGCCCATTATCAGTATTTGCGGCCGTTGGCGGACGTGCAGCAGGCTGTCTGCAGCCAGCCTTACTAATCGGGCGGCGCGTAGGCGATAAGGCTCTGTCTCCCTTGCGCCCTCCGAGCGGGAGGGGAAGTGGCAGACGAATACATCGAGCGTATCCAGATTGAGCAGCAGACCGGTGACGTGGAGGATGTCGCGGGTAGGACGGCTGTGTTTGCCGGGCGGCGGGACGGAGATGCTTCGATGGGCAACGGGCTTGAACAGGTGCCGCTGATAGAGCAAAGCCACGTCAATGCCCCGAAGGTCGGGCGAATGAGTCATCAGATAGCGGTATCCGGCTTCGCGAAGGGCAGAATAGCGGGTCAGGTCGCGCAGGACCGAATCGTTCTCCACCTCGCACAAGGCTACCAGAGCAGGCGCTTCCCATTGGCCTACGGCGGTGATGACGCGGGCGATGTCGTTCAGTTTCTTCCGGTATTTCGTGTAGTTCCAGTGGCGGATGGCGTCGGGCAGAAATTCCCGGTCGTCTTTCAGGGTGTCGTGTCGGTAGTCGAAGAGGTTCTCGACGTTGTACGACATGACGCGGAACCGGGCGGTGTCGCGGGGTGCCTGGCCGTGTAAGGTCAGGGAGAACAGCAGTATGCAGGCACAGACTACTCCTCTTTTCAGCCGTGAGGATACAGCAAGGACCGACCTCGAAGCCCCGATGCACATCCTGCATACGGCTGCAAACAGCAAAGCTTCCTGCATGCCGAAGCCGCGGTTTGCCGCAGGGTGTGTCCGGTCTGTCATGGTCGGTCCTTGTTGATGTATCAATGGGTTACTTCTTGACAGGTATATTCTTCAGAATGTCCAGCAAGTGATCCCAGAACTTCTGTACGGTAGGAATCAGCATCCGTTCGTCGGGCGAGTGTACTCCCTGCAGGGTCGGACCGAATGAAATCATGTCTAATGTCGGGTATTTGTCGAGGAACAGACCGCATTCCAGTCCCGCATGGATGGCTTTCACCTTGGCATCCACACCGAACAGACGTTTGTACGAAGCGGTAGCAATCTCCAGAATTTCGGAGTGGGGGTTGGGTTTCCATCCCGGATAGCCTTCGCCTGAAGAAACTTCGGCACCGGCCATTTCGAATACGGTGCGTACCATGGTGTTCATATCGCGTTTGGACGAAGCGGTAGAGCTGCGCTGGCTGGTTTCGATACGGATGATGTTTCCGGGTTTCATCTTGACCGAAGCCATATTGGTAGATGTTTCTACCAGTCCCGGAATGTCCTGGCTCATGGCATACACACCGTGAGGTACGGCGTAGAGGGCCTGCAGCAGACGCTTGGTGGTATCCTTGTCGATGGCTTTTGCGCGCGGTGCTTCCGACTCCATCAGCAGCGTCATGTCAGGGTCAGTCACGTTGTATTCGGCCTGTACTTCCGAAGCAAAAATGTTCAAGTCGGCACGTACGTCATGCTTATTGGCTTCGGGCAGGGCGATGACGGCGTGAGCTTCGCGTGCGATGGCATTGCGCAGGTTTCCGCCTTCAATCTCGTACAGGTACATATCATACTTCTTGAATGTCTGGCTCAGGAAGCGGTTCAGAATTTTGTTGGCATTGGCATGTCCTAAATGAATGTCGCCTCCCGAGTGTCCGCCTTTCAGTCCTTTCACCTGAATCTTGCAGCAGAAGTATCCGGCAGGTACATCTACTTCTTTGTAGGTGAACTGGGCTACGGTATCGATGCCTCCGGCACACCCGATGAACAGTTCGCCTTCGTCTTCCGAGTCGAGGTTCAGCAGGATGTCGCCGTTCATGAATCCCTCCTTCAGGGCAAAGGCACCGGTCAGTCCGGTCTCTTCGTCGATGGTGAACAGGCATTCCAGTGGGCCGTGCTCGATGGTGTCGTCGGCCAGTATGGCCAGTTCGGTCGCTACACCGATGCCGTTGTCGGCTCCCAGTGTGGTGCCTTTGGCTTTCAGCCACTCTCCGTCGATTTCGGTTTCGATGGGGTCGTTCAGGAAGTCGTGCTGCACGTCGTTGTTTTTCTCGCACACCATGTCCACGTGCGATTGCAGCACAACGGTCTTACGGTTTTCCATTCCCGGCGTGGCAGGCTTCTTTATCAGGACGTTGCCTACTTCGTCGGTCAGTGTCTCCAGATTATGCTTCTTTCCGAATGCTTGCAGATAGGCTATAATCTTTTCTTCTTTCTTCGAGGGGCGTGGCACCTGGCATATTTCTGCGAAATAATGGAACACGCCTTGCGGTTTTAAATCTTCTTTTTTCATTCGATAATCTTGATTAGTTTAACCACTCATTGCTAAATATGGTTAAATTGGTTGACTATTTACTTTCGCTCTCTCTTTTTTAATATAAAAAAAGGTACGTTAGTCCGTCCAAAGCCCTATATTTGCACCCACAAAAATAGTGAATATGCTCCATACCGTATTAATAACATTGTTAATAGTTGCTATTTGCGTCTTATTGTTGGGCGTAAAAGTATTTTTTGTGAAAGGCGGGCGTTTTCCCAATTCGCACGTCAGCGGCAACAAGGCATTGCGCGACAAGGGCATCGGATGCATACAGTCGCAGGACCGGGAAGCACAACGCAAGCCCCGTTTCTCCATCGACGAACTGGAAAAGAAACTGAATGAGAGTCTGAACTAATTAATTCTAAAAACAATATTTATCAAATTATGAAGAGATTGAACTATCTGATGAACGGTTTGGTAGCTCTTGCACTGATCGTTTTATTTTCTCAATGTGCCGGCAAAACAGAAACTCAAACAGCAGGTGCTCCTGCACAGGCAGCAGCCGGATTGTCGGGCATGAAGATTGCTTATGTGGAAATTGATACCCTTTTGGCTAAATACAACTTCTGCATCGATTTGAACGAGGCCATGGTGAAGAAGAGCGAGAATGTTCGTCTGACGCTGAACCAGAAAGCCAAAGAACTGGATAAGCAGAAACAGGAATTCCAGACAAAATATCAGAATAACGCCTATCTCTCACAAGAAAGAGCCCAGCAGGAATACAACCGCATCGCCAAGCTGGAGCAGGACTTGCAGGCATTGAGCAACAAATTGCAGTCTGAACTGATGAGCGAAAACGACAAGAACAGCCTTCAGCTGCGCGATTCAATCAACTCGTTCCTGAAAGAATACAATAAGACAAAAGGTTATAGCCTGATTATCAGTAACACCGGTTTCGACAATCTGCTCTATGCCGACAGCGTTTACAACATTACCAAAGAAATTCTGGAAGGACTGAATGCCAGATATTCTTCTCCGAAGAAATAACAATCGCCCTGATAAAGTAACGTCTTCCTGCCGCCGCGCAGAAGATGAAAGGACATAAAAAAGATTGCAAGCCTTGCATTGACGGGGCTTGCAATCTTTTTTATGTAGGGGGGAATACCTTATTTATATGGATATACCGGTGGTTGAACATATCCCTTAGCGGCATGGAGTAGTGCAGGAACCGGCATCATGCTCCTTTGGCAACTGTTGGCGGGCAGAGGTGCATTTATTCTTTTTCTTCCTCTGCTTCGTGCTTGATGACCAGCAATTTGTCCACACGTCCGCGGTCCATGTCCACTACTTCGAAGTCCAAGTTCCGGTAACTGAATAGGTCGCCTGCCTTTGGAACCCGTCCGATGAGGAACATGGCCAGGCCGCTCAGAGTAGTGAAGTCTTCTTCGCGCAAGTCGTCGTAGTTCAGGATGCCCATGGCTTCCATAAAGTCGTCGATATTCATCGAGGCTTCGACCAGCATGGACCCGTCTTGGCGCACGATGATGTCTTCTTCCTCTGTTTCGTTCTCTTCGAGGATATCGCCGAAGATGCTTTCCGTCAGGTCGTGCAGGGTGATGATGCCTTCCGTGTTTCCGTATTCGTCCACCACGACGCCAAATTTGTTCTTATTCTTTTTGAACAACTCGAGCACTTTCTTGGCATACAGACTTTCGGGAATGAAGAGAGGCGGACGGGCAATGGCACGCAGGTCGAACGGCTGGTTGCTGCCTTGCATCAGGATAATGTCCTTTACCGATACCACACCGATGACTTCGTCTTTGCTCTTGTCCACCAGCAGGTATTTGCTGAAGTGCTGTTCGCGGATGGTTCGCAGTACGTCTTCGCTTGTATCCGTAGGATGCAGTACGACTACGTCGCGCCGGTGGGTCATCAGGTCGTTGGCCCGCTTGTCCGAGAAGCGGAATACATCTTTCAGCATTTCGGTTTCGTCTTTGTCGATTACGCCCTGTTCCGAACTTTGGTGCAGAATCATCTTCAGCTCGTCTTGTGTCATCTGGCGTTCTTCGTTGTTTTCCATACCGATCATTTTGTTGACCAGTTTGGTCGAGGCACTCAGCAGGCAGACGAAAGGATAAGCAACTTTGGTCAGTGCTGTCATGAAGGGGCTGAGTAAGGTTGCCCACCTCTCCGGATTGTTCAGAGCCACGGTTTTAGGAACCAGTTCTCCGATGATGAGCGACAGGTAAGTGATGACGGCAACGATTGTAATCATGGCCAACGTATCGGCATACGGTGCTGCACCGGGGATCAGTTCGAACAAAGGTTGTACGTCGTCGGCCAGAGTAGCTCCACCGTAAGCTCCCGAAACGATTCCAATCAGTGTGATGCCTATCTGGATGGTCGAAAGAAACCTTTCCGGTTCTTCCAACTGTTTTAGTACGCTTTTGGCTTTTTTGTTGCCTTTGCCAACCAGCGTTTCCAAGCGTGCTTTGCTGGACGAAACCAATGCTATTTCGTACATGGCAAATATACCGTTCAATACTAATAAGACGAGAATAATGATAAATTCCATATACTGTTTTGAGTGTTTATGTCGCAAACTTACTAAATTTGACGGATAAAATCATAAAATAGATATAAAACGATGAGAAACGTAAGAAAAAGAACATGTTTGTTTGCCATTTTGTTGCTGATGCTGACCGTTTCAGTGCAAGCTGCACGGGTTGACACAGTATGGGTGGACAGTCCTTCGATGAAAAAGAAGGTGGAAGTGATTTATGTAGTTCCCGACAAAGCGATGGGGCAGAACCCTCAGGCGTGTCCGGTGGTTTACCTGCTTCACGGCTATGGCGGAAATGCCGGAACGTGGCTTGATATCAAGCCTGAGCTGAGAAAGATAGCCGATGAAAAAGGCATGATCTTTGCCTGTCCCGACGGTAAGAACAGCTGGTATTGGGATAGCCCGAAGCATGAGGATGTTCGTTATGAGACATTTATTTCCTCGGAATTAGTGAACTATACGGATTCGCATTATGCTACACGGGCCGACCGTAAAGGCCGTGCCATTACGGGATTGAGTATGGGTGGACACGGTGCTTTGTGGAATGCTTTACGCCATAAGGATGTGTTCGGGGCAGCAGGCAGTACCAGTGGTGGTGTCGATATCCGTCCTTTCCCAAAGAATTGGGAAATGTCTGTACAGCTTGGCGAGTACGAATCGAACAAGGCATTGTGGGATGCACACACTGTTGTCAACCAACTCGACAGTATCACCAACGGTGATCTGGCTCTGATTATTGATTGTGGTGAGAAAGATTTCTTCCTCGAAGTGAATAAAGACCTGCACAAACGTCTGCTGGAGCGCGACATTGACCATGACTTTATTACTCGTCCGGGCATTCACGACGGACGGTATTGGAATAATTCGATTGATTACCAGATACTGTTCTTTGAAAAGTACTTCAACCGTTAAGCTTTTCTTACGTACCTTCCTGCCTGATTATCGGACAATGATGCCTCGCGGGAAGGTACGTTTCACTTTCATTTCCTTCACGGTAGTAGTACTTGTTGCGCGGGTGGTTTCCGAGCCGTCCAAGCTGATGCTACCGTCGATGATTCCCAATGCGGCACTCAGCAGTGCCTCTTTCGGGTCGCCTAAGGGCAGAACGGAAGCCGGGTCGTTCAGTGGACTGACGGAATAGCTTGGCGTGAATCCATTGGCATAGTTGGCCGTACCGCGTGAGTTGAGTATCTGACAGACGGCTAAGCGCAGCGTCCACATGAACTGAGTGTTGTCGAATCGTTCGGTACCAATGTACTCTCCTTTTGTTGTTTCGCCTACTACAATCACATTCATATAGGGAGCCAGGCAATTAATCAGCATTTCTGCCGCTCCGGCAGTAGTGCCGCTTGTCAGTATGTAAACAGTGGACAGATTCAGGTTGGAGCCTCCCAACAGCAGCTGTGCATCGAACACCAGGTCCCGGTTCTTTTCGCTTTTCTTCTGGTTGTACTGTAGCGAGGCCAGTGTACCGCCCAGTTTGTCGGCCGGTGCCAGTATGCAGGCCAGTGTCTGTACGCTTGTCATGTCGCCGCCGGCATTGTATCGCAGATCCAGCACGAAGTCTTTTACGTTGTTTGTCGCACAGGTTTTCGAGAATTCAAGCAGTTGTGCGTCACTGCCGCTTTCGAAACTGTTGTAAGCCAGATAGCCGATGTTGCTGTTGTTGTGCTGTATGATGGTGCTTGCCGGTATGACGGCATCCGTCACCGGGCGTGTGGCAGGCAGCACGGCTTCACGGTCTTTCACCACTTCGGTGGTTTCGGTTTCTGTCCCGTCTTCGGCTGTTTCGGTGTGTACGGTATATTTTCCGATGACGATGTTCTTGCTATCGCCTTCGGTCAGTATTGTTTCGTTGTTTTTGGTGATGTAGTCATTGTCCACCATCATAATCCATTCGCCACGTTGCAGGCCGGCTTCGGCTGCCGGCGATTCGGGCATGACGTAGGTCACCATTGCGTAATAGGCCGTATCGTTGTCCGGAACCTGGCTCAGTGAGTAGTCGAAACCGTAGGCCGGGATGGGAGTATTTATCAGTGTATCTACGGCAGAAATATCGTTGTCCTTGCTCGATTTTACCGCATCGAGGAAGGATTGGGGGGCAATGAAGTAGTTCAGGTCGTTGAATGCAGGAATTTCTTCGTACCACAGGTAGTCTTCCCGCATGACGCTGTCTATCCACAGGTCACGTCCCGTCCACGGATAGTATTCCGGCCAGCGGTCCACGCCACATGAGAAGAGGCTTGTCAAGGTAAGGAATCCTCCCAAGAGGAAAAACAGTCTATATCTTTTTCTCATTTGTACTTCATTGTTTTTGTTGATTTTCCGTCTGCAAATGTAGCGAATAGTTCGTTTATCTGCTTACAAAGGGATATAATAATTGATAAAGGGCGTCGGTTTATGCCTTGTCTTCTTCTTTCCTTCTGTATATTTTATAGCCGATGGCTGCTATGAACATGCTCATTAGTGGGCTGATGATGTTGAAAAAGCAATATGGCAGGTAAACAATTGTGGGTACACTCAGAATGGTGGCCTGTGTCATGCCACACGTATTCCACGGTATCAGTGGTGAGGTGACGGTGACCGCGTCTTCGGTGGTGCGGCTTAGCAGGCGGCTTTCGTATCCCCGCTTCTTGTAGATGTTACCGAACATGTTGCCTGTCAGGATGATGCTGATGTACTGGTCGGCTGTTGCCAGGTTCATGAAGAGGCCGGAGACAACGGTCGAAGTGACAATGCTGAAGGTGTTCTTCATGAAACGCACGAACACCGAAGTAATGCTTCCCAGCATGCCGCTGGCTGTCATGGCACCGCCAAAGCACATGGCACATAAGATGAGCCAGACGGTGTCCATCATTCCGCCCATTCCGCGCGTGGCTACCAGTTCGGTCAGCATGGCGTTGTCGGTCTGCAGGCTGGTACTGCCGTAGAACGTCATCATGCATCCCTTGAACAGACTGTCGTTGCCGGCAATCTCTTTCAACAGGTCGGGCTGGAAGATGAGGGCAAACAGACCTGCCAGCAGCGTCGAGGCAAACAACGTGATGATGGAAGGTACTTTGCGGGCAATCAGGATGCCTGTCACAACCGGAACAATGAGCAGCCAGGGGGTGATGTTGAACTTACTGTCCAGTGCTGCCGCGATCTCGCTGATCTGTTCCGTTCCGCCCGTGTCGTGGGTCAGCCCCAGGATGGTGAACAGTATCAGGCTGATGACTAATGAGGGGATGGTGGTAATCATCATGTATTTGATGTGGCGGAACAGTGGTGTCTCGGTGATTGACGCCGCCAGAATGGTCGTTTCGGACAAGGGGGACACTTTGTCGCCGAAGTACGCACCCGAGATGATGGCGCCTGCTATCCAGCCTTCGTTGAACCCTTGGGCCTTGCCGATGCCCAGCAGGGCAATGCCGATGGTGGCAATGGTGGTCCACGAACTGCCTGTCATGACGGAGATGATGACACATATCAGGCAGGTAGAGGCCAGGAAAAAGTCGGGATGCAGAATTTGCATGCCGTAGTATATCAGAGCAGGAACCACACCACTGATCATCCATGCACCGCTTAGTGCGCCTATTATCAGCAGGATGATAATGGCTGTAGCCACACCGCTGATGTTGTTGGTGATGGCTATCTCGAAGTCTCTCCACGGAATATGATAGAAGCCTACTCCGATGAAAGCACAAGCTGCAGTGGTGACAAGCAGCGAAATCTGGCTTCCACCGCTCAACGCATCGCTTCCGAAAGTATGGATGGTGGCAAACAGCATTCCTACCAGCAACAGTATCGGTAGGAGTGAAACAAGAGGCGAGGGTATTTTCCTGTCTTTATTCATTGTGGTTATTCAGTTGTTTGGTGATTTGTTATGGTTATTTCTCTGTGAATCTGTTTAGGTTATCTTCTGGTGCAAAGTGTCAGCAGGGTGGCCAGTAGTGTGAGTGAGGCACCTGCCGAAGCAACGCCTGTCCATCCCCACAACTCCCAGCAGCTTCCGGCAAGGAATGTTCCAAGCGAACCACCGATGAAGTAAGTGGTCATGAAAATCGTGTTGACCCGGTTGGAAGCTGAGGGGCAGAGCTCGAAGATGCTGGCCTGGTTGCTTAGTTGTATGCACTGCATACCGATGTCTATCAGGATGATGCCGGCTACAATGCCTATGTAACTGTTGCCGTAGAAGTAGAGCAGTGCCCATGCACACAGGTTCAGTGCAAAGCCTATGTAGTTGAAACGGCGGATGCCGACTCTTTTGATACTGCCGCCAACGAACGAGGCTGTCAGTGCACCGGCTATGCCGCACAGACCAAGTATGCCTACGACATCGCTCCCAGCATAAAAAGGGGCACCGGCCATCTTGAACGCCAGGCACGACCACATGGCCAGGAACGAGCCGAACACTAATCCCGAACGTACCGAGTAGATGCGTAAGGCGGGATAGTCGTGTATCAGGCGGAAGAGCGATTTCATCAGGTCGCTGTATTTTCCCTTGAATGTCGGCCGGATGTCGGGTAGCACTTTCAGCACAACGAACGCACATATGGCCATCAGTCCGGCTGCAATCAGATACATTTCGCGCCAGCCAAGCACATCGCCCACGTATCCGCTTATGACACGTGAAGCCAATATGCCTGTCAGCAGTCCCGATATGACTACTCCTACATTGCGCCCTTTGTTTTCGGGACGTGAGAATTGCGAGGCTATCGGAACGAAAATCTGTGGAATCATCGAACCGATACCTGTCAGTAGCGATGCCACCCATATCACGTGGATGCCGGGAGCCCATGCAATGGCAAGCAGCGAGAATATCAGCAATGTGAAATTAGTCAGGATGATATTCTTTCGGTGAAGCAGATCACCCAACGGGACGATGAACAGCAGTCCTAACGCATAGCCTACTTGCGTAATGACAGTGATCAGGTTGGCTTCGAACTCCGATACGTTCAGGTCGTGTCTGATCAGATTCAGCAGAGGCTGGTTGTAGTAAATGTTGGCAACCGATATACCTGCCACGATGGCAAGCGTCCATAAAATGTAGGCGGGAAGTCCCCCGTTTTCTTTCAATTCCTGTTTCATGCCGCAAAGATACGGCTTTTCTGTGAATGCTCGTCATTTTACAGTAAAGCTTGTGATAATCGGGCAGTTGAACCATTTGGCAATGGATTTGTTCCTATAGATGGACTTTTGCGGAAAGTCAAGTAAATAAAGTAAGGATAACATGAAACTGATAATGACTGACAGGCCGGTCCGTGTGGACGGTTTGGAAGATGATGTTCAATACATCGACCTGTCTTCGTTGAAGATAAATAATTGTGTAGGATGCTTCGGCTGTTGGACCAGAACTCCGGGAAAATGTGTGATTCGCGACGATGCTACCCGTGTGTATCCCTTTATTGCCATGAGTGACAGGGTGCTGTATATCAGTCGCATCCGTTATGGTGGTTACGATGCTGTGATGAAAACCATGCTGGAACGTGCCATTCCTGTGCAACAGGCGTTTATTCGCATCCATAAAGGGGAAACCCATCACGTGCAGCGCGCTGTCATGCTCAAGAAGGCAACCATTGTGGCATATGGCGATGACATTTCGGACGAAGAAAAAGACATTTTCAGGCAATTGATAGCCCGTAATGCCTGCAACATGAGCTTTGAGAGTTATGAGATTCTTTTTGTAACGGAAACCAGGTTGGACAACGTGGTGAAAACAGTATTGGAACAATGGAAAAAGTAATGATAGTGAATGGAAGCCCCAGGGCGTCAAAGTCAAACTCTAAGGTATATGCCGGAATCTTTGCTGAATACTGCGCGAAGCCTGTCGATTATTATGAGCTTACGAAAAGCAATCATCGGGAGCTTTGTTTGAATATGGGTGAATACTCCGATGTTGTTTTTGTTTTTCCTCTCTATGCCGATGCTTTACCGGTAGGTTTTCTGAAGTTTCTTACTTATTTAGAGGCCCATCCACCTGTTCGCAAGCCGGTAGTATCCATACTTATTAATTGTGGTTTTCTGGAATATCATCAGAACGATGTAGCTGTCAGAATGATGACGCTTTTTTGCAATCGAAACGGCTATCAGATAGGTTCGGTGTTGAGGCTGGGGAGTGGCGAGGCCATACTGAAGACGCCTTTCAGATATGTGGCTGTTCGGGCTGTCCGCCGGATGGCTGAGTCGGTAGCTGCACAGCGATACCGGAATATTCAGGCGACGATGCCTCTAACGAAAAAAATGTTTCAGATGGCGGCTACGGTTTACTGGACACGCTACGGAAAGAGATTTGGAACAACGAAACAGCAGATGCAGAGCATGAAAATAGAGTTGTCTTGTACTGATATAGGTAGACACATTTTAATAACAAAAATGTGAATCAACAA
>OMCT01000480.1_pt1 | contig 31186 bp, 24 predicted proteins | sample 1674301 | NCBI WGS metagenome assembly OMCT01 (sample SAMEA103958158, study PRJEB25191) | human gut metagenome
GTTATTATTTTTATCCCACAAAAAAGCGTGAAGAACCTAAAAAAAAGAGCGGATCCAACGGCAAGAGCTTCCCCCGCCCTCACCATCAAAAAAAGACCACATCTCTGCGGTCTTTTTTGATTGATTTTATTTTTCTTCGTCTTCCGCTGCTTCTGTTTCAGCTTCTGCGAAGGATTCCTGTGCTGCGCCGTCGCCGAGGGGGGCTTTCATGCGGTCGAGTTCATCGATTGCTGCGAGGGCGAGTTCGAGGTCTTTTCTGATCTTGCCTACGTAGGATTTCATGTTGCCTTCGGTCTGCATCATGTTGTGAATGAGGGTGCGGCGGTAGTCCTGCGCGTCTTTGATCTGCTTTTCGCTGTCGGCCTTGGCGTTGGCGATGAGGATGTCTGCGTTTCTGCGCGCGTTCTTCTTCACGTTTTCAGCGGTGTCTTTGGCGAGCTGCAGGGTGGCAGTCATTGTTTCGGAGATCTTTTCATAATTGGCCAGTTTTGCTTTCATCTGGTCAAGTTTTTCTTCCATTTCGCGGTGTTCACGGTAAATGCGTTCGTAGTCAGCGACGATCTGGTTCAGGAAATCATTGACTTCCTCTTCGCTGTAACCACGGACGGTGGCTTTCGTGAACTGCTTATTATGGATGTCCATTGGTGTAATCATAATTTGCCTCCTTGGGGGGAATTCTTTCCCCATTTTACTGTCTATCCGGCGTTTCGGCAAATTCTTTTTTGTCAAAGCGTAAAGATGGCATGAAAATTACCCATCCCTTTTGCTTTTTCCCTTACAGAAATGGAAGTACTGTGCATTACTGTATTTATCGTCTTCCCAGGCGACAGCGCATGAAGATTTTCCCGAAGAGCCATGCGGTAGCGGCGGTATAGATCATGCCAGGAGCGGCTGCGATGAGCATGACTTCAAGCCCCTTCCCCAGGAGGAAGTACATGAGGACGCGGGCAGCGGCGCTTCCCACGGGACCGGAAATCACGTAGAATACGCGGCTGTCTCCAAGCGCCAGCCATACAAGGCCGACGACGACGCGGAATGTCATGGCGACGGCGACGTTCAGGATGGTCGCGGTTCCCATCGTCATGCTTAAGAGGGATGCGAGGATCCCTGCAATCAGGTATTTCTTAAATCCAAAGACGCCACAGATGGCGACGGCAATCGGGGCTGAGAGCTGGAACTCCGTCCCCGGGACAAGGCCCGGGATGCGGAAGACTCCGCTGACGGCTATGAGAACGGCGAGCATCGCTGTCTCACAGATATCCACGATCCATTGTCTCTCTCCTGTCACGGTCATAAGGTGCTCCTTTCGATGGCTAGGGCAGGGGGAAATGCGCTTTCATGACCGCAACGGCGCGGTCCAGTTCTTCTTTCGTGTGAGCCGCGGTCACGGTCAGGCGGATGCGGCTCGTCCCGGCGGGCACCGTCGGCGGACGGATAGCAGAGAGAAGGATGCCTTCCTCAATGCAGCGGGAGGCGTATGCGAGCGTCTTTTCCTCTTCGCCCAGTATGATGGGAATGATCGGAGTGTCGCTTGGTTCTACGGGAATCCCCGCTTCTGCCAGCTTCTCCTTCATGTACCGGGTATTCTCCATCAAGCGTCCCACGAAGCGCTCCGGCTCGCGCTCCAGAAGGCGTAAAGCTGCCAGCGCCGTCATCCCGGTCACGGCCGAGATGGACGTAGAGAAAATGAACGGCCTTGAAACGTTCCTCAGGTAATCGCAGATTTCCCTTGAAGCAGCTGCATAGCCGCCCTCAGCACCGAGCGCCTTGGACAGCGTCCCCACCTGGATATCTATGCCAGAGACGTAGAAATGCTCCGCAGAGCCTCTTCCCGTCTCGCCGATCACGCCGACGCCGTGCGCATCATCGACGATGAGGCAGGCATTGTATTTTTCCTTAAGGCGGATCAGGTCCGGGACCGGCGCGATGTCCCCGTCCATCGAGAACACCCCGTCTGTCACGATGAAACGCTGCCCGCTCACAGGCGTATTCTTCAGAAGTTCTTCCAGAGCAGCCATATCCGAATGCGGATAAATGACCGTGCGGGCGCGGGAAATCCTGCATCCGTCGACAATGGAAGCATGGTTCAGTGCGTCCGAGAAAATGATATCGTCCTTGCCGCCGAGGGCATAGAGGACGCCCAGGTTTGTCATGTAGCCTGTATTGAAAATGACGGCATCTTCCGCATGCTTGAAGGAAGCGAGCTCCTTTTCCAGATCCGAGAGTTCAAAGACAGCACCCGATGTCAGACGCGCGCCGCCCGAGCCCGTGCCCCAGCGTACGGCATCCCTGGCCGCTTCCTGGACCTCCTGTTCATGCGTCATGCCAAGGTAATCATTCGAATTAAAGACAATGCACTCCGAACCGTCGCGGCGGACGCCCTTCGACGCCGTCACCATGCGGAGATCCTGCACTTTGCGGAAGCGCCCGCCTTCGCGGATTTCATCCAGCGCCTTTCCCATATTTTCAAGTTTCATTTGATAACCTCACCAATACCGTCTGATTCTGCATATAGTCTTCATAAAGAGCAACATCTGTCCCGTGCTTCACGAAGAAAACGCGCCCGCCGACCGGGTCGCCCTTGTCCTTCATCACCGTAATGCGGCCATAGCCGTGAAGCGGCGAGCCGACGTAGCCCGTCACATAGTCCGGATCATCCGACCAGCAAAGCTCGGCTACCGTGCCGGGTCCGTGAGCCACCTTCGATGCCAGGACAAGCGCTTCACGCGGATGATCGCCGCCAAGACCCTTGCCGCGCATCTTTGCTTCATACTCAGCCGTGTCAGCGCTGTCCATATTGCTGCAGCGGACCCCGCGCTCTCCGCGGCCATCGAGCCTTTCGCCCGTCTCCGCATCCATCACGATTGCGCCCCTCATGCTGTCTTCCAGTGCTTCCAGAGAAGCGATGCCCCGCCTGGCCGCCAAAGGAGAAACACCCGCGCGGATGAGCTCAGCCTCCGCTGCCCTGTGTCCCTCGGACTTCTCGCTCGTGTCGATCTGGTAAAGCGGAAGCATCAGGCAGTACGAAACCGCCGCATCCGGCACCTCTTCCACCTTCACCTGAATGAAATCCGCGCATCCTCTCTCATGCTCCCTTGCACGGCGCATCATGGAAATCACCGTCTCATCCACCAGATCCTCAGAAACAATCCGCTCCGCTCCAGAAATGTGGCGCCCGCCCTTGCCATGGGTCCCGCCCAGGCTCGAACGCATCTTCACACTGTACAACATTTACGGTCTCCTTTGTCAACTTGCATTGTTATTATTGTCAACCTTATGGGTAAAAAATATGCCGAAGCATCGCTCCGGTTCCATATATCTACTTTATTTCTTTCTATTATTTAATAGTAACAGGACTCTTTTGTCAAGGTGTTTGAATGTGCGATGTTAACAAAATAACTAAAACGCATGTGCGGGGATTCAAAAGAGCCTCCATGTAAAAAGGACTTCCGCAGGCGTAGGAAGTCCTTTTTAAGGTGTGTTGCAGGCACCTTTGCTGCCCAGCCCTAGGGGAGGTTCTCCCGGCCGCGTCTCCGCCCTCGAGAAGGGAAGTGAAGCGAAGACCCCGCCCGGTAGATAGGGATGGACTTTATGGAATGCCCTTCAAATCCAGCGGGGATCGCCGCTGGATTCATTGGACTCATTCCCTGTACCAGTTTTTCTATTTCAAGAAATGAGCTTTCGCCATTTCATCATGTCATCTTCCATCCGCTGCATAGAACAAGAGCTTCCATGACAGCCGCTCTCATTCTGCAGGAACCGTCCCCCGCGCGGCGCATCCCCCGATGCACGCCGCGGACGATTTGTGGATGTTCTCCTGCTGACTAACGAAACCCGCTGGCAGGAAACAGTCGGCGCGTCCTTGCATGACACGGCCCGCCCCCGCCGCCTTCCCCCGGGATAAGCAGCAAGGCCATGTCTTGACGCTTCGTTGATACTAAGTATACATTTTCTTTACAAAAGCAGTCAATATGATATACCATACATTAATATTTGATTTAAATCTCCCCTTTTTTCATCATTTCCATGCAAGAATACGCATGTTAGAAATAAAATTCCCATTCTCAATAAAGTCAAAAATCGAATTATTTTGTTTGAATTTATTCTGGATAAACAGTTAGAAAGTATACGGCTTTATCAAGATGACGTTGCTTTTTAAATCTATTTTAAAATTATGTTTTAGAATAAAAGCCAGTATTCCCGTTATAGTTTGAAATATTTCCTTGATATTCCTAAATGCAGCATATTCTATATAGGCTCTTTTAAAAATAAGAGTACCGAATCATTTTTATCAAAATATCAATTAGAATCAGACATTTCGCGTAAAGTCTATGCCTCTTAACCCCGTCTTTACCGGACTTTATCAAAAAATCAGATCAAAGTCCCCATTTTCATTTAGGTGAATACCATCGACTAAAACTCGTGTATATCCTGCAACCTATGAAATGAGAGGGATTGATAGAAGAAATCACAGAGCTATGAAAAAAGCAAACGATATTGGGAATGGGAGAGGAAGATGGAGGAAAATGCATTTCCACGAGCGAAGCGAGGTTTAAGGGTGTTAACCTTGCTCCGAAAGGAGAAGGTGGCAGCGTAGCTGACGAATGAGATGTAGTTCCATCAGCCGCCAGGCTGGTTTTGCGGTTTTTATGAGGTGGTTCATCTCCCAGGCTGCAAGCCGGCTGTATGGTTTTTCATCTTTTTCATATAAAATGCTAAAACCGCACAACCTCGCTCTGCTCGATTAACCTTTTATAAAAACCAATGAATACTGCACCCCTTTCGTCAGCAACAGTTAAATGATAGGCTGACCGCCCTTCCCCGCTGAGGCAGGGCAAAACCTTCCGCACCGGCACGTACCGCCATGTTACTGCGATGTACTGAGTTTTGATTTCCACGAGCCTTCCGAAATGAAATTCCACACAAAAAAGCCTCCCGCGCACTTGGGAGGCTTTTCTGCTTTTCCTTTGTTCAGAGTCAGGCTTTTTATTATTTTATACGCCGACTTTCGCGGCAAGTTTTGCGATGATCTGCTGCTGTTTTTCGTTGATTTCCTTCTGTTCTTTGAGCATGGTTTCGAGCTGGCCGATTCTCTGATCCTGGGAGGCCAGTTTCTTGTCCTGTTCAGCGACGTGTTTCTTGAGGCTTGTCAGTTCTTTGGCTGCTTCACCTGGGTAGACCTTCTTTACATTTCCTCTTTCACCGACTTTGAAGGAGGCGCCGACGGTAACCATGTTATCGTTGTAACCTACGGTCGTTCTCAAAGAGAGAAGCGTGTCGTCATTCGGATGGTAGAAAGCGCCGAGGGCGAGGGCCTGCTGGTCTTTGTAGGAACCACCGGAGACGGCGACGTTTTACTTGCTGTCCGGATCATAGTCGACCGGATGAAGGCCCGCCAGAGCGGCTGCACCTGCGCCGACTTCATTGACACGGTGATCGAGGTCGCCTACGCGGTTGTCGAGCTGTGTCAGGTGGGTCGTGTTATTGGTAATGCTGCCCTTGAGTTCATGAATCTGCGAGCCGTTGACGGCGTCCGTGGACGATGCGGAAATTTCTCCAGGCGCGACGTTTGTCACTTTCCTGCCGCCTGCATTGATGCCGCCCGACGTCATGGACGGACCGCCTTTTATGCTGACGCCATCGTTATTGATGGTAGTATTTCCTGCTTTGACGCTGTCAACGGTGATGTCTTTCTTGAGCGATACTTTCAGCGAATCTCCGGAAATACTGGTTTCCGTATTCGTGCTGTCCCCAAGGATCGAGAGGGTGCCCTTCGGGGAAATCGATGCGCTGTTCCCGTCGTCTGCCTTGAAGCTGGTCGGGTCCGTGACGTTCCTGATCACGACGACTTCACCATTATCGACACTTGTATTACTGTCCGGGGTAATTGGAAGAATCGTCGTCTTGCCGGAATTAGCGCCCGATGTTCCTGTATTTCCTGCGCCTGCAGTGCCTGCCGTGTCTGCAGTGGCCAGGCTGGAATGCGTCGTGACTGCTGTTTTCGTATTCGTTCCTGCGGCCGTATTTCCTACGCTGGCGGATGTATGGCTCGTCTCGGATGTGGTGCCTGTGATATTCGCGCTGATGGTGTACATACCGTCAGACGTCTTGATGACCTGGATGCCGTTGCCTGCCTTGATATTTAGCTGCGTCGCATTCTGCCGGGCGAAGACAACCTTCTTCAGCTGCGCCACGTTGACGGCATCGGTGTCCTGCGTGCCAGCTGCGACGCCCGTGATCTGACGGGTGATGCCTTTGGAAATATCGCCGACAGAAACGGCGCCTCTTGTCGATTTCCAGGCCGGGGACGTATTCAGGGAAAGAAGATTTGTCAGCGGATCATAGCCTGCATAACCAGCTGCCGTACCTGCCACAGAGCCCGAACCGAAGGCCGCGCCGCCAGAGGCTGTCGCATAGGAATTGTAACCGACAGCGACGATATCATCGCTTGTCATCTGCGTCGCATTGCTGTCTGCCGACCCGATGACGACGGAACGGTCAGCGCCGGAAAGGTAACGGTTGTCGCCGATGACCTGCGACATCTTCGAAGCAAGAACAGTATTGGCTGAACCTATAGAAGTGACATTCTGCACATTGATGGCTGAATTACCATAACCGATTTGGATATCTTTTGCATTTTCTGCTGCACCATCCGTAGTGGACAAAACATTATTCACGCCGAACATCTGCGACAGGTTTGTATTCGTTGCACGGTTCCTATCGCCCAAAACCTGCGTCTTATCTGCATTCGTCACGCCATTGACAGCGCCGAGGGCAGAAACATGATTTACATTGGACGCCGTATTTCCTGAACCATCCAAAATATTAGCTGAGCTTACATTGTCTGCCGTACCAGTCAGTGTATTATTCGATCCGGTTACCGAAGAAAGAGCTGCATAGCTGACGGTGTTCGTATCGCCAAGAATCTGGGTTGTCGCGGTATTGTTGACGGTATTTCCAGATCCAATGGCAGAAACATGCTGCACGGCGGATGCCGTATTTCCCACGCCGGACAAGATATTGGATGCGCTTGGCGTCTTCTCTGTCCCGGTGATGGAATTCTTAGCGCCTGCTATCAGAGAGGAATTGACATAAGAAGCGCTGTTTGTATCACCGATCATGACGCTGCCTTTGGTGTTCTCCACATTGGCGTTGTCACCCATGACAATGGAGCTTGTTACATAGCTTCCCTTGCTGCCCGTTCCGATGACCGTCGTATTGTTTGCTCTCGTGAAACTATTGTTGTATCCGTCGATCATGACATACTTGTCGCTATCAAAGAGGCCGTTTTGGCCCTTAAGTTCATTCCCTGTACCAAGGACCTGGGCAAAGGATACGCTGTCGACCTTGTTCCCATTGCCGATGGCCATGACAGCGCCGCCTGGATTTTTTTTGGCTCCGTCAATGATTGCATCCTGCATGGCTTTTGGAGAATCAAGCGGCTGGCTCAGAATCATCGTTGCCGAAGTGACTCCCCATGTATTTTTCACCTCATTGCCCGTGCCGATGGCGATGGTTCCGCTGCTGTTATTGACACGGTTTCCCGTCCCGATGATAGAGTTTTCCGCGCCGGAATGAGGAAAGGCGGCAATCGATTCATTGGAGTTCAAGGAACCGACGACAGTGCCAAATGCATTCTTATATCCATCAAGAATGGTATCGACCACATGGAGTTCCTGATACTGGCTCGACTGCACATTGTAGCTGCCATAGGTCGTCGTGAACATGCCGTTTGCATACAAATTCGTGCCGACCGTCGTCGAGGCCACGCCTAGCTGCCTGCCGGCTGCAGGACTGAAGCCGTACGTGCTGAATTCCGATCCCTTCGTATCCCCGATCTCCACATCCGCTCCCAGATTATGCGCGCCGATTTCAATCGATCCTGCCCTTGCGAAAGAATTCGTGCCGATGGCAATTCCTTCCGGCAGATTTTCCTTCGCTTCCGTGTTGCCAGCTATGGTGTAACCAAATCTGTCATCATCTTTGCCTCTCTCCTTGCCATATCCGAAAGAAAGGAGTGCCTCCTCCGTTCGTGTGCCCAGATCGATCTTCGCATTATTTCCAATGGCGATACTCATGCCCTTCGGGCGGGTATTGACCGGATCCATGCCATATTAGATAAATGCCCCCTGGCCCTTTACGATATCATTGGAGGGTGCAGCCTGCGCAGGCAGCGCCGCACTCGTACAAAGCAAAAAGGCGCAGACAGAAGCAAGGAAAAGGCGTACCTTTTTCCCCTGACATCTGCTGCGTCTGGAAATACGTGCATTAAAACTACTCTTCGAAATCATAGTACATCCCCCCGGCGGTCCACAAACGATACCTTTCCAAATTAAGCAGCCGCCATGGACCCTTTCCCCCGAAAGAGTCCTTTCAAGGCGTACTGCCGGATCGGGGCGCCGCGTTTGCCAGTGACAAGCTCCATGAACCGCCTGAAATTCCCTGGTTCCAGGCCGGCCCATTCGTTGATAGAGAATCCCCCTCAAACGCGCGCTTTTAATCTCCCGTTCTCGTCTTAAATATATAGTAATTACGATATTAAGAGGAATACGAGTCAGAGATAAGAGGTTGACACTTTTGTTATAGGTATCAAGGAAATCAGGGTAAATTAAGTGTCCTATCCTATTCCGTTATATGCTTCCCATCGTTCCGCGATTGGATTCGGCACTTTTTGTAAAAAATAACTCGGTCTTATGAGAAACCCTCAAGAACGGACGCACTCTTCTTTTAAGAACATATAGAAAACTTCATGGACACATCCGCCCTGCTGTACGTGTATCTTATGTGATTCCTTGATAGAGTGATAAAGGAAATGAATAGGATACTAGAGGATATAAAGGAAATGGATGGGAAGATGATCTGACGAATGGTACACCGCGCATTTCCCAAGCGCCGCTAACCTCGCCTTCCCAGACGGGGAAAAAGGGCCGTAGGCCGGTCTTGACCTTGCCCTGGAAGGGAAGGTGTCGGCGGAGCCGACGGATGAGTTGCATTTCCTCGGACAGAGTCCGGTTGTATGGTTTTTAAAGGTGCAATTTCTAAAATCGGGGTGCAGTATTCATTGGTTTTTAAAATATGAAAAGGTTCCACGCGCAAAGCTGCGGTTGTATGGTTTTTCATGGTTTTTCATGTTTTTCCATGCTCCCCATCCCACGCAAAAAGGACTTCCTTGACGAGAGAAGTCCTTTTCACTCGAATAGGCCTGAATAGCAGGTTCTGCCTTTCGACTGTCCGTCATGCGGCCATCCGACTAGTATGGGAAGGGGGTCGGACCGGTCTTTAATTGGGAAGGTCATGACGAACTATATGGAATGCCCGATGAGAGGGGAAGGTTGGAGTTTGGAGATAGATGTGCCCCCTCATGCGATGCTGATTCCCGTATGGGATGAATGAAAAATTTCCTTAGAAAGTTCCCGGTACATGCCGGCAGCCGATCAGCCTGGGCTGGCGCTCTGCCGTAAAAAACAAAAATCGCAGTCAAACGCGGGGAAGAAGACGGACTTCCTTGCCTGGCGTTCGCTGCGAAAAAAGGTGCTTTGAAAACGTTTCAAAATCGTAAGAGCCCCCCTGGCGGCTTGCGAGTATATCGCCGCAGTGGTTACGGTGATTCCCTTTCCCCCGAAAGAAAATTCACGTCCGTCCCCCGGACCACTGCTTGATCGGGATGCTGATGCAGGATCTTCCGGCCGTTCCCTGGAAACTCCCCAGTCTCCTCGGATCTGCCTTGATGAAAGATCTCCGTTAATTATCAGCGTATTTAAATCTCCCGTTCTTTGACTTCAATATATAATAAAAGGGAAATTATAAGAAATACTAATAAGAGATAAGAAGTTTATACTTTTATTATAAGTCGATCGGTTTGTTCTAACTTCCTTTACTCCTATGCATTCCTGCGATAGGTTTCCTCTTTTCAGCTGCAAAAATACACTTGTTTTCCCTAAAATCAGATACTAATTCCCTATTTTCCCTAAAGGCAGACACTCGTTTTGCGATCTTCTTTCAGCAGATCATAGAAATATTTGTGAATGAGCCCGTCATTTCATACGCGCATCTTATAATCTTCCCTTACTCGCTTATAACAGATTCTGATTAGTAACGGCAATTTCATGGATATCAGAAGTATCAGAACTTCAACGAAAAAGGCCCTCAGGTAAGCTGAGGGACAGCGATATGACAAAATGTACAATCATTTCGCCACAGTCCTTTTTCTATTGGAATATTCTATTATCGGATTATCCAGCACTTATATGCGCCGGCTTTGTCTGAATACCAAAAAACCTCGCTTCGCTCGAGGAAATGAACCTCCTCAGGCGACTCTGTCGCCAGCTCCCCCTACGGGGCAAGCTCAAAAAAAACCCTTAAACCGAACTTCGTTCGAGAAATGCTAAAGGCAGTATTTACCTAATTTTGTCACAGCTTTTTTTTGATGGCCATATTATGGAAAGCCCAAGAGAATGGAAATCTGGAAAAATCTTCCTCTTAGGCGTTTTCCCTTATTCCGTCACTCCGGTCTTTGCCATAAGTTTCCGGATCAGGATTTCCTGTCTGGCGAGTTTAATATCTGAAGCAGCATCCGTCTTTGAGTGTACGGAAATTTCCAAATCTTGCTGTCAGTATAAATGAAATCAGTCTCCAAGAGAAATCGTAATCACTAATAGGTTTTTTCCAGCCTGCTATAAGCGTTTGTGCCATCTTCAAGAAATCCCAGCAAAAAAGACTCCTAGTCGGAAACCAGAAGTCTTTTTCACCGCCGTCGTCCATGATGGAGAGTGGGACGATGGCACACCCGTCTGCAGCCGGGATTACGGGCTGCGCGGTATGGAGACGCAGCCGTCAAGGCGGAAGGTTCATCCAGGGAGGGAGCAGACGGGCAATATGGATGGTCCCGCAGCGGACCGGGGAGTGAAAACGTAAGTTTAACTGTCCGGCCGCGGGGCGGTCCTTCGGCAGGGCGCCTGACCCGGGAAGGATTCGCTGATAGATGCACTTTGTTTGCATCTCCTGCCATCTATAGTATAAACCAATTTTTTATTTAGATAAAATCGCAGTATTTCATAAGGTCCCCTCTCTTCTTGAATAAGCGTTAAAACCTAACGATTTTCACCCTATTTCTCCTGCTAAAGGCCAGAAAAGAGTGTATAATAAAAGGGATAATTTCTTCAGAAAGAGGGCTCACCATGAAAATCGCAATTGCAGGCACAGGCTACGTCGGCCTCTCCAATGCCATCCTCCTCTCCCAGCACCACAAGGTTACTGCCGTGGACGTCATCCAGGAAAAAGTGGATATGGTCAACAGGAAGGAATCCCCGATTGTCGACGATTACATCGAAGACTACCTGGCGCACAAGGATCTCGACCTCACCGCCACCATGGATGGCGACAGCGCGTACAGGGACGCAGACCTGATCGTCATCGCCGCTCCGACGAACTATGACACAGAGACGAACCACTTCGACACATCGGCCGTCGAAGCCATCCTCTCCCAGATCCAGCGCGTCGGCTCCAAGGCCATCGTCGTCATCAAATCCACCATCCCGATCGGATACACCCAGGAAATTTCCGCCGTCTATCCTGACCTTTCCATTCTCTTCGCGCCGGAATTCCTCCGCGAAGGCAAAGCTCTCTACGACAACCTCTACCCGTCCCGCATCATCGTCGGGATCCCGAAAGGAAAAGAAGCCCTCCGCCCCGAAGCAGAAAAATTTGCAGCCCTGGAACAGGAAGGCGCTGTCCGCGAGAACATCCCGGTCCTCATCACAGGATCTTCTGAAGCAGAGTCCATCAAACTTTTCTCCAACACCTTCCTCGCCATCCGCGTTGCCTACTTCAATGAAATCGACACCTATGCCGAAGAAAAGGGCCTGAAGACCGCTGACATTATCAAAGGCATGGGCTACGACCCCAGAATCGGAGACTTCTACAACAATCCGTCCTTCGGCTACGGCGGATACTGCCTGCCGAAAGACACCCGCCAGCTCCTCTCGAACTTCGAAGGCATCCCGGAAACCATGATCCGCGCCGTCGTCGATTCCAACGAGACAAGGAAATCCTTCATCGCTGACCGCATTGCCGCCAGAAATCCGAAGAAAGCCGGCATCTACCGCCTCATCATGAAGAGCGGCAGCGACAACTTCCGCTCTTCCGCCATTCAGGGCGTCATCGAGCGTCTGAGGGACAAGGACATTCCCCTTCTCATCTACGAACCGTCTTACAAGGGAGACTCCTTCATGGGCATCCCCGTCACCAAAGACCTTCAGCAGCTCAAAGATGAATGCGACATCATCCTCACCAACCGCGAAGAAAAAGACCTCGAAGACGTCAAGGATAAAGTCTACACCAGAGACCTCTTTACCAGAGACTAAGGAACCCTATAGTAAAAGCAAAAAGAACTATTGTGAAATGAAAAATCACTTCGCAATAGTTCTTTTTATTGTCCAATCTTTATTCTGCGTTTCTTCCTTTTTCAGCCTGTCATATTCCTTCTTCAAGGCCGCAAAGGTTTCATCGCTGATATCATGCTCGATCTTGCATGCATCGTCGAGGGCGTGCTTTTCGGAAACGCCCATGGATTCCAGAATGTAGGAAAGGACCTGATGCCTTTCATAGATCCGCTCGGCGATCGTCTGTCCTGCCTCCGTCAGATGGATGCAGTTGGATTCATCCACCGTAATCAAGCCTTCCTGGCGAAATTTCTTCATGGCAATGCTGATCGTGGGCTTGGAATACCCCATTTCATTGGCCACGTCGATGGATCTCACTGTTCCAAGGCGCTTCTTCAATACAAGGATCGTCTTCATATACATTTCCGTTGCTTCATGTACTTCCATGAGATCACCTGCTTTCGTCAAGAATCATTTTATCATCCATGCTGTATTTTACCATACAGTGTATCTATTATAACTTTTCGCCCCCTGTATAGCAAACCGATGGGCATGGGGCTTGGGCATGGAAAATCCCGGAAAATGCGCGTTCCCTAGTGCCGCTAATACTTGCCTTCCCAGACGGGGAAGGTGCCCGAAGGGCGGATAGGGTTGATTACCTCGCAGCGGAGCTGCGGTTTTGTGGTTCCCCTTCAGCTTATCATCTGCCTTCCAAGTTGATTAATTGGCTGAACGCTAGAATATATCCCATCAAAAAGGACCGCGGCAAAATGATGGCACATTTTGCCACAGCCCCAATTTTATGTTTCCAGGCGAACCGCCTGTCAGGAAACAGCACTATCCCTGTGCGGCGATTCTCCTGTGCTGGATTTCCGTTTCTTCTCCCATGAGATGGTTCACGCTTTCAAGGAGTGTCTGCGTCATATTGACCTGCCAGAACTGACCGGCTTCGGTCAGCTGGTACAGGTAGCCGTTATGCTTCCAAAGGCCGTAGTCTTCCGACAATGGTCCCAGGAATTCCATGCTGGCCGGTTTTTCTTCCCTCTGGATCAGTTTATCAAGGTCGAGCCTGCTCTGATTCATCTGCCCCTGGATATCTTCTTTTAGATGGGCATTGGGCGACTGGTTCATCAGGAACATCATCGGTTTTCTTCCTTCATCGATGGCCTTTTCATAGGCCGGAAGCCTGCGGTCGAGCATGGTGGAAAGACCGTCGACATGGCCGCCAGCCCCGCAGCCAAAAGGGAAGAGGTGCGTACCGAAGCGGGCCTGCGTATTGTAGAGGCTCCGCTCCCTGTTGTTCCTTGCCCAGTGGCAGAAACTGAGGCGCTTGTATCCCTGTGCGTCGAGGTAATTCTTGCCGAAGGAGAACATGGCAGACTGCACCTGCGTCGGTGCGGCCGGAGGGAGTTTCCCTCTCTGGATGGCCAGATTGAGGTCGCTGTGTTCAAAGACATTCAGCTGGTAGAGATCAGCACCGTCGATGCCCGATTCCACGAGCGTTTCCACGTCCTTGTGCCACACGTCCATCGTTTGGTACGGCAGCCCGTACATGAGGTCGATGACGACAGCGCACTGGTTGTAGGACAGAAGCTCCTGCAGGTGGGAGAATACCGTCTCCCCGTCGTCGATGCGGCCCACGGCCTGACGGACCTTCGTATCGAAGGACTGCACGCCGAGCGACATGCGGTTCACGCCGTTTCTGAACTATACGTCCATCTTCTCCGGGACGAGGTCATGCACACGGCCTTCGAAGGTGAGTTCGTAGTCATTGGCAAGCGGCAGACATCTCTGGATCGTGGAAAGAAGGCGGCCTGCATTTTCAGGAGAGAGGGAGGTCGGTGTGCCGCCTCCGATGAATACGGCCTGAATCGGCGCGCTGGAGAGTCGCGGGGAATCCGCACCCATCTCGATGTCCTTTACCAGATGGTCGATGTAGCGGTCTTCTTCGTCCTGGTTCGTCCCGTTCTGGAAGAAGGGGGCAGTAGAGGCATTTCGTCTTGCAGAAGGGAATATGGATATAAGCCATCTGCGTCGGATGCCCTTCCACGGGCTTTGCCATGATATCCCGCCAGACCTTCTGCGCCATGGGAGGCGGCACCATGCTCCCTCCCATGGCGGCATGGACGACCCTCTTGCTGTCGAAAGCCAGACGGAGCGGCTCATCCGTCTTCCTTCCGAACTGCATCACCCTCTTCTCGGGCGTCAGCTGGTCAAAATAATTTCTTAAATCCATCGCACTCTCCTTACTTTTCAGCCTGGATGAAATTCATCACATTCCGGGCAAAAGCGGCTGCATTTTCAAGGTCTGCTGCATCCGGATGCGTGGAAGCTTCCTTGTGGCGCGCCTCGCTTTCCGGATTTCTTCCATGCGGATTGTCTGCCGGGAAACGCTTGTACATCGCTTCGATCAGCTGGGGATCGACTTTGCCCTGGCAGATAAATGTGCCTGCCGGTTTCTTTCCTTCCGGAAGAAGGGAGGCGCCGTTCTTGAGGCAGTCCTGTGCATGGCTGCTGGCCGGATTGACGCCGGCCGTCGCGAAGACAGCCACATGGCGGTTATGGAGATTTTCCAGAACCTTTCTGGATGCATCATCGGCCGTGCCCTTGTCGACCCAGAAGCCCATGAAGACGCAGTCATAATCAGAGAGAGACTCATTCATCTCGCGGATATTGCGGCAGGGCGTCCCCTCCGGCAGCGCAGAAGCGATCGCCTCTGCCACCATCTTCGTATTCCCGGTCCTTGTCGAATATAAAACGATACTTTTCATGAAGTCCTCCCTTAGAATTTAAATGTCACGCCGGTTCTCCAGGTGCGTCCGTAAATGGAGTAATCATCATCATCGGAGAATGTCTTGTCGAAAATGTTGTCGACGCCGGCATAGATCTGTGTCGACTTGGAGATGTCCTTGGTAACGACGAAATTGGTCGTGCTGTAGGTGTAGTTCTTTCCTTCGCCGTCGAGGTAATCCTTGTACCAGAGGTTGTAGAGAGATGCGGTCCACGGATTTTCCTTCGCATCGGTCCAGGAAATCTGCACGAGGCCGTTCATGCGCGCGTTTTCAGAAATGCGGGCATTCGTTTCCTTGTCTCTGGCATCCAGGTAGGTCAGGTTCACCTTGGCATCCCAGTGCTTGTTGAAGCGGTAGCTGTATTCCCCTTCGACGCCGTCCATGACCGCATTGTCGATATTGACGTACTGGTAGCGGACGATTCTTCCGAAGCGGCCGAGCAGCTGGGAATTGATCATGTTCTTGATCTTATTGTGGAAATAGGTCACCTTGCCGGCGCCGTTTCCTCTTTCAAATTCAAGGCCGATATCAAAGGTTCTGGACTTTTCTGCCTCGAGATCGCTGTTGCCCCAGACCTGGATGTGCTTACCATCCATGCCGACGGCACCAGTCCTTCCTTTATGCGGAGCCGGGATGCTTCGAAGAGCGACCTGCTGGTGGCGGTGACGGCCATGGATGAGGTCAATATTATCGCCTGCATGCTGGCGAAGAAGAACGGCATTCCCCATACCATCGCCCGCATCCGAGATCCGAAATTCCTCTCGGAGCCGGTGGACTACATCAAGGAGAATTTCGACATCGACCTGGTACTGAGTCCGGAGCTCATTACGGCCCGTGAAATCAGCCGGCTGGTGATGACGCCCTCCGCCATTAACGTGGAGGATTTTGCAAAAGGCCGGGTGCGTCTTCTGGAAATGAAACTCAGTCCCCGCTCTCCCTTTGCCCATAAGGAATTAAAGGACATCACCCTGCCGCCATCCGTTCTCATCGCCCTCATCCTCCGGGACCACCACATGATTATCCCCCACGGCAGTGACAGGCTGCTGCCGCTGGACAACGTGTATTTCCTTGGAAATCCGGAATCCCTTACAGAAATTTCATCCCACGGCCATGCCAAGTACCAGCGCCGGACGAAGAAGGCCCTCATCATCGGCGCCGGCCGCACGGGGCAGGCCCTGGCTCCCATGCTGGAGAAGCAGGGGATTTCAGTGAAGGTCATCGACAATAATGAAGACCACTGCCAGCAGATGGTGAAAAGGCTGAAAAAGGGCATGGTCCTCTGCGGCGACGGCACGGACATGGACATGCTTACCCAGGAAGGGGTATCGGAGGTGGACACGGTGATCTGCACCACCAAGGACGAAAGGCTGAACCTCATGATGGCCCTTCTGGCAAAACATCTGGGCGCCGGACAGACCATGGTGCGGGTGACCCGCACGGAATACATCGCCCTCATGCAGCAGGTGGGCATCGACATCGTCCTGTCCACCCGCCTTCTCGCGGCCGGTGAGGTGCTTGCCTTTGTGCGGAGCGGAAGCGTGGTTTCTGTGTCCCTGCTGGAAGGGGCCAGGGCAGAGGCTTTGGAAATCGTCATTCCCGAAGGTTCCAAGGCCGCCGGAAAGCCCCTCATGAAGGCGAATCTCCCCAAGTCCTGCCTGGTAGGCGCCTATGTGCGGGATGACAGGGTTTACATTCCTGACGGCCATTCCGTCCTTGCCGCCGGTGACAGCGTCATTCTCATTGCAGAGGCGGACAGGGCGCAGGACGTGATTTCCTATTTCAAAGGCAGGGACTAGTATGAACATCCGCATCATCCAATCCATGCTCTCCCGCATCCTTCTGGGCGCCGGCGCCGTGCTCCTTCTTTTCCTCCTTCTGTCCCTTTATTACGGAGGGCCGGTGCTTTCCTTCCTCATCCCTCCCCTGCTGTCCCTTCTTCTTTACCTTCTTCTCCGCAGAAGAAATCTATCTCCCAATGTGAGCCTCACGCCCCGGGAGGGCACCGCCATCACCGCCCTTTCCTGGATTGCCGTGTCCCTGCTCTATGCCATTCCCTATATCTGTTCCGGCACTCTCTCCCCGCTGGACGGACTGGTGGAAAGCGTGTCCGGCCTCACCGGCACCGGGGCCACCGTCATCAATGACCTTTCGCCCCTGCCGCCGTCCATTCTTTTCTTCCGCGCCATGACCCACTGGCTGGGAGGTCTGGGCATCATCGTCATCTTCGTGGCCCTCTTCCCCCAGGCCGGACGGGGCACCACGAAAATGGTGAATGCCGAAAGCACAGGACCCACCTCTTCCAAGCCCCTCCCCGCATCAAAGAAACGGCACTGGCCCTTTTCTGCGTGTACTTTTGTTTCACCGCCGCTGCCACGGCGGCCTTAATGCTATGGGGCATGGGTTTCTGGGAAGCATTGGACCATGCCTTCTCCACCATTGCCACCGGCGGTTTTTCCACCAGAAATGAAAACATTGTCTACTATCACAGCTTTTCCCTGAAAATGATACTCACCTTTTTCATGGTTATTTCCAGCGCCAACTTCGGCCTCTACGTGGACGCCTGGAAACGGGGTCTCCATGTACTCCTGCAGGATACGGAATTCAAAGTCTACCTCCTCATGGTGGCAGCGGCGGTCCTTCTCATCACCGCCTCCCTAGTGCTTCAGGGCCATATGCTCCTTCCGGAATCCCTCCGGGAAGCCCTCTTCCAGTCCGCCTCCCTGTCCTCCACCACCGGCTACGTATCCGCCGACTTCGACCAATGGCCTTCCTTTGCTAAATTTATCCTTCTCCTCATCATCATATCCGGAGGCTGCGGCGGCTCCACCGCCGGCGGGCTGAAGGTAATGCGCCTCATTCTTCTCTTCAAATGCTTCTCCGCCATTCTGAAGCTCCACATGCACCCAAGGGCGGTTTTCCACATGACCGTGGGAAAGGAAAAATTCTCCCGGAATACGGTACTCCAGGTGCTGGCCTTCTTCTTCATCTACATGGCCCTCTCCACCCTGTGGGCAGGGGCCATGATGTTTGACGGCCTTGCTTTCATGGACGCCCTGGGCGTGGCCTTCTCCACCATGAGCAACGACGGCCCCGCCTTCGGTGCATTCGGCGCCACCTGCACCTACGCAGCCCTGCCGGATTTCTCCAAGGTCATCGTCTGCCTGTCCATGCTCTTCGGAAGGCTGGAATCCGTAACCCTCCTCTCCATTTTCATCCCTTCCTTCTGGAAAAAGAGCGGATGGTGAGGATGAGATGATAGAAGATAGACGATAGATAATAGAAATTAGAAGATAGAAGGTAGACAGTCAGACTTCAGACGGTCAGACAATCAGACACCTGCGACCCCCTACTGTCATGTTGAGCGGGGCTGCACGGCGGTATTGGCGGTAAGTGTTTTATTTCCTATTGATACTCTGAGCCCAGAAATCTCCCGCCACAATGTTGCTTGTCCCGTTTCGGAGTGAGATTTCTCCACTCCACTTCGTTCCGGTCGAAATGACAGGGGCGGCGGGCTGTGTACAGGCGTTTGAGGAAGAAACAGAATGGCACAGGTGCTGCCCCACCTCTACTGTCATTTCGAGCGGGGCGGCATGTCGGTATGAGGGTAAAGGTTTTATCCTCTATTGATACTCTGAGTCGAGAAATCTCCCGCCGTCATGAGGCTTGTACCATTTCGGAGTGGGATTTCTCCACTTCGCTTCGCTCCGGTCGAAATGACAGAGACGGCGGGCTGCCGACGGTCATTCACTCCAAATACGGGAATTCAAAAAAGCGTGGAAACGAAGTTCCACGCTTTTTTGATGTCCCTATTTCTTCTCGCCGAAGAGGCGGAGGAGGTAAATGAAGATGTTAATGAAATCCAGGTACAGGGTGAGGGCGCCCATGATGGCTATCTTCTGTCCTTCGTCGGTGGCCCGGGAATGATAGGTGAGGGCCAGGCGTTTGATGGACTGGGTGTCATAAATGGTGAGGCCCGTGAAAATCAGGATGCCGGCGTAGGAAATAAGCATCTGCAGCAGGGTGCTGTCGAAGAAGAAACCCACGACCGTGGCCAGGATGATGCCGAAAAGTCCCATGAGGCACATATTTCCCAGCTTCGACAAATCCGCCTTCGTCACATAGCCGTACACCGACATGATGCCGAAGGTGCCGGCGGTCATGAAGAACACGCCGCCGATGGAAGAAAGGGTGTAGGTCAAAAATACCGCCGACAGGGTAATGCCGTTCAGCACCGAATACACCAGAAACATGACCGCCGCCGTTTTCAGAGACATTTTCCCCATGGCAGAGGACAGACGCCATACCAGGGCAAAGGTGGCCACGATGAGCACCAGGGTGCCGGTGCGGCTTCCCATGAAAAGCCCCCGGAGCAGGGCATTATCCGCCACGAACCATGCGCTGAATCCCGTCACCACCAGGGCGATGGCCATCCAGGCATACACATCCTTCATGAGACCGGGCATATTGATGGAAATACTTTTCTCCCGTTCCGCTGTCAATTCGTCATACATAGAAAGACTCCTTTCTGAATGAAATATCTTATATCGATTTATTTGAGAAAAGAAGCGGCCTTCGCAAAGAATGCCGCCCTTTTATGGCCTTTTATATTTATATTGTAACACAGCCTGTACAGTGTCACATCATCTGTACATCCTTATACAGGGGAGATTTCACCCACTGCCCGTGGATATCCACAAGCCCCCAGAGTCCGTGGGATTTCACCGGTACCAGGCCATGTCGGAAAGGCCGCGCCGCCTCTCCTTCCGGAAGGGTGAACAGAATCTTTCCTTCCCGGTCCAGGGCATGGATTTTCTTTCCCTCTTCCAGCCAGGCCAGCCCCTCTTCCGAATAGGGCTGCATGACGGCGCCGGAGGGAAGCTCACGAATGACGCCGCTTTCTCCGGAAAGCACCGTTTTACCGCCCATTTCATAAAGCACGCGGTCTTTCCCGAGGAATGTAATCCGGTCATACAGGAAATCCATGACCTGCCTGCCGTCCTCCAGACGGAAGGCACCCATCTTTCCTTTTTCCTTATCCCTCAGAGTCACCAGCCCTTCCTCTTCATAGAGCATGCCGCCGGAAAGGTCATAGCGCCCCGGCGGGATGATGTACTCTCCCTTCCGGTTCACGAAGCCCAGAAGGCCGTGGTCCTTCACGAAGGTGCCCCATTCTGTCATGGGATATACCTCGTCGGAGCGGCTGTCCACCACGATACGTCCCTGCCGGTCCAGATAGCCCCGCTTCACGCCGTCATAGGAAAGAGGAAGCATTTCATCGCCTCCGCCGCTGCCGCCAAGGCCCCCAAGCACGGCCCCTGCCAGGGTGCCCCAGTTGAAACGGTTCACCTTCCGCCGGTACTCCGCCAAACCATCCTCATAGGGTCCCACGCTGTCAAATTCCGCGGTAAAAAGAAGTTTCCTCGACCCGTCGATGCCGCCCTTCCGTCCGTCGGAAAGCTGCACAAAAGCAATGCCCTCACTGAAAGGCGCCAGCACCTCCCTATACAGCGGCGCCGTCACCCGATTTCCACGGTCATCAAGAATACCGTATTTCCCCTTTTCCCTGTAAAAAGAAGGGCCCTCTTCTCTATCCGGAAACGCCACGCGGCCATCTGCGGTGATATAGGAAATCTTCTTTCCCTTCTTCACCTGAAACAGCCCATTTCCTTCATAGGACATGGAATCCCAGAAAGCAGGAACGATTTCATGTCCCTCCCGGTTCAGGAGCCCCCAGCCCTTTTTATTCCGAAACGCAGCGGTGACACCATAGCCATAAACATCACTTTCCCCCCTGCGCCGGTGAACATCGCCGGGAAGGCCGTTCTTTGCCAGGTAGGGATACAGCAGGCCTCCCGCCGCCGGCGAAGAAGGCAGGTTCACCGATATATCGTAATGGGTGGTCTTTTTCGATGATTTTTCCCTCGTCTCCACCCTGCCTGTCTCCATAGTGGAAACAGAGCCCTCCTGATGGATATGGGTATAAGAAAAAGCCGGTTCCTCTCCCCGGGCAGGAGAAAATGCAGCCGGCAGAAGCAGGAGGGATGTGATAAGCAGAATCTTTCCGGTTCTGTAGTTCATAGAGCGTCCTTTTTATTTAGTGCATGCTGAATAACTATTTATGATAGAATATATTAGATAACTACTGAGATTTAACATGTAATATTGTATAATATATGCATAGTTAATTTTAGCATCCCCAGATTTTCTTTGCACATAGGAGCTCTATTCATGTATAAACTCACTCCCCAGTACCAGCAAATTTCTATTTTTGACTTCAATCAGCCGGGTGGGCTCCAGCTTTCCTCCGACAATAGATGGGTTCAGCTGGCGGATTCCCTTGAGTGGAACAAGTATGAAGAACGCTATGCTGAACAGTTCCCTTCTAAAACAGGACGTCCGGGAATTCCTTTTCGTATTGCCTTTGGCGCATATATTATCCAGAAGGCAACCGGAGCTTCCGACAGGAAATTATGTGAGCTCATTGCAGAAAATTCATATTATCAGTATTTCCTTGGGCTCCCATCTTTTCAGCCTGAATGCCCGTTCACCTACTCTGCTATGGTGTATTTTAGAAAGAGATTCACGCCTGAGTTCCTTATGGAAGTCAATGAAATGATTCTGGCAGCGTCTGATGTAACGCCGGAACACAGGGAGGATAAGTTGGAGGTGCCTGATGGCACTGCTCTCCCCGACAATATGGGGACCTTGATTCTGGATGCGACCTGTTCTCCTTCGAATATCCGGTATCCTCAGGATTTCTCGCTTCTCAATGAAGCCAGGGAGCATCTGGAGGGGATGATTGACTATCTCAATGATACCTACCATCCCTGGGCTAAGCCAAGGACTTACCGGGAAATCGCCAGAAAGGACTATCTGAAGCTGGCAAAGTCCAAGAGAAGGTCTGCAAAAGCTGTCAGAATGCAGATTCGGCGGGAGTTATTCAATCTTGCCCGTGATATGCGCTATATTGAACAGTACCTTGCGGCAGGCTATGAGCTTCCGGACAAGTATCGGCAGTTGTACCAGACCATTCAGAAGCTGTATGAGCAGCAGAAGTACATGTATGACCACAAGACACATCGAATCGAGCATAGGATTGTCAGCCTGCGTCAGCCCCATCTGAGGCCCATTGTACGCGGCAAGGTCAAGGCACCGGTAGAATTTGGCGCCAAGTACGATGTGAGCATTGATGAAAAGGGACACGCCCGGATGGAAAAGCTGTCGTTCGACCCTTACAATGAAGGCGGCATTCTGACTGATGCAGTGGAACGGTATAAAACCCGTACCGGCCATTATCCTACGAAGGTGCTGGTCGATCAGATTTATCGCACTCGCACAAACCGAGAGTTCTGCAAGCAGCGTGGAATTCGCATGTCCGGGCCTCGCTTAGGGCGTCCGCCAAAAGAGAAACAGAAGCCAACAAAGGAAGAATACCAGGACAATGTCGATAGAATCGAGGTTGAGCGCTTCTTCAGCTTAGATAAGCACTGCTATGGTGCCGGTCTTATCATGACTAAACTGCCGGAGACGACGTTGTCTTCTATCGCCATGTCTGTTCTTGTGGGGAATCTGTTCAGAATCCCCACGGAGTCTCTTTTTTTGCTCTATTTTGTGGATTCAGGGGCAGAATCAGAGTCTCAGCACTATATGGAGTTAGCAGACTGAGGTTCCAAGGCATTCTCAAGGTCAAAAATGCCTTCTGAGGGGTGAATTTTCACATTTTGAGGGTGTTTTAGGTTATTTTTGCAAAGGGTGGTTTTTTAACAGCCACTAAGTATAGCACGGGTTGTTGTGCCCCCGCTTGCGGGGGAAAGGTGGTGGCGCCAGCCACCAAAGGGGGACCGCCGACAGGCGGCATTTATACTGGCGCCGCAAGGCGCCGTACCTCCCCAATCGGTCAGCCGGCTAAAAGGAAGGCCTCTTATTGGGCAGGCTAGAGGCCAACTTCGGCTGACTTGCGTATCCCATGCGGGATACGCACAGAGCGATACTACATAACTCCCGAGGGCGGAGCCCGGAGAACCGGTCCGGAAGGCGGAGCCGATCCCGGACTGAACCCTTGGCGCCCAGGGCCGAAGGCCCGGCGGCGCCATCAACCCTCGCGGCGAAGCCGCGTCAACCTTCGGGAATACCGCCAAGCGCCGATTCCTCCTCAAAAGCCCACCGCCTCAAGTATCGCACACAGCAAAAAGGGGCTGTGACAAAATCCGTTAAAACGCTGCTTTTTTCTTTTCTCGAGCGAAGCGAGGTTTAAGGGTGTTGACCTTGCTCCGAAGGAGAAGGTCCGGTCGGAGACCGGGAATACAGTAGTTTTCGAGCGCAGTTATATAAGTTTAAAACAAACAAGAACTGATTTCTTTTGTTTCTCATCGCCGAGCTGTCTCCGTAGGAGAAAGTGCCCAGCCTATCATTTTTCTGATGCTGGGCGAAAGTGGTGCAGTTTCTAAAGAGGCGAAGCATCCTTTGAGGTTTTCAGATAGAGTCGATAAATACATTTGTTAGATAATCCTCTAATCGAATATACCCACTATACCTACGCAAAAAGGAGCTGCGGCAAAATGATTGCACATTTTGTCACAGCCCCTTCATTTTTATTTCTGGTCGACTTTGGGTGGTGTTTGTTCGCCTTTGTAGGGATGGGCTTCTGCGTCCATTTCGAACTGCCACATGCGGGTGGGGACGACGTCGCCTTTTTCGTCGCAGGTGTAGCGGATGGACTGGGGGATATTGCGGCCGGCGGCGAGGGGGCTGGTGAAGCCTCTTCCGATGACGTCGGTGGTGTTCATGAGGAAGACGAAGGCGTGCGGGTCGATGTCTTCTACGAGGTGGCGGACGCGGGTGACCTGGGTGAGGTCGACGATGGCGAAGATAATTTTCTTGTCAGCGCCGGAGAAAGCGCCCTGGCCGTAGAGGAGGGTCGCGCCGTGGTGGATGGTGCGCAGGATGGCATCAGAGATTTCAAGCGGTTTGTCGGAGACGATGAAGGCTGCTTTTCTCTGGGCAAAACCAAGGACGAGACGGCTGGCGAGGTTCGCATTGATGTACATGCCGATCAGGGTGCAGATGGCTGGTTCCAGAGCGAAGATCCATGCACTGGCCATGACGATGATGAAGTTCAGTGCGAAGACGACGTAGCCGATTTCCAGGTTGTAGTACTTCTTGATGATGGCACCGATGACGTCGAGGCCGCCGGTATTGCTGTTGTAACGGTAAAGGATACCCATGGCGACGCCCAGGACGACACCGCCGGAGATGGCAGCGACGATCGGGTCCTTGACGACGTGGTAGTCAGCCAGGAAGGCCGTGAGGTCGATGAAAAGGGAAAGGAGAACAGTCCCGAGGATCGTGATGATGGTGTAAAATTTCCCCATGAATTTCAGGGAGAGACCGAGGATTGGGAGGTTCAGGACAAGGTTCGTGACGCCGATCGGAATGCCGGTCAGGTAGTATACAATCATGGCGATACCTGTCAGCCCGCCAGCCAGGAACTGGTGCGGGACGAAGAAGGCATTGACGCCGACGGAATAAATGAAAGTGCCTAGGATCGTAATCGCTATAATGAAAGCCAGACGTTTCCAGAAGAGCGGTGTGCGGTATTCGGACATCGAAAGAAATGCCATTTTGGTTCCTTTCTGCAGGGCGCAAGAAACGCGGGCCATAGGCAACAAAGCAGCCCGCGGAATTACATTCATCTCATTATATCAGAAGATGTCAAGCATGGTAATTTTATTTGGCGCAGGATGCATGGAAATAAGGAAATCGGGCAAAAGTGCGGGATTTCCGGTTGCCTCATTGGTGGTTCCATAGGAAAAAGCCCCCGATGGAGGCTTTTCCGTGAGCATTTATTCTTTTGCTGTGACTTCTTTGACCCAGGCGATGAAGTTGCCGGTCGAATTGCCGGTGCGTTCTGCCATGGTGTGCTTCTGGTTCCAGACGGTCGTGAAGAGGACGTCCTTCACGTCTTTTCTCTGCTTCAGGCCGAGGTAAAGGTTGAGCTCGGTATTGAGAGCGGTGTCACCCTGGAAGAGGCCGGTATTGATACGCCAGTGGTTTGCAAGGACGGACGGCTTTTCTTCATCGTTCGGAACGAGAATAAATGTCATCGGATCGTACATGATCTGGCGGATGATGGAGGGGACGCCGAGGCTGTCGACATTGTCCATTTCGTCATAGTAAGATTTCCTGATGTTGTCATTGTAGTCCGCGTAAGCGCTGTAGCGGTCCTTGTTGTGTTCCATGAGCCAGGACATGCCGCCGTCGAAGTGCATGGCGCTGACCTTGCCATTGCCGAAGAGGAGGTTTTCTGCCTGGGAGAGCGTGGTGCTGTCGAAGGCGCCGATGCCTTTGGATGCTTTCTTGAGGCGGGACGTGAAGGCGCCGATGGATGTGATCTTTGCCGTATTCGTCTTGGCGTCATAGGTGATCCACGGGTCGTCGCCGTTCAGGCTGTCGATGTAGTCCTGCGGGGTCTGGTAGGTATGAGGCTCGGTCGGTGTGTCCTTCGGGAAAGGCTTGCCGCCAGGGACCATGGAGGTCGGGCGCTGCTGCGGGCCCTGTCCCGGGAAGCCGCCGTCCATATGGAAATCGCTGCCTCCCAAGGTGAGCGGGAATTTGTTGTCCGAGAGGAAATGGTTGAGCGATGTTTCAATGACACCTCTCATGTAGTCATAGTATGTGCCGCTCGCATTGATGCCGTTTCCGTCCCAGCCCTGCGAAAGGGTGAGCAGATTTCCATTTTCATCCTTGAGCTGCATGTTGTTCAGGTAAGCGGCATAATTTCTTGCCATGTCCTGAGAAATCGCGCGGGTCCATGTGCCGTAGGCTCTCTCTCCGTCGTTCGCATACTGGCCCATCATCCATTCATAGGAGAAATCGGCCTGCGTAAGGTTCGTGATCGGGCACCATGCCTGCGCGCCGTCGATGGCATCGCTCAAAGGCTTTCCCTTTGCATCGGTCATAAGTGCGCCGATGGAGGAAAGGTACGGTCCGAAGAAATCACTGTCGCCGGTCGCGCCCATGAGTGCACTCTGCGCGCCGCCGCCGCTGTGGCCGAAGGTGAAGATGCGGTTCTTGCTGCCCGGGATGAGACTGTCATTGTAGCGGAGGTAGCGGACAGCGGCCTTCAGGTCCGTGACGCCCCAGGGAGCGCCGCCGACGAATTCCGTACCGTCCGGGTTCGTGCCGTTTTCTCTTCCGCGGCATCCTGCAAAGACATAGACGAAGCCTTCGGAGAGGTACGTATTGAGACCGTTAGGATAGTAAGCGGACGGCGCTTTCTGCGCGGCGTATCCGCCCGTATTGACCGGCATGACGATCGGTGCAGTCTTAGCTGTGTAGTTTCCTACCTTTGCCTTGTCATTGATAACGGCCGTGTACGTGCCGTCCTGATTTTTCGTGCCCTTCATATAAGCGCCCGGGACGTAGACAGCGAGCTGCTCATATTCCGTCGCAGCCGGCTTTGTGCAGTAGACGAGGCCGATCTGGTAGTAAATATCATTCTTCTCATCGTAATTCCACTTGGCGGGGTTCACTTTGATCGATTCAGCCGTGAGCGGAGCCTTGGCCGTTTCTTTGGAGTCTGCCTTGTCTGTCTTTGAAGCCGTCTGTACAAAGGCAGCTGTGGTCTTGAAGACCTGTGCTGCTGAAGGCGTCTCATCAGCAGCAGATGCGAAGGATACGGGAGCGAGGCCCATCAGCACAGCGGCTGAAAGGGCGAGCCATTTCTTGGATACCATATTATTCCTCCTTAACAAAAGAGCCGCGGATCGTCTTCCAATCCGCGGCATTTCATTCTCCCTGAATCATTTCTGATTGTTTTTATTATAGGAGTTTGAAGGGGAAAAATCAAACGACGGACTTAGAATTTGCTCCAGTCGTGGTTGTAGATATCCCAGTGCTTCTGTTTCTTCAGGTAAGCGATGCTTTCATCGATATCCGCAAGGAGCTGGTCCTTGTCTCTCGGCAATGTTGCTGCGAGGCGGATGTAGTTGGAAACGTGGTTGCTTCTGAAAATCATGTGTTCCGTTTCCGGAAGGTCAAGGTGCTCGATGATGACCTTCAGCTCTTCCATGAGTCCTGCCGGGGTGAGCGGTGTGAACTCGCCGCGTTCGAACTGGCCCTTCAGTTCGCTTCCGCGGTAGAGCATGAGGGAGAGTGCGGAAAGATGGGTCGGTTTGATTTCATTGATGGCTTTTGCGGTGGCCAGGGCATGTCTTTCACTGCCCGGAACGCCTGCGATGCCAAGGATGATCATGATGGAAAGCTGCATGCCGGCTGCGCGTACGCGTTTGCCGACTTCGATGGACTGCGGGCCGTCGACGCCTTTGCGGATATCGCGCAGGGTCTGGGAATCGCCGGATTCCATGCCGTAGTAGAGGATCTGCAGGCCTGCTTCACGAAGCTGGGTCAGTTCTTCCACGGACTTTCTGAGGATATCTCCAGGAGCGGCGTAAGATGCGACTCTTTCCAGGTTCGGGAAATATTTCTTGAGCGTATTCAGGATTTTCAGAAGACGTTCGGTTTCGAGAACAAGCGCATCGCCGTCAGCGAGGAATACGCGGCGGACACCATCGCGGTCGACGGAGTAAGCCATGGCGATCTGGCGCATAATTTCTTCATCGGTAAGTTTTTCAAACTGGACGCCGCGGTACATGTTGCAGTAAGTGCAGTGGTTGTGCGCGCATCCACGAGTCACGCGGAGGATGAAGCTTTCTGCTTCACTCGGCGGACGGTAAACTGGGGTTTCGTAGTCGTCAAAAAATAATCCTGGCATACGACCATTTCCTTTCAAAGTGGGACATTTTTAATGATACTGTTTTGCAAAATAGTTACATACAGTTTTAACAATCACTATTATACATAGTTCTCTTGAAAAATACAACAACAAATTTAAATGTTTAAATATTAATAATTCAAAGGAATGGTATAATGAGTATAGAAGATAGATCACTATAAAATGAAGAAAGAAAATGCCGGAAATGGCAGGAAAAGAGGTAATCATGATCACGGAAACAGCGCGCGCGAAAATCAATCTGACGCTTTGGGTCGGGAGGAAGAGGCCGGACGGCTACCACTCGATCGATTCCGTCATGCACAGCATATCGCTCTCAGATGAAATTACACTGGAGAAATCGAATGAGATCCTCCTGACAGTCCTCGAAGGCGATGCGCCGGCAGGACAGGAAAACCTCATGGTCCGCGCCGCTGAAGCATTCTTCGCCGTGACAGAACTGGAAGGAGGCGTCTTCCTGACGCTGAAGAAACGAATCCCTTCAGGTGCCGGCATGGGAGGGGGCTCTGCCGATGCAGCCGCCGTCCTGCGCGGACTTTCCAAAGCTTACGAGCATCCGCTCAGCAAAGAAGATCTCCTTAAAGTCGCAGCCAGGATCGGCGCCGACGTTCCCTTCTGCGTAGAAGGAGGGGCATCGCGCTGCCAGGGCATCGGGGAAATCCTGACACCGGCCAGAGCCTGGGAAGGCCTGCCGCTCGTCATCGCCATGCCGCCGCTCTTCATGCCGACCGGTCCTGCGTACCAGAAGCTCGATGAAAGAAAAGAACTCAGCATCGACAAGACAGAAGACTGCCTCAAAGCGCTCGAAGAAAGAGACTGGGAAGGCCTCGCCGATTCCCTCTCCAACGACTTCGAACTCGGACTCTTCCCGAACTCCCCGGGACTCCTCTCAGCCGCCCGCTATGTCCAGAGCTTCGACTGCCCCGCCGTCATGACCGGCTCAGGCTCCGCTTTCTACCTCATCCCCGGAAGCCACGAAGAAGGACAGTGGATCGTCGAACAGATCCACGAAGAAAAACCAGACTGGTTCGCCCAGACAGCAGAAACCGTCGGAAGACATGAATTGTAAAAATAGAAATCTCCCTTTGGGTCCAGGAAATTTTGATTCCAAAGGGAGATTTTTTAATGCTCTCAATTTTCAGATGTCTGAGGATTTGGTAAAGAGGGCATGGCTGTGATGAATTCATCTGCGTGGGGCAGTTTGTCCTTGGCGAAGAGATGCTTTTCCGTTCCTGCTTCGACAGCTTTCTGGTAATACTCGCATTTGTAATTGATGACGTCGAGGATTTTCTTCCATTCCTCGATCTGCTTTTCCATTTCTTCCTTGCGGCGGAGGAAAAGGTCGAGGCGTTTCTGAAGCGTGCTGTCGCCTTCGTGGACCCATTCGGAGAACTGGCGGATTTCCTCGATGGAAAGCCCTGCACTCTTGAGGCACTGGACAATCTGGAGAGAGGCGAGGTCGACGTCAGAGAAGCGGCGGTATCCGGACTCGGTCCTTTCGAGGAAGGGGAGAAGGCCTTCCTTGTCATAATAACGGAGCGTCGTCGCCGGGATGCGCGTCATTTTGGAAACTTGCTGGATGGTATATGACATATTTCCTCCCATTTTTTTGAAAATGCTATTAACCTTAGAGTTAAGTCTAATGTTACACTCTATTCGTAAAAGAAGCAAGGTATGGAATTCAACCACAGGAGGAACCAAGATGAATAAGAAAATGATGAAACGCGCTCTCACGCTCGCTGCATTCGGACTTCTCATGGCAGGCGGCATGATGAATGCTTCTGCTATGGACCGCGCGCCCGTCGCAGCTTCCAAAGTGCCGGCTGAAACGATCGACGCTTCGAAGCTTTCGAACGCATGGGACAAGACATTTCCTAAAGATGCAAGGGTAAGCCATAAGAAAGTGACCTTCCACAACAGATACGGCATCACTCTTGTCGGCGACCTTTATACGCCAAAAGACATGAAACCGGGTGAAAAACTGGATGCCATTGCCGTGGCCGGCCCGTATGGCGCCGTGAAGGAACAGGTCTCCGGACGCTATGCACAGGAACTGGCGGCCCGCGGTTTCCTGACACTCGCCTTCGATCCGCCTTACACAGGGGAATCTGGCGGACAGCCGAGAAACACCACATCCCCGGACATTGATACCGAAGATTTCCTGGCAGCTGTCGATTACCTGTCCAACAGGCCTGATGTTGATCCGCAGAAAATCGGCGTCCTCGGCATCTGCGGCTGGGGCGGCTTTGCCATCAATGCGGCATCCATGGACCCGAGAATCAAAGCGACCGTGACATCCACCATGTACGACATGAGCCGCGTCATCGCCAACGGCTACTTCGACTATGACAAGACACCGGAACAGATCAAGGCAGAAAGAAAAGCCCTTCGTGAAATGGTCAGCGCGCAGAGAACGCTCGACTACAAGAACGGCACCTACAAGATGGCAGGCGGCGTCCCGGAAACCGTCACCCCGGACATGCCTGAATTCGTCAGAAACTACCACGACTTCTACCAGACAAAGAGAGGCTACAGCCCGAGATCCTTCGGCTCCACCACAGGTGCGACACTGAGCTCCCTCCCGGACTTCGCCGGCATGCCGATCAATATCTACGCCGATGAAATCGAGACACCCGTCCTCCTCATCCATGGAGAAAAAGCCCATTCCCGCTACTTCAGCGAAGACGTCTACAAGAAGATGAAAGGAAATAACAAAGAACTCCTCATCATCCCGGGCGCCGTCCACACCGACCTCTACGATCATATGGACGTCATCCCATTCGCCAAGATTGCAGAATTCTTCAAGACAAACTTGAAATAAGGAAATAGTAAGGAAACCCGCCGCAGGAATTGGACTGCGGCGGGTTTTGCGTGGGAGAAATATGATAAAACCATACAGCTATGAAAAACCATACGACCTCGCTGATGCGAGGGAAAAAAGATAAAACCATACAACCTCGCGGGGCTCGATGGAACCTTTTTATAAAAACCAATGAATACTGCACCCCTTTTGTCAGCAACAGTAAAAAGATAGGCTGACCATTCTCCCCCGACGGGGAGATTAAAGTCCTCCGCTTCGTTGCTGACGGATAGTATCGAATGAGTATTTTACGATTGTCATTTACGGTTCGTATTTAAATGATAGTGATAATATCGTTAAGTGCCGGTACGGAAGGTTTTGACCTGCCCGTCGGGGAAGGATGCCGCGAATGCGGCAGAAAGGG
>OMCT01000489.1_pt1 | contig 30722 bp, 29 predicted proteins | sample 1674301 | NCBI WGS metagenome assembly OMCT01 (sample SAMEA103958158, study PRJEB25191) | human gut metagenome
GTTGGCCGGGTGGTATGTTGACTAACTTCCCGACTATCCGTAAGGCTGTGAAGAAGATGGCTACCATCGACAAATTGACTAACGACGGTACTTATGCTAACCTCTCTAAGAGAGAAATCCTGCAGATCTCTCGTCAACGCGCCAAGTTGGACAAGACATTAGGCTCTATTGCTGACCTGACTCGTCTGCCGTCTGCTTTGTTCGTTGTTGACGTGATGAAGGAAAACATCGCTGTTCGTGAGGCTAACCGTCTGGGTATCCCCGTATTCGGTATCGTAGATACGAACTCTGATCCTACTAACGTTGACTTCGTAATCCCGGCTAACGACGATGCAACCAAGTCAATCGAAGTTATTCTCGATGCTTGCTGCGCTGCTATGCAGGAAGGTCTGGAAGAACGTAAGGCTGAGAAGGTTGATATGGAAGCTGCCGGTGAAGCTCCTGCCAACAAAGGCAAGAAGAAAGCTACCAAGGCTCGTCTCGACAAGTCTGATGAAGAGGCTATCAACGCATCTAAGGCTGCTGCCTTCATGAAGGAAGACGAAGAGGCTTAAACCATATAGTTGAGAGTTGAGAATTGAAAGTTGAGAGTTACTTTAAACGGCAATTCTCAATTCTCTGTTCTCAACTCTCAATTGCTTTATAAAACGAGTATTATTAACTTTAAATAAATAGAAGAAATTATGGCTGTAACAATGGCTGATATAACCAAGCTCCGTAAAATGACCGGTGCTGGTATGATGGACTGCAAGAATGCCTTGACAACTGCAGAAGGTGACTTCGACAAGGCTATGAAGATTATTCGCGAGAAAGGACAGGCTGTAGCTGCCAAGCGTTCCGATCGTGAAGCTTCCGAAGGTTGCGTTTTGGCTAAGACAACCGGTGACTTTGCTGTAATCATCGCTTTGAAATGTGAGACCGACTTTGTGGCTCAGAATGCCGATTTCGTGAAGTTGGCTCAGGATATTCTGGATCTGGCTGTTGCCAACAAATGCAAAACGTTGGATGAGGTTAAAGAACTGAAGCTGGGTGACATCACCGTAGCTCAGGCTGTAACTGACCGTAGCGGTATCACCGGCGAAAAGATGGAACTCGACGGCTACATGACAGTTGAGGGTGCAGACACGGTGGTTTACAATCATATGAACAAGAATGGTCTTTGCACCATCGTTGCTTTCAACAAGAAGGTTGACGAACAACTGGGCAAGCAGGTTGCCATGCAGATTGCAGCCATGAACCCGATTGCCATCGACGAAGACGGCGTACCCGAGGACGTTAAGCAGAAGGAAATCGAGGTTGCTGTTGAGAAGACGAAGGCTGAACAAGTACAGAAGGCTGTTGAGGCCGCTTTGAAGAAAGCCGGTATCAATCCTGCTCACGTGGACAGCGAAGAGCACATGGAAAGCAACATGGCCAAGGGTTGGATCACTGCCGAAGATGTAGCCAAGGCTAAGGAAATCATTGCTAAGGTATCTGCTGAAAAGGCTGCTAACCTGCCCGAGCAGATGATTCAGAACATTGCCAAGGGTCGTCTGGGCAAATTCCTGAAAGAGGTTTGTCTGTTGAACCAGGAAGACGTGATGGATGCCAAGAAGACAGTAAGAGAAGTGCTGAAAGAGGCTGATCCCGAACTGAAGGTTATCGACTTCAAACGTTTCACTTTGCGTGCCGAATAATTATTTCCTTTAGATATATATATTCAAGGCGGCAGCTACGGTTTGTTCCGTAGCTGTCGTTTTTTTATCCTACCGGTTTGGTCTGGGAGTATCCTTCTTTCTTCAGCAGTTCGATGACCTTCTGCTTGAAGTCTCCCTGTATGATGATTTCGCCGTCCTTGGCGCTGCCGCCTACGCCGCATTTGCTTTTCAGCATTCTTCCCAGTTCTTTCAGGTCTTCTTCGGTGCCGGTGAATCCTGTGATTAGGGTTACTACTTTCCCGCCTCGGTTTTTGCGGTCCAGCTGGACGCGCAGTCGTTGTTGTGCGGCAGGCAGGGTTGGCTCTTCGATGTTTTCTTCCGTTTCGTATTGGAAGTCGGGGTTGGTGGAGTACACCACATTCAGTCGTTCTTTCCAGTCGTTTTTCTTCATAACATGCTTGATATGGGATGCATCAGCAAGATAGCTGATTTCGGTTGGCAAAAATAACGTTTTACAGGGAGTCTTGCAATGCAGCCGAAAGTTTTGTAGAAATTATGTTAACTATCGCCAGCCATTTACGGAAAAAAGAGTACTTTTGTTTATTATAACCTAAATGAATGAAGAGAATGACCACGAACCGGGCAGTTCAACATAAGAATAGCATGAAAGTGCCGGAGCCTACCTTACGCCGTCTCCCGTGGTATCTTTCTAATGTCAAGCTATTGAAAAAGAAAGGAGAACGTTTCGTTTCTTCCACACAGATATCCAAGGAAATCAATATTGACGCTTCGCAGATTGCGAAGGATTTGTCGTATGTCAACATTTCCGGCCGTACGAGGGTGGGATATGAGATTGACACCCTGATAGCCGTATTGGAAGATTTCCTGGGATTCACCAATCTGCACAAGGCTTTTCTGTTTGGTGTGGGCAGCTTAGGTGGAGCCTTGTTGCGCGACTCCGGTTTGCATCATTTTGGGTTGGAGATCGTGGCTGCGTTCGACGTGAATCCCTGTCTGGTAGGTACACAGTTGAATGGCATTCCTATTTTCCACACCGATGAGTTTGAGCAGAAGATGTCGGAGTACGACGTGAACATCGGCGTGCTGACGGTTCCGATCGAGATAGCGCAGCAGATTACCGACAAGATGGTGGAGGGCGGCATCAAGGCGGTGTGGAACTTTACTCCGTTCCGTATCCGTGTGCCCGAGCACATCGTGGTGCAGAACACGTCGCTGTATGCCCATCTGGCAGTGATGTTTAACCGTTTGAATTTTGAAAACATTTAGACCATGAAGATTTTGGCTGTGGGCATGAACTATGCCCTTCATAACAAGGAGTTGGGGCATACGGTCGAGAACCGTGAGCCGGTTATCTTCCTGAAACCCGATTCGGCCATACTGAAGGACGGTAAGCCGTTCTTTTTGCCCGACTTCTCGAACGAGGTGCATTACGAGACGGAAGTGGTGGTGCGCATTTGCCGGCTGGGCAAGCACATTGCTCCACGCTTTGCCCGTCGTTATTACGATGCGGTGACGGTTGGTATCGATTTTACGGCACGTGACCTTCAACGCAAGTTCCGTGAGGCAGGCAACCCCTGGGAGTTGTGCAAGGGGTTCGACAATTCGGCTGCCATAGGTACGTTTGTCCCTTTGGAGCAGGTCGGTGGCGATGTGCAGAATCTGGATTTCCATCTGGACATTGACGGTCGCGAAGTGCAGCACGGCAATACGGCCGACATGCTGTTCCGCGTGGACGATATAATTGCTTATGTCAGCCGTTTTATGACGTTGAAGATTGGCGACCTGCTGTTTACGGGAACTCCTGCGGGGGTGGGGCCGGTCAGCATCGGACAGCATCTGCAGGGGTATTTAGGCGAGGAGAAATTGCTCGATTTCCATATCCGTTAGTCCGGTGCGGCGTGTGTGGCGGCAGTTGTTGCCGCTGTTGTCATTCAGTATATTATCAGTAAGCTTATGAAGATACGTGTAGGTTTTGGATTCGATGTCCATCGGCTGGTCGAAGGGCGCGAATTGTGGCTGGGAGGCATCCGGCTTGAGCATGAGAAAGGTTTGTTGGGGCATAGCGATGCCGATGTGCTGATTCACGCCATCTGCGATGCGCTGTTGGGTGCGGCAAACATGCGCGACATCGGTTATCATTTTCCCGATACGGCAGGTGAGTTTGCGGGCATCGACAGCAAGATTCTGCTGAAGAAGACTGTCGGGCTGATTGCCGACAAGGGTTATGTGGTTGGAAATGTGGATGCGACGGTCTGTGCCGAGCGGCCGAAGCTGAAAGCACACATCCCTGAGATGCAGCGTACGCTGGCGGCGGTGATGGGTGTGGACGAAGACGATATATCCATCAAGGCCACGACTACCGAGAAGCTTGGCTTTGCCGGTCGCGAGGAGGGAATCTCGGCCTATGCGACGGTGCTGATCGAGAAGCGATAGACGCTGTCCGTAGCCGTTTTCACCGAAGTTTTACGTAGTTCAGCATGGTGCATCGGGCGCTTCCCGCCTGATAGGTGCGTGCTATGCGTGCCGAGGCTACTTCTATTGTCTCGCCCGGCCGATAGGCGTGTTCCAGTGCCGGCAGGGTGCACGACTGTGTGCTGGCTGTGCGTGCATTGATGCGCAGGCTGACGAGGTTGCCGGCTGCATCGTGCAGCTTCAACAGCTGGCGGACGTAGAAGTGGGCGACGCCGTTGCACACCTGCGTCTTGTAGGGGTTGTCCTCGATGCGTACGCTCAGCACGGTCAGTCGCAGGTTTTCTATCTTGTCCCCTTCTTTGCCCAAATAGCGGCTGGTGCTCCGTTGCCGGCTTTTGCTCCGCTGCACGTCGAGGTGGACGGAGTGATAAATGCGGGCTATCTGCACGAAACGTTCCTGCTTGGGGATGCGTGGCTCGAACTTGAAGGCTATCCACGTCAGATAGCCGGGGGCGATGCGGAGTATCTCGTGGAGGAAGTGTCCCCTGTATTTCCCGAAGAAGATAAGGTCGTCGCCTTTGCTTTGCATCCTTTTGGCGTTGTATTCCACCAGGAACAGCGGTCGTGGGGAGTAGAAACAGAGGGTGCTGGCCATGCGCAGCGACTCGTGAACGTCGCCTGACAGGTCGCAGACGTAGAAGATGGACTGGCGCTCGGGCAGGGGCGAATACACCCACAGCGAGTAGGCGGCCTGTTCGGGGCGGGGTAGCACCACGAGGTAGGCTCCTGCTTCTTTGTAAGAAGCCCTTCCGCTGTTGAATGCGTTCAGTTTCTGATACAGCAGGTCTTGTTCGGGGCGGGCAATGCCCGGAATGTTCGGGTTGGCCATGGCGGTTGCTTCGTTTTCTTCAAATATACGGATTTTTTGTCTGTCGTGCAATACCTTTTCCGGAAAATAGGCATTATCTTTGTGCACCCTTTGCGGCAAGCGGGGAGATGCGAAAACGACCCTATCGGAAAACAGGAGAAGAAAGCAATGAAAGATCAGATACGTTTATTAAGAGACTGCATTCACCACGACATCCCGGCAGTGGTGTTCCAAGGCGACGACAGTTGCGCCCCCGAAATTCTGGAGGCGGCTAAGGAGATATACCGCCGTCGCGGCTGTTCGGAAGAGTTTTTGTACGACTGGCAACTGCTGATTGACGAAGTGAAGGCTTACCAGCGCGAGAGTCCACAGACGGTGAAGCTGCCCAAACTGTCGCCCACGGAGGCCGAGCTGGTGCGGGAGGACATGGAAAGAAAGCGTGCCGGGCATCCGATGTAACCGGTAAAAAATATACATCCTTGGCGGACTTCCCCGGCTGCGGCCGAAAGGGTGCCGGTCACGGTCGTATATCGAGGTACCCTCAGTCCTATACTTAGATACCCTCGGTCCTATATTTAGACCCCCTCAGTCCTATACTTAGGTGCCCCCCTGCCTGAACGGCTTCTGAAGGGGGATGGAGGGGAGATGTCCCTACCTGCCGATAGTGTTGTCCGGATGGTAATGGATGCTGACAAACGGAAGATTCTTCAGCAAAACGCTTCCTATGTCCGAAAGTTATGCTATTTTTGTCTGATAAAATGAAATGCACACATGCTGATACGATACCTTAAATATGTTTTTGTGCTCGCCCTGATAGCGGGACTGGCAGGCTGTGCCAAGCCGGCCAACGAAATCATGCTGAAATACGAACAGACCCTTTGCCGTGCCGACTCGCTGGCGCAGGCCGGGACCATGGACAGTGCGCAGGCTGTTGGCCAAATTGCCGAACTGCACCGGGCCTACAACCGGAGCAAGGAGGCTACGCGCGGAAAGCGTGTCCGCGTGGCTCCGTCCGACGGAAAGACGCAACTCATTTCGTACTCGCTGACCTTCCTGCTGATACTGGCCCTGATATGGATAAACGTGATGGTGGAACGCCACCTGAAGGACCGGAAATATCGCCGCTACATGGTGCGCCTGAACGAGAACGAGAACAGTCTGCACAGCATCGAGCGCGAAATGGCCGAACTGGAAGCCTGTCTGGCCGACATGCCCCTGACCGACGAGATGCGCGAGGACATCGAGACCGCCCTGAAGAGCCTGATGAAGCGCAACGACGAGCTGCGCGACGAGAACGAGGGGCTGCACGTCCGGCTGAAAGCTTTCGAAAACCGCCCCTTGCCGCCCGACCTGGAACTGCTGAAGACACAGGGCGACCGCCTGCGCCGCCTCGACGACCAGGTGCAGTCGCTTTCGTCCACGCTGGTGGCGAACGACGAGGTGGTGGCACGCCTGCACGATGCTCCCCGTTTCTTGACCGATGCCGATTGGGACTATCTGCGCCGCCTGACCGACCGTGTGTATGGCGGTTTCACCACCCGCCTGCTGCAACGTTTCCCCATGCTGACGCCTGCCGACCAGCAGCTCTGTCTGCTCATCCGCCTGCGTTTCGGCAATGCGCAGGTGGCTTCGTTCATAGCCGTTTCTCCGTCGTCCGTTTCGCAGCAGAAGTTCCGTTTGAAGAAACGCCTGTTGCAGGCGGATGCCGACCTGTTCGGCCGTGGCGAGACGCTGGATATGGTGATTTGTGGGGTGTAAGGGCATCCGCAGAGAGGTACCGTATGTTGTGCCCGCTACTGGTAGAGACGCAAAATTTTGCGTCTCTGTATGCATTATGCCTATTCCACTACTTCTGTATGCATAATTAGCACACATGCTTGTGTCTATAAATTATTCGTATAATCTTGCCCTCAGTTTGCATCCCGCCGGTGTTAGAGACGCAAAATTTTGCGTCTCTACATGTGCTTAGCCTTTTCTTAGTCTTCTGTATGCATTAGTAGCACACAAGTTTGTGTATTTTAGTTTTTTGTACTACCTTGCCTTCGGTTTATATCCTACCACTGGTAGAGACGCAAAATTTTGCGTCTCTACACTGCGCAACGACTTTATAACCAATGACTAACCTTTGTCAACCGCATGACAGACAGATATCAAAACAAATATCGGATTGCGTCCGCACGGGCTCCGTGGCATGCCTATGACGGGGGCGTATATTTCGTAACGATTTGCACAGCTGGCAAACAGCACTATTTGGGGGAAATCGTGGATGCGCCGGAACCATATATGCAATTGTCGGCAATGGGGGAGCAGGCTGATGTCTGCTGGCGTGCCATTCCCGAACATTTCCCTCATGTGGAACTGGGCGATTTTGTTGTCATGCCTAATCATGTTCATGGAATTGTCATTATTCATGGAGATGATGCATTGGGGGCACACCCTTCGGGAGGAACACAGTCTGTAGGGGAGACGCAAAATTTTGAGTCTCTACCGGCTTGTGCCAACCGATTCGCTCCGCAATCCCGAAATCTGGCATCCGTCATTCGCGGATTCAAGGTTGGTGTCACCCGCTATGCGCGAGAGCACCGCTTGCCCTTCGGCTGGCAACCTCGTTTTTACGATCACATTGTCCGCAATCAGAATGAACTGAACCGGATAGCCCGATATATAGCAGATAACCCCGTTGCATGGGCAACGGATGAACTGAATATTGGCATCTGACCAAAATTCCTATTACTCCCTCCCTCGGTAGAGATCCCTTCCCCAGCTACCCTTCATTATCAGCACGTTACCATCTCCGGTTGTAGAGATTGTCGTTGCCTGCTCTACCGTCCTGCCCCCTGTCCGGATGAATGCTTGTAGAGATGTAGATTGGTTTAAACGTTTGATTATCAGTGTGTAGCAGTAAGTGCGCTGTAGATGTCCTTTTCTTGCTTTTGCCTGCCTGCCGATTTAACTTTGCACTGTCGGTTCGGGGGAGGACAGGCACACCGTCGGCGAGGCCTCACGACGGAAGCCACTGCCGACCCGGGCAGACGAAGCGAGAATAAATACCTGTTTTTAATCAACCGTTTAAAACTTTATTATTATGGCATTTTTCAGAAAAGTACAAAAGAAGGTGAACAATTTGTGGTATCCCCAGTCCATCACTTGGGGCAAACCGGTAAGCACACGCGAAGTGGCCGACAAACTGGCCGGACTCTCTACGGTGACACGAGGCGACATGTACGCCATCATGGAGAACCTGGGAGCCGTGCTGAGCGACTTTATGGCGCAGGGACGCACGGTGAAGCTGGACGGCGTAGGAACGTTCTATTACACCGCCGCCTGCAACAAGCAGGGAGTGGAAACGGCCGAGGAGGTGAGTCCGAAGCAGATTAACGGCGTACGTGTGCGCTTCATCCCCGAAGTGGAACGCGACGTGAACAACAAGGTGCTGACGCGCAGCATGGTCGATGCCCGCATCGTGTGGGAAGAGTGGGGTGGCGTACCGGCGTCCGACGGTGGCACTGCGGAAGATGGTGGTGGCACCGGCGAGCCGGGCGAAGATCCGTTGGGCTGATGCCGAAACGGGTGGCAGGAATGGCAGTGTGGGACCGGATGTCCCGCACTGCCTTCTGAGTGTTTAAAAGCGTACCATCAGTTCCAGCACCACCTTGTCCTGTTCCGACTCCTTGGCAATGCTGTGCTTGGCGTAGAAGTATTTTTCGAAGTTCAGCCGCAGGTCGGTACGGAAGGCCTTGCTGAGGCTCAGGGTGATACCGCCGGTCAGGCGTTGGCGCTTGTAGTCGGTCGTAATCAGGGCACCGGTAGTCTCGTCGGTGGTTTTGGCGTCGCTTTGGTCGGTCATCATGTCGTAGCGTGCCAGGAAGGACATCTTGGTGAAGGGGCCGTTCTTCAGCGGAAGGTCGTAGTTGATAAAGGCATCTACCGACTGAACATCGTTAAAGGCATTCTTCGAGTAGGTTTTGTACAGGTACTCGCCTTCGATGTGGAAGCGTCCGGCCTCGTAGTACGCGCCGATGTCGTACGATTGCATCCGGATGTCCTCTGGCTGGATGGCCTGTACGCTCAGTGTCAGGTTCAGCCCTTTGGTCAGGAACATTTCGGCCTTGGCCGAGTAGTTCACTTCCTTGTGCCACACTTTCTGGTTGGTCAGTCCCGAACCGTTGTACAGGCCGGCCTCGATGCTGACGGGCATGTCGGTAGGCAGCTTGTAACCTAACGTCAGACCGACGTCGCGCACGTTTCCCACCTGCTTGGCGATGAACGAACGGTTGGCAAAGTATTGCTGGTGGGGCGAGCGGTGGGCATCGATGGTGAAAGGCACACGCATCTGTCCGGCCGTTACGGTCAGCCCCTTGAGCGGGAAGATTCGGGCATAGGCATCAAGCATTTTGATTTCTCCTTCATCGGACAGGTCTATCTCGGCTTTGTAGGCCACGCTGGGCAGGATGTTGCCCGTCAGGCTGATACGGGCATTGCGTACCTCGAAGCGTCCGGCCCCCATTTCGGTCTGGTATTCGTATTTCGAGCGGATGGTACCGTGTACTTCGGGCAGGTAGTCTTTGCCTTCTAATTTTTCCTTATCGATTTTCTTTCCGTCTTCGTTGATGGCTTTTCCCTGAGCCTGGGTGGCCAGTGGCAGCAGGGCTATGAGCAGCAGCAGGAGGTTTTTCTTCATTGTTTCTTGTTGTCTGTTGGTTTTCGGCGGCAAAGGTCGGAAACAGGTGTTATGCCCGTGTGTCATACTTGTTTCATTTGTGTTACACGGCTCGGCTTCCGCTGTCGGTGGGCAGCCGTTCCCCCGATGTCATAAAAAGGAATAAACGCTGTGCAGTTTCCTGGAAAACACGTATTTTTGCATTTCGAACTTTAAGGTCCGGCCTTGCGGGCAGAAGCATAGCAGACGGCCGGAAGATGGGAAACTACAGGCGGAAGTCCTTTTTCTGCACCGTGACTGAACATACGGGGCAGGTATTTCATTATTGATGTACTGTTTACACAGATTTGTTTCAAGAATATAGGACTAACGCATGCAATTTTATGATGGATAGAAGTATGGACGGAAAGCAGAAGAAAGTGTTGGTAGGCATGAGCGGAGGCATCGACAGTACCGCCACCTGCCTGATGTTGAAAGAACAGGGTTATGACATAGTAGGCCTGACCATGTGGGTATGGGGCGACGAACCGGTAGAGGCCCGTCGGCTGGCCGAAAGTATGGGCATCGAGCATCACGTGGCCGACGAGCGCGAATCTTTCCGGCAGATCATCGTGCAGAACTTTATCGACGAATACCGTCAGGGACGTACGCCGAACCCTTGCGTGATGTGCAATCCCCTGTTCAAGTTCCGCATCCTTACGGAGTGGGCCGATCGTCTGGGGTGCGCTTACATAGCCACGGGTCACTATACCCGTCTGGAAGAGCGCAACGGAAAGATATACATCGTGGCGGGCGACGACGACAAGAAAGACCAGTCGTACTTCCTCTGGCGGTTAGGGCAGGACGTGTTGCGCCGCTGCATCTTCCCCTTGGGCGAATATACCAAACTGAAGGTGCGCGATTATCTGCGCGACAAGGGCTATACGCTGAAGGCCGACGAAGGCGAAAGTATGGAAGTCTGCTTCATTCAGGGCGACTATCGCGACTTCCTGCGCCGGCACTGTCCCGAGATAGACACCGAGGTAGGCAAAGGATGGTTTGTCAACTCCGAAGGCGTGAAGCTGGGCGAACACAAGGGCTTCCCATACTACACCATCGGGCAGCGCAAGGGGCTGGAAATAGCCCTCGGCAAGCCTGCCTATGTGCTGAAGATCAATCCGCAGAAGAACACCGTGATGCTGGGCGATGCCGAACAGTTGCGTACCCGCTACATGCTGGTCGAGAAGGAGCAACTGACCGATGAGGCCGAGGTGATGGGCAGCGACGCTCTGACGGTGCGCATCCGCTACCGCAGCCGTCCCATTCCCTGTTCGCTGCGCCGGCTCGACGACGGCCGCCTACTGGTACACTTCCACGAAGAGGCATCGGCCATTGCGCCGGGGCAGTCGGCAGTGTTCTACATCGGCCGCCGGGTAGTGGGCGGTTCGTTTATCGCCTCGCAGCGGGGGATAGGCATGTATGTGACCGAGGGGTGAATGGTGAGTTTTTAAGTTCGTGAGTTTATGAGTTTATAAGTTTATAATGCTTTCGCTTACCGGCTCACCAACTCAAAAACTCACTAACTCACAAACTTAAAAACTCAACATCTCATGAACTCAACAACTCATGAACTCAAAAACTTATAAACTTAAAAACTGATACTTTTATAATGAAACGAATAATTTTGTTGTTGGCGTGTGCTTTCATGTCGTTCATGGCAGAAGCACAACAGGATACGTTGAAGTATCGCATCAGCCTGAAGGACAAGGCTGCTACGGAGTACAGGCTGGACCGGCCCGAAGAGTTCCTTTCGCCGAAGGCCATCGAGCGCCGGAGCAAACAGCATTTGCCCATCGACTCGACCGACCTGCCCGTTTGCCGCAAATATGTCGACGAAATACGCCGGCAGGGCGTGAACGTGGTGGTGACGGGCAAGTGGGATAACTTTGTCACCGTCTCGTGCAACGACACAGCACTTATCGGGCGCATTCTTTCGCTCCCCTTTGTCCGCACGGCCGAGAAGGTATGGACGGCTCCCAAAGGCCCTTCCTTCTCCGAACGGCGCGACTCGCTGGTGAATCGTCCTACCGTCTACCGCGACAGCATCTATGGGGCAGCCGTCACGCAGATACAGATGAGCCGGGGTGACAAGCTGCACCAGGCAGGTTTCCGCGGGCAAGGCATGACGATAGCCGTGATAGACGCCGGCTATCATAACGTCGACAGCATAACGGCCATGCAGAATATCCGCATTCTGGGGGTAAAGGACTTTGTGAACCCTGCGGCCGACATCTATGCCGAGAGCAGCCACGGCCTGAGCGTACTGTCGTGCATCGGAATGAACCGTCCCAATGTGATGATAGGTACCGCACCCGAAGCCTCCTTTTGGTTGCTGCGCAGCGAAGACGAGTATTCCGAACACCTGGTAGAGCAGGACTATTGGGCAGCGGCGGTCGAGTTTGCCGACAGTGTGGGTGTGGACGTCATCAACACCTCGCTGGGTTACTATTCCTTCGACGACCCGTCGAAGAACTACCGCTTCCGCGACCTCGACGGACACTATGCCTTGATGTCGCGTCAGGCATCGCGCGTGGCCGACAAAGGCATGATATTAGTGTGCAGCGCCGGCAATTCGGGACAAGGCTCGTGGAAGAAGATTACCCCTCCGGGCGATGCCGAAAATGTCCTGACCGTGGGTGCCATCGATAAGAAAGCTGTGCTGGCACCGTTCTCCTCCATCGGTAATACGGCCGACGGCCGTGTGAAGCCCGATGTCGTGGCGGTGGGGCTGGGAGCCGACGTCATCCGTACCGATGGCAATCAGGGCAGAGCCAACGGAACCTCCTTCTCCTCGCCCATCATGTGCGGCATGGTCACCTGCCTATGGCAGGCCTGTCCCACGCTGACGGCCAAGGAAGTCATCGAACTGGTCCGTCGTTCGGGCGACCGCGCCGACTTCCCCGACAACATTTACGGCTATGGCGTGCCCGACATGTGGAAGGCTTATCAGGAATACTATGCTACGCTCAGCCGCTGATTCTGCCAACCCGTCTGCCGGAAGTTCCCCTGACTTGAACCGATTTGTTTGTCTCACTTATAATCAGAATCCGCAAAGATGGATGCATTATCCTTATACGACCTCAATGCCTTGGTGCGACGCAGCCTTGAGCAGTGCCTGCCCGATGAATATTGGGTGCAGGCCGAACTGAGTGAAGTGCGCGTACATCCCGCCACAGGCCATTGCTACGTGGAGTTCGTGCAGAAGGACCCGCGTAGCAACAACCTCGTGGCCAAGGCACGTGGCGTCATCTGGAACAACGTCTTCCGCCTGCTCCGTCCCTACTTCGAAGAGAGTACGGGACAGGCTTTCACGGCAGGCATCAAGGTGCTGGTGCAGGTCTCTGTCGGCTTCCACGAACTCTACGGCTTCAGTCTGACCGTGCACGACATCGACCCAACTTATACGCTGGGCGACATGGCCCGCCGCCGTCGCGAGATACTGAAGCAGCTGGAGGAAGAAGGCGTGCTGACGCTGAACAAGGAACTGCCCATGCCCGAGCGGCCCCGACGCGTAGCCGTCATCTCCTCGGCCACGGCTGCCGGCTACGGTGACTTCTGTCATCAGCTGACGAACAATCCGCGCGGATATTACTTCCGTACCGAACTCTTCGCCGCCGCCATGCAGGGCGACCGCGTGGAGGAATCGATGCTTGCCGCGCTCGACAGCATCAACAGCCGCGCCGACGAATTCGACGTGGTAGTCATCATCCGTGGTGGAGGAGCCACGTCCGACCTTTCCTGCTTCGATACCTACCTGCTGGCCGCCGCCTGTGCCCAGTTCCCGCTGCCCATCATCACCGGCATCGGGCACGAGCGCGACGATACGGTGCTCGACTCCGTGGCACACGTCCGTGTGAAGACGCCTACTGCCGCCGCCGAATACCTCATTGCCCGCATGGACGAAGCGGCCGACCGTCTGAACGACCTCGCTGTCCGCCTGTACGAAGGAGTTACTGCCCGCCTGAAGTGGGAACGCAACCGCCTGCAACAGTGTCGCAACCGCATTCCTGCGGCATCCGTTCGCCGGGTGTCGTCTGCCAAGCTGGAATTGCTCACCGCCCGTAAGGATTTGCACCGTTCGGTGGAGGCTGTGCTTGCCCGCCACCGCCACAAGCTGGAACTGTTGAAGCAACGCCTTGCCGATGCCTCGCCCGACAAGTTGCTGGCACGTGGCTACAGCATCACGCTGAAGGATGGCAAAGTCGTCAAAGACGCCGCTTTGCTAAGCCCGGGCGACAGGCTCGTAACCCGGCTCTATCGGGGGGAAGTGAAGTCGGTCGTCGATGAAGAATCTGCTGAATGAAGAATGGAGAATGGGCAATGGATAATTTTGAATGGAGAATGGAGAATAAAGTAGCGTGCATTCATTATTCATTATCCATTCTCAACTCTCCATTACAGCACTATCGGCTTCACTCCTGAATCCCTTAACTGCTTAACTCATATAAACTGAATCATATGCCGTCAACCAAGAAAAAAGAAACCTATAGCCAGGCCATGAACCGCCTGGAGAAGATAGTCAGCCAGATTGACAACAACGAATTAGAGATTGATGAACTGGCCGAGAAAATAAAGGAAGCCAATGAAATCATCGCTTTCTGCGAGAGCAAACTGACAAAAGCTGACCAGGAAATCGAAAAAATACTGGCTGAAAAGCAAGAAAGTGAAGAATAAAGACTACTTTTGTTGCAATTAGCAAAATAGGCATATTCAAAACTTTAAAGATATGAAAGAAATTGATTGGTCAAATCTGTCCTTCGGATACATGAAGACAGACTACAACGTGAGAATTTATCATCGTAACGGTCAGTGGGGCGAGCTGGAGGTATGCAGCGAGGAAACCATCCCCATGCACATGGCGGCTACCTGTCTGCACTACGGACAGGAAGCTTTCGAAGGTTTGAAGGCTTTCAAGGGTAAGGACGGCAAGGTGCGTATCTTCCGTCTGGAGGAGAACGCTGCCCGTCTGCAATCCACCTGCCGTGGCATCCTGATGCCCGAACTTCCGACTGAACGTTTCCGCGAGGCCGTGCTGAAGGTAGTGAAGCTGAACGAACGCTTCATTCCGCCTTACGAGAGTGGTGCATCACTCTACATCCGTCCGTTGTTGGTAGGTACGGGTGCACAGGTTGGTGTGAAACCCTCCAATGAGTATCTCTTCCTGATATTCGTTACGCCTGTAGGTCCGTACTTCAAGGGCGGGTTTGCCACTACTCCTTACGTCATCACCCGCAAGTACGACCGTGCGGCTCCGCTTGGTACCGGTACGTTCAAGGTGGGCGGTAACTATGCGGCCAGCCTGCGTGCCAGCAAGGAAGCTCACGACGCCGGCTATTCGGCAGAGTTCTACCTCGATGCTCGTGAAAAGAAATACATGGACGAGTGTGGTGCCGCCAATTTCTTCGGCATCAAGAACAACACGTACATTACGCCGTTGTCCACATCCATTCTTCCGTCCATCACCAACAAGAGCTTGATGCAGTTGGCCGAAGATATGGGTTTGAAGGTAGAACGTCGTCCCATCCTCGAAGAAGAACTGGCTACATTTGAGGAAGCTGGTGCCTGCGGTACGGCAGCTGTTATCAGCCCCATCCAGCGCATCGACGATCCCGAGAACAACCGTTCGTACGTCATCTCGAAAGACGGCAAGCCGGGTGAGGTCTGCTCCAAACTTTATCACAAGTTGCGTGCCATCCAGTACGGCGACGAACCCGATACGCACGGATGGGTAACCGTTGTGGAATGACCGGCGTGAGCAGAGACATAAAGATAACTACCCTTGTTGAGAATGCGGTCTATGGCAAGGGCTTGCAGGGAGAGCATGGGCTTTCCCTGCTTGTTGATGTGGCAGGATATAAGGTGCTGTTCGACACCGGTGCGTCCGACCTCTTCATCCGCAATGCCTGCCAGTTAGGCATCGACCTGCGCGAAGTGGATTGCCTTGTTCTGTCTCACGGACATCGTGACCACACGGGCGGTCTGCATCACTTCCTGCGGTTGAACGACCGCGCTACGGTGGTATGCAAGCGTGAAGCTCTCCGTCCCAAATACAAGGACGAGCGCGAAAACGGCCTGATGCACTCCGATGAGCTTGATCTTGCCCGCTTTCGTTTTGTCGGGCAGACCGAAGAGATTCTGCCGGGTGTCTATGTCTTCCCTCAATTGCCTGTTGCCGATGAGGCCGACACGCATTTCGAACATTTCTATACGTTGACCGACGGGCAGAAACGTCCCGACCGCTTCGACGACGAACTGGCGCTGGTGCTGAAGCGCGACCTTGACCTGGCTGTGTTGAGTGCCTGCTCGCATCGGGGCATCACCAATATCCTCCGTACGGTGCGCGAGGCATTTCCGGCGGAAGTGTTGAAGTTGGTGTTGGGCGGTTTTCATATCCGTACGGCAGGAGCCGGGAAATACGACGTCATAGCCCGATACCTTTCGGACCACTTGCCGCAACGGTTAGGCGTGTGTCATTGTACGGGCATCGATCAATATGCATTGTTTCACCAATCCTTCGCCGACCGGTTGTTTTATGCTTATACCGGTTGGGTGGAGACTTTCTAAATTATGGGAAAAGGAAAATTAGCGAAATTTGCAGATATGCGGGAGTACCCGCACGTGTTTGAATACCCTTATTCGGTAGTCGATGACGTGCCTTTCGACATGAAAGGCCATTGGGGCGAAACGTTTTTCAAGAACGACCGCCCCATCGTGCTCGAACTGGGTTGTGGCCGGGGCGAATATACGGTCGGCTTAGGTCGTCTCTTCCCCGAGAAGAACTTCATCGGTGTCGATATCAAGGGAGCCCGTATGTGGACAGGGGCTACCGAATCGCTGCAGGCAGGCATGACGAACGTCGCCTTTCTGCGTACCAACATCGAAATCATCGACCGCTTCTTTGCGCCGGGCGAGGTCAGCGAAATCTGGCTTACCTTCTCCGACCCACAGATGAAGAAGGCTACAAAGCGGCTTACTTCCACCTACTTCATGGAGCGTTACCGTCGCTTCCTGGTGGACGGTGGGTTGGTGCATCTGAAGACGGACAGCAACTTCATGTTCACCTACACCAAGTACATGGTGGAGAACAACCACCTGCCTGTCGAAGTAATGACCGAAGACCTGTATCACTCGGGGCTGGCCGACGAGATACTCAGCATCCGCACCTACTACGAGCAGCAATGGCTGGACCGTGGGCTGAACATCAAGTACATCCGTTTCCGCCTGCCTCACGAAGGTGTGCTCGCCGAGCCCGATGTGGAGATAGAACTCGATGAATACCGGAGCTACAACCGCAGCAAGCGGAGTGGGCTTCAGACAAGCAAATAATATGAATTGGAAGTTTCTCCTAACTTCCTGTCATTTCTTAACTCCTTATAAATAACAATTATGACTCTTTATCCGAAACTTATTCTCGACGCATTAGCCACCGTGCGCTATCCGGGCAACGGCAAGAACCTTGTCGAAGCTGAAATGGTGGCCGATAATTTGCGTATCGACGGCATGAAGGTCAGCTTCTCGCTCATCTTCGAGAAGCCTACCGACCCCTTCATGAAATCCATATTGAAGTCGGCCGAGACGGCCATTCATACCTATGTGTCGCCCGACGTGGAGGTGACCATTACTACCGAAAGCCGTCAGGCAGCCCGTCCCGAGCCGGGCAAGATGCTGCCCCGTGTGAAGAACGTTATCGCCGTATCGAGCGGTAAGGGTGGGGTAGGCAAGAGTACCGTTGCCGCCAACCTGGCTGTTGCCTTGGTGAAGTTGGGTTACAAAGTCGGTTTGCTCGATGCCGATATCTTCGGTCCCTCCGTCCCTAAAATGTTTCAGGTGGAGGATGCCCGTCCGTATGCCGAGCGTATCGATGGTCGCGACCTCATCATCCCCATCGAGAAGTACGGTTTGAAGCTGTTGTCTATTGGCTTCTTCGTTAATCCCGAACAGGCTACCCTGTGGCGTGGCGGTATGGCCAGCAACGCCCTGAAGCAGCTGGTGGGCGACGCCGATTGGGGCGACCTCGACTACTTCATCCTCGACACTCCTCCAGGCACGAGCGACATCCATTTGACCCTGCTTCAGACGCTTGCCATCACGGGTGCCGTCATTGTCAGCACGCCGCAGCAGGTGGCTTTGGCCGATGCACGCAAGGGTGTGGACATGTACACCAACGACAAGGTGAACGTACCTATTCTGGGGTTGGTGGAGAACATGGCATGGTTTACCCCTGCCGAACTGCCGGAGAACAAGTACTACATCTTTGGTAAGGACGGTTGCAAACAGCTTGCCGAGGAATTGCACGTGCCTCTGCTGGGACAAATCCCCATCGTGCAGAGCATTTGCGAGAGCGGCGACAAGGGTACACCTGTAGCTCTCGATTCTGATACCGTTACCGGTCGTGCCTTCCTTCAGCTGGCCGCTGCCGTGGTGCGCCAGGTGGACAAGCGTAACATCGAGATGGAGCCGACACGGATTGTGCAGGTGAAGAAATAAATACGATTTATCACAGCGCGTCTGTTGCGATAACCCAATAGCCGTTGCGTCTGCCGTTTACCCGTTGCAGGATGTTCTTTTCCTGTAAGGCGACGGTGATGGACTTGACTGTCCTTTCCGACCGTCCTATCTTGACAGCTATTTCCTTTTGAGTTGCAGCTGGGTGCTGTTGGATGATGCGGAGTACGGCAATTTCCTCCAAAGTGCAGTTTTTGCACTTTGGAGGCAGTGCCGTTTCTGCTTTTGCACTTTGGATATTGCTGTTTGCACTTTGAAAAAGTGTTTCGTTGTTTCCATTTTCTTGTTTATTCCAGTCTATGTGCATGATTCTGTTTCTGAGATCGTGCTTTTCTCCCAGTATCATACTTCGGAAGAACCGTTCCAGATAGATGGTTGTTTCGGTAATACCTTTAGTCAGGTCGCTATAGTTGGCACGTACCAGCGCGTTGCGAAAGTACCAGGAATTTTCTGCAAACGCGTCGTTGACGACGTTGAAGCCCAGTGTGCGCAGGTATTTTATCATGAATACGGCGGTTGTCCGTGTATTGCCTTCGCAGAAAGGATGAATCTGCCATAAGTTGGCACAAAAGCGGGTAAGATGGCGGATGGCGTCGTCAATGTTCATGTTGGCGTAACTGAATTGCCGTTCCTGCCTCATGTCATAGTCCAGCGTGTCGCTGATGGTGTCTGCACTGGCGTAATAGACCGTCTTGCCACCGAGTACCCACTCGTCCTTGGTGATGTTGTAGTCACGGATACGGCCGGACAGTTTGTAAATGCCGTCGAACAGGCGGCGGTGTATGGAGATAAGTTGTGCAGGGGTGAATGAGAATGTCTTTTCTCCGAGCAGTTCGGTGATGCGTGCCGATACCTTGTCGGCTTCCTCCGTGCGTCCATTCTCCATGAGCTTTCTGCCCGATGCCGATTGGTAATAGGAATCTATCAATTGCTTGGCTTCACCGATACTGATGTTTCCTTCGATATGCTGTTTGGCAGTATCAAGCAGGTAGTCCGATGTTTGAAGCCTGTCAACCTGTTGCAACCCGATAGCCACCTTCCAGGCTTCGCTCCGTTCGCGTTGCTGTGGTTCACCTTGGCGGATATACTCATCCAGCCCTTCCATTTTGTATTTCTGTTCGTCGCCCACCATGTATATGAATCGGATATAATAACTACAAAGGTAATAAAAGGTGAGTGCAGAGACAAATGAAAACCAAAGTTTTCAAATTTGGCTATGTCGAACCGCCTGCACATCTTATCCAAAGATAAAAAAAGGAAAATGCAAAGGCAAACGACAGCGGTGTTTTTGGTATTCACCACAGAGCGGCACAGAGTCCCACTCAGTGCAAGAAATATAAACTCTGTGTTACTCTGTGTCCTCTGTGATGAATCAATTATGTAGAGAGAGAATTTCCTATTGCAGGCTGAAGTTCACCGGGAAGGTGTATTTCACGTTCACGGGTATTCCGTCCTTGGTGCCGGCTTCCCAGTCAGGCATGGTGCCGGCTACGCGCAAGGCTTCTGCATCTAAGCTTGGATCAACGCTTTTGATGATTGTGGGGTTGGTCGCTTTTCCTTTGGTGTTGATGATCACCGATACGATCACCCTTCCCTCTTTGCCTTTTGTGCGGGCATCTGCCGGATATTTGATGTTCTTGCTGAGGTATTGCATCAGGCCTACCATGCCGCCGGGAAATTCGGGCATCTTGTCCACCACTTCATAGACGTCACCTGTTACTGAAGCAGCAGGTTCATTCTTGGACACAACCACTGTTTCGCCGATGTTCGCGTCCACCGGTGCGGTGGGGATGCGGAACATGACGGGGACGGTGTATTTTACTTTGACCGGTTCGCCTTTCTGCGTGCCCGGTTTCCATTTGGGCATCGATTGGATGACGCGGATGGCTTCTGCATCTAAGTCGGAATTGACACCTCTCAATGTTCTTACGTTCTTGATGCTTCCGTCTTTGTCCACTACAAACTGTACTGTGACACGTCCCTGTATGCCGGCCTTCTTGGCAGCTTCAGGATAGCGAATGTTGTCGGTCAGATACTTCATTAAAGCCGCCATGCCTCCGTTGGGGAATTCCGGCATGTTTTCTACAACTTCATATACGTCGGCGTCTGTCACGTTGGACTTGATGATGTTTACCGGTATCAGTTCAATAACCATGTTGTCAGTATCCATCTTGGCCAATTCGGCAGGTCTGTACATCCGTGCCAACGTCTTACCGTCTTTGCTGTTAGATTCAAACAGGATGCTTGCTTCAGAGGAAGTTTCTATCTGAAACTCTCCATGGGCGTTGACCGTACTTTGGGTGATTGACTGATACTTTTGGTCGATAATGATTTTTACATCGCCCAGCGGGTTGCCGGCTTCGTCCACGATCTTACCCTTGTAGGTCACTTTCTTGGACTTTTCCTGCTGGGGCAGTGGAGCGATGTTTTCAGGTTGAGGCTGTACTTCGGGCGTTTCGGCGGGAGTGACAGCTTCCATAACTTCGGCTGTAATCTTTTGTGTGGCACGTGCCACAGCCTCGATGTTGCTGACTATCATCAGCAGGGCGGCCAGCGGAAGAAACATCAAATACTTGGTTCTTCCTATTGCTCGGGTTCTTTTTTTGTTCATCATAGTGATGCGTTTTTTTAATGGTAATACATTGAAACTGTTATAGATAGTTGCTGCAGCCTTATGATGTGACAAACCCAACAGGTGGTATTGGTAGGTACGCGAGTCGTGGCCGGTTTCCAGAACCTTTTCGTCGGCCATGTACTCTAAGTTCGTACGTATTTCCCGCTTCATGAGCCAGGCAAAGGGATTGAACCAGCAGGCGATGCAAGCCAGTTCGCCTATCATCACGTCGATGGAGTGCCATTGGCGGGCATGGGTACGTTCGTGTGTCAGTATCTCGTGCAGTTCTTCGTCGGTGTGTGCGCCGGGATAGACAAATATCCAGTGGAAGAACGAGAACGGACCTTCCGGTCGTGGAAGCAGGTGTACGGTGGTATCATCTATTTTCTGTGTGGGACAGCGTCGGCCCAAGCGGAGGATGCCAGTCAGTTGCACCAGAAAGCGTGCGGCCAGCAAGGCTACCACTATCCAGTAAGCGATGTCGATGCCGGCGGTCAGCAATTGCTTCCAGTCGGTTTCAGTTTGTGGTGTCAGTGTCAGCGTCAGTTCTGGCAGTACCACAGTGGCATACAGATCGGCCATGGCAACCATCGGTTCCTGCTGTTCAACCCAGTTCTGAATATTGAACAGCGGTACGATAGCCGAGATGGCAAAGAAGCACAGCAGAACCGTCCGTCTCCAGGTGAAGAACGTGTCCTTGTAGAAGAACAGCCGGTAGAAGGCGTAGAACAAGGCTATCGCTACGTTGATTTTCAGAAAATAGACCATATCTTTCAATTAAAAATGAAGAATTAAGAATGAAGAATTAAGAATGGCGGATGGAGAACTTTTTTTGCGTGATGGAAAAATTCTTCATTTGTCCGCAAGGCGGACATTCATCATTCTTCATTGAAAAGGATTTTTTCACCTCTCCTTTCCTTTCTCAATCATATCAATTATATCTTTCAAGTCGTTGGCCGAAATCTTCTGCTCCTTGGCGAAGAACGAGACCATCTCCTTGTACGAATTGGCAAAGTAGTTGCGGACAAAGCCGCTCATGAACGTCCGTTTGTATTCGCTTTCGCGGATCAGCGGTGTGTAGCGGTATGTGTTTCCCACGCGCGAGGGTTTCACATATTGTTTCCGTTCCAGGTTTTTCACGATCGAGGCCACGGTTGTATAGGGTGGCTTCGGTTCCGGGAATCGGGAAAGGATGTCTTTCACAAAGCACTCCTTCAGTTCCCAGATGTACAACATCACTTCTTCTTCTTGAATGGTTAACTTTTCCATGGAATACAGTTTTAGTTTGAATTCATTGCAAATCTACGAATATTTCGTAATATTGCAAGCGTCAGCGAGTTAATTATTGTAAAAGCTTCTTTCTTTTGGGGATAGAGGCCAAGCGGTGCAGTGCCGGAATGCGGGCTTCGAGTGAGGCAATTACAGGACACTTGCACGGCTCGTGCAGAACACAAGTGCGGCTCGCGAGCCGTGCAAGTGTGGTTCGCGAGCCGTACTTGTGTCCCATAAAGGAGGGATATAATATATATGATGTCGGAACAGGCCGAAGCCTGCGCGACGTCAGTCGGTCACCTTCAGCAGTTCTTCCTTCATCTTGTCCACACCGGGGAATCCGGTTTGCTTGAACTTGATGTTGCCTTTGCGGTCGATGATGAAGTACGTCGGTACGCCTTTTATCTGGAAGTGTCCGTTCAGATAAGCCCACTGTTCGTCGGTCAGTCGGATGTGTTCGCCGTGTATGTCGGGAATCATGTTCTTCCAGGTTTCCAGCGGTGAGGTCTCGCCGGTGATGTACAGATAGACGATGTCCTTATCCTTCAGTTCCTCCTTCATCGGCTTCATGGCTTTGTTGGCTATGCGGCACGGTCCGCACCACGTAGCCCAGAAGTCCACGAGCAACGGCTTGCCGCGGAACTTGCTGATGATGGAGGCAAACAGATCTTCGTTGCTCACTTCGCCCATTTCGTTGATGTTGAAACCTGTTTTCTTCTTGTTGGCTTCGATGGTCTGCAGCAGGTGGTTGTTGGCTTCGGTCAGTAGTTGCTTGTAGGCAGCAGGCAGCGAGTCGAGTGCGGCTGTCTGTTCGGCTGTGAGCGGAACAAATTCGTTGATGCTCCGGTAGAGTTTTACTGCACGTTCCGTGTCGAAGAATATACCTTTGTCCGTTCCCCATTCCTTGATAAGCTGGTCTTTGATAACCGGTGCGTAGGTGATGCCGAGGCTGTATGAGGGAGCCAGCGTCAGTTGGGGATTGTTCAGCGACTTCAGAAGGTCGGTCGGGGCATAGTCGGCCGGTTTCGATTGCATCAGTTTCTCGAAATATTGATAACCGGCTTCTCTGTCCAAGTTGTTTTTTTCTACGTATTGTTGGGTCAACATGCCGGGAGCCTGCATCAGTGCGTTGTAGCAGTTGAAGTCGAGTTCGAAGCGCAGCAGTTCCCGTGTGCCGCGACAGACGGGCAGCGTCTCTAATTGCTTTTCCTTTTGGGCGAAGGTTTCCAGTACCGCGGTCTTGAATGCTGCCAAGTCTTCTTTCTCCATTGCCGTTTCTGTCAGGTCCGCCTGGAAAGGATGGGTGGAGAGTTCCTGCGCGATCTCCTGCAAGGGACCGTTGACATACACCCGCTGCCCGTAGGGCTTTGCGTTCTGATGGAACTTGGATTGCAGGCGCGAGAGTTCGCGCTGGTTGATGAACAGTTCGCTCGTCTTGCCCGGCTCGGTGTAGAAATAGATGGGCGTGCCAAAGGAGGCGCAGATGGTGGGTGTAGTGCCACAGACAGGAAGGGTAGTGCTGAAGCTGCCGTCTTCTTCAATGTTGGCTTCGAATTCTGTATAAGACTTGACAGGGTCGAGCAGGACGAAGTGGATTTTCTCCGTCATTCCCGGATGGTAGTCCAGCAGCTTGCCTTTCACCGTGGCTGTGCCGTATTGGGAGACAGGTTGCGGCAGTTCGAGGTTCTTGTCCACCGGATGCACGGTTGCCCCTTCGGGCAATTCAAGTTCGGGCAGTTTCTTGCCTTTCAGCTGGATACCCCAGATGCTGAATCCCTGTTCCACTTCGCTGCCTTCGCTGAAGTCGATGGAAGTAGCGTTTGCCAGCAGGGGCGGAAACACTAACTGAAACTCGGCTTCGCCCGATTCGGGCATCCAGAATTCCCGGTCGGGCGTGATGCCGATACCCGAACGCAGCGGATAGGTTTCGCCATTGTTGTCTTTCAGATAGCTACTCGATGCAATCTTTATCCAGAACTTGGGTAGATACTTGGCATAGATGTGCAGCACGGTGGCTGTGTCGCTGAGTACTACTTTGCTGACTTCGATAGAGGTAGTGTTACGCACGCAGAACGGAGGCCGGTCTATTACTTTTTCTTTGGCTTTCAGCGGAGCGCAAAGGCAGAGCAGCACACATGCGATAGAAATAAGAGTGTGTTTCATAAGATATTGTTTTTGACAAAAGTACGAATGTTTCCGAGATTCCGGTTGTATGGATAGTTAAAGTAACTGAAATCCCGGAAAGCATTACAGGCCTCGCTTCTGTCTCATCTTTTTGTAAGCCTCTATCATGTGTCTGCGGCTCAGGATGATCTGCCGGCGATACACTAAGCAGGCAGTGATGAAGTAGATGCCCGCCTGCAGCCACAGGGCACGGTATTCGAAAGCCACTTCGTTCAGTGTCGCCCCCATGCTGTTGATGCGCACGTAGCCGTTGATGCCGAACGTCGAAGGGAAGATGTACGAGAAGTACTTCCAGAACGGCGGCATGGCAGATGCCGGCCACGAGATGCCCGAGAGGAACAGCAGCGGCACGGAGGTGAAGACAAACAGCAGCATACACGTCTCGCGGTTGCGGATGGCGATGGAAGCCGTCATCGAGAAGAAGATGCAGGCAGCCAGATAGGGCAGGACGAACAGGATCAGTTCGCCCGGTATGGCGATGCGGTTCAGCTTGAACAGCCAGGGCACCACACATAGGACGTAGGCCGACACTAACGAGTAAACCATGAAGTAGCTCAGTCCCTTGCCCATGACGATGCGCAGCGTACCGTTGTAGTGGCGGTTGATGGGAACCAAGTCGCGGAACTGGTTGTGCTCGCGTGCTGTTCCGGCCGACAGTCCGATGCCTAATAGCAGTGTCTGCTGGATGATCAGCATCAGCACCACCGGAATCAGGAAGGCGGCAAAGCCGTTGGTCGGGTTGTACAGTGCCACGTCCTCGTACTCGATGGGATAGGCGGTGATTTCGTCCTGCCGTTCGGTGCTGTTGCCGGCACGTGCTATCTTGATGTCGGCGTTCATGGCCAGCGATACGTTGGTGTTGGCCAGCAGCAGGGCTTTGTAGTACAGCAGTCCGCTCATGTCGCAGTACAGGCTGACCTGCGTCTGCTTGCCCCGTGCGATGTTGTCGCTGAAGTCGGCGGGGATGTAGATCACGCCGTATGCCTTGCGTTCCTTCATCATCAGTTTGGCCTCTTCCATGTCGGCGCAGTAGGTCACGATGTTCACGTCGGGGGTAGCGTCCACCTTGCGCAGGTATTCGCGGCTCAGCGCCGAGCGCGAGTTGTCCACTACCACGGCGGGCACTTCGCGGATGGTCTCGTTGGTGTAGATAAAGGCATAGATCAGCGGATATACTAACGGCACCAGTATGAAGAAGATGAGCACGCCCTGGTCGCGGAAGGTCGTGCGGAACTCCTGTTTCCATATATAGAACATGTCGTAGATGCCTTGTACGACTCTTTGTTTGAACGTCAGCTGTTTCATCAGGGAATGTATTTATAGTAAACCAATGCAGCCTTCAGCCGGTGGGCTATCAGGAAGGGCAGCATCATGAAAATGAGCAGTGCCACGTAGTTGGTCCACGAATAGATCATGGGATAGCCGTTCAGTGCCTGATCCACGTAGATCAGGAAGTAGTGGCGCAGCGGGAACAGGTTGGCCAATGCCTGCAGCGTGGGGTGCATGGCCATGGCCGGGAACGACAGACCGCACATCGAGAACGACAGCACGCCCCACAGCGAGGCGAAGCTCAGTCCCAAGCGCAGGGTAGGCAGTGTGCCTATCATCAGGATGCCCATGCCTTGCGATGCCAGCACTAAGCAGAGGGTGGCAAACAGCATGGGCAGGATGCCGTTGTTGCACGGGAAGTGCAGGAATCCGTAGAGATATACATTATATAATATACCCATCAGGAAGAAGATGGCCGTGTGCGGAAGCAGCTTTCCTGCCAGCGAAATCCAGATGGAGTTGTTGCCCATGTGCAGCCATTCGCGGGCGGTGCGTTCCTTTATCTCCACGCCGATGGAGTAAACGGTCACCATGAAGATGAGCAGCATCAGCACTCCCGGCGCAAACGTGTTGCACAGATAGACGGAGTAGTTCAGCCAGGGGTTGTTCAGCGGGTGCGTGTCGATGACGATGGGTTGCAGGAAGGCCATGGCCTGGTCTTCGGTAGCGCCTTTGGCATAGAGGGCGGTGCGTGCGGCGGCGCCCGATGCCAGTTCGCTCATCATCTTCATGTCCCTGAACAGCAGGGAACCGGCTATCAGCATGGTGTTGTTGGTGTAGAACGACACCTTGGGCTGGCGTTGTGCCTGTGCCTCGGCCGACATGCCTTGGGGGATGTAGTAGAATCCGTAGATTTCGCCCCGCTGCATGGCCGTCCGTGCTTCGTTGAAGGTGGGGTAGTGGGCCACGATGGCTGTCTGCTCGAAAGCGTCGAGGTTGCGTACCAGCTGGCGCGAAGTGCTCGTCATGTCCTGGTCCACTACGCCGGCGGGCATGTTGACGGGCAGGCCCGAATCCATCAGGGTGGTGAAGAACACGTAGCAGAACAGCGGCGCCACCACCATGCAGAACAGGTACAGCGGCCGTGCGACGAGGCGACGGCATTCGCGCTTCATCACGGCCAACAGGGCTTTATGTTTGGACTGACTGTTGATCATCGTCGTTATTCTCTATCTAATATCACACTCATGCCCGGTCGCAGGCCTTCCACCTTGTCGGTCGGCAGGGCTCTTACTTCGAAGGTTTTCAGGTCGAACTGTCCGGTTGTCTTGGTAGCCTTCCAGGCGGCATACGTACCCAGGTCCTTCATGTAGTTCACTTTCAGCCGGATGTTCTGGTCCAGTGCCGGAACAAAGGCTTCGAACTCCGTGCCTATGGTCAGGTCCTTCAGCAGGTCTTCGCGTACGTTGAAGGTCACCCACATGTCGTCCATCACGGCAATGTTCATGATGGGTGCGCCCGTGCCTACCAGTTCGCCCTGTTTGGGGAAGATCTCGGACACTTCTCCGGCCTTCTGTGCGATGAGGTATGTCTCGTTGATGTACGATTCCACTTCGGCTACGGCTCCTTTGGCGCGATTCACCAATGCGGCGGCGGCAGCCTTGTCCTCACGTTCGGCACCGTTCTTGGCCATGGTGTATTGTGCCTTGGCAGCCTTTTCGGTAGCCAGTGCGGCGTCTCTCTGGGCGGTGATTTCGTCCAATTTCTGTGCCGACACCACTCCCTGGTCGTACAGGTTCTTGATGCGTTTGTACGACTTCTCGGCGATGGTCACTCCGGCCTGTGCCTTCTGCCACATTTCGTAGGCTGCCTGAATCTGTTCCTGTCGTGCACCTTTCAGTGCTTTTTCGTTCTGTGCCTGTGCGGCGGCTTCGGCGGCACGTGCCTGTTCTAATTTGGCTTGCACGTCGGGAGCTTCGAGTATGGCTAATGTGTCTCCTGCTTGGACGCTTTGTCCTTCTTTGACGCGAAATTCCAGAATACGTCCCGGAACCTTACTCGACACGCGGTATTCGGTTACTTCCGCCTGTCCCTGTACTATTTCGGGTCCTTTGCGCAGCATGAAGAATCCGACTACGGCAACAATAGCAATCACTCCGGTCAGCGTGAGGAATGCCAGCAGCATATTGCTGTTTTGTGATTTTGTATCCATTTGAGTTTTTGAGTTTTTAAGTTTTTAAGTTTATAAGTTTTTGAGTTTTTAGTTGACGAGGGGGATTTGAGTTTTTAAGTTTTTAAGTTCTTGAGTTTTTAGTTGACGAGTTGACAAGTTGACGAGTTGACGAGGAATTTTGAGTTCTTAAGTATTCACCCCCTTCCCCCCTCTCCTTGGGAGAGGGGCCGGGGGTGAGGCTCTCTATTGCAACACTCCCGTCGCCTTCTTCAGATAGATTTCGGTCAGCTTCACGTCGATTTGTGCGTCAATCTTTTCCGACTGTGCCGAGAGCCATGCCGTGTGTGCTTCGAGCACGTTGCTGGCGGGTATTACTCCTTCTTCAAAGCCCAGATTGGCGTAACGCAGGTTTTCGTTGGCTTTCTCTAAGTTCTTCTCGGCCATGGCCAACTTCTTGGCGGCTTCGCGCACCTTGAAGGCCGACTGGTTGACTTGCAACTCTATCTTCTCTTTGGCGTCGTCCAGTTGGTATTGTGCGATGCGGGCTTCCGACTTGGCGGCTTTCACCTTGTAGATGCCTTGGCCCCAGTGCCAGATCGGTACCGATACTACCACGCCTACGTTCCACATGCCTTTGAACTTCTTTTCGAAGCTGTTGAAGACGGACGGGTTGGTCGCGACGTAGTTCCCCATCAGGGCGACGGAGGGCAGGTAGGCCGCCCGTTCCACGTTCACCTTCTGCTTGTATATCTGGGTGGCCAGCTCCAGACTGCGCACTTCGGGACGCAGGCTGTACACCTGTTCCAGGTCGATGCCGTTGGCCGCGATGGTGGACAGGGTCAGGTTTTCTTCCTCTTCGTCGGCCAGGGTGATGGGGCTGCTCAGGTCCAGTCCGCACAGCTGGCACAGCAGCATGCGCGCCAGGCTCAGTCCGTCGTCCACCTTGGTCATGGTCATTTCGGCTTCGTTCACCTTTACCTTTACCGACAGTCCGTCGGCTTTGGTGGCCACTCCTTCGGATATCATCTTCTCCATGTCGCCGTCCAGCTTCTGCAACAGTTGCAGGTAGCTTTCGGCCAGTTTTTTCTTGTTGGCCAGCGACACCACCTGCCAGTAGGCCTGGTCGGTGCTCAGTATGACGTCCTGCACGCCGCTGTTGTGTTGCTGTTGTGCCAGTTCCTCGGCATACCGGGTTATTTTGTTGTAGGCGCGTATCTTTCCGCCCATGTAGAGGGGTTGCGTCAGGGTCAGTGCTCCGGCATACATGTTTCGGGTGTCGGTGCGGAAGGCATCGACGATGGCGCTACCGATGCTGTTGAGCGGGGTGGCGATGTCGGCACTTCCCAATGCTTGCAGCAAGGCCATGAATTGCGGATTCTGCGTCAGTTCGGGATGCTGGGTCAGCAATCCCTGTATGCCGCTTTGCATGACGCCGCTTACCTGTGTGCCTACCGAGGTGAGTGCTCCCTTCTGCGTGTCGCTCAGCAGAGACAGCTCTTTCTGGTTGCGCATGTATCCGCCGGTGGCCGATATCTGTGGCAGGAAGTTGGTGAATGCCGCTTTTTTCTGATAATGTGCCGCACGGATCTTTTCCTGGCTTATCAGCAGGTCCTTGTTGTTGGCGATGGCCAGTGCACGGCAACTATCCAGACTCAGTACCCGCTGTGCGCCCGCCGGCAGGGTGATCAGTGCCAAGTAGATGATACAGAATACTTTTTTCATTTTGTACATACCTTTATGTAAGTGATAGAATAAAGCTTTTTATAGCAACAATTATTGCATAGGCAACGATGCAAATGTATGTGCTTTCGTTGATACGGCAAAATTCTTTAAACTTTTTTATATGGGGATGGTTTTGAGGGTTTAGGGTTGGGGGTTTAGGGTTGGGGGTTTAGGGTTGAGGGTTTAGGGTTTGAAATCTATCGGCCTTTAACTTCTCTAACTTCTCTAACTTCTTTAACTTCTCTAACTTCTTTAACTTCTCTAACTTCTCTTCTCTCCCGTCCCCCTTTTTAACTTCTTATTTCAGCGTAAACTCCTTCGAGCCTATCATGGTGCCGTCGGTGAAGATGTAAACCTGGTAGGTGCCTGCGTACAGGTATTCTTCCACGTTCCAATAGACGGTCACGTTCTGTTCCTCTCCGTTGTATTCGATGTATTTCTTGATGGAGTAGGGCAGTTGGCGGTTCTCGTAGGCGAAGGTGTCCGATGGGTTCTGTGTCAGCACGGAGTTGTCGGGTTTGGCAATGCGTACGTACAGGGTTCGTTCGCCGGTTTCGGCCGTGATGTTCTTGGCGATGGTGAAGTTTATTTTCAGTTTCACGGCGTCTTTTATCTTCCGTGCCTTCTTCCCGCGCTTGTTCTGGGCTTCGAGGGTGATGCCGCTTGCGTCTAACTGGGCGGCGAGGGTCACCTTCTCGTTCAGGTTCTTCTTCTCTTCGGACAGGCTGCTGATCTGCTGCGAGGCGGCATGATACTTCTGTGTCACCTCGGCAATCACTTCTTTCTGGTGGGCCGTGAGGCGGTTCAGCGAGTCAATCTGGTTGATGTATCCTATCATGACCTTGCGCAGGGTGGCCAGTTCTTTTTTCAGTCGGCGTATTTCGCTGGCGTTGCTGCTCTTTACGGTGCGCAGTTCTTCCAGCAGCCGTTGGGTCTTCAGCTGTTCCTGTTCCAGCAGTTCGGCCAGCGAGTCGTTCGAGACGGTCAGTTTCAGTTCGTCGTATTGCTGTGCGAATCGGGTGTATTCGTTTTCCAGGTCTTCCTTTTCCAGCTGAAATTCCTGTACGAGTTCGCTATTGGTCTTTTTCTCCGTAAACAGCAGGATGGTTACTCCTACCAGCAGCACTAATAGTGCTACAACCATGATGACAAGCGCATTCTTTTTGTTCGCCATATAGAATAATGATTAATGGTAAGTGGTGAATGGTTAATGATTAATGGTTAATGATTAATGGTGAATGATTAATGGTAAATGATTAATGGTTAATGATTAATGGTGAATGGTAAATGATTAATGGTAAATGATAACTAATTCTTCATTCCTCATTCTTCATTCTTCATTTTCC
>OMCT01000490.1_pt1 | contig 30721 bp, 34 predicted proteins | sample 1674301 | NCBI WGS metagenome assembly OMCT01 (sample SAMEA103958158, study PRJEB25191) | human gut metagenome
ATACGCCGGGTGTGCATATTTGTAACTTGGGAACAGGAAAAGGATATAGTGTATTGGATATTGTGCATGCCTTTGAAAGAGTGAATGGAATTAAGATTCCTTATGTCATCAAACCAAGACGTCCAGGTGATATTGCGACTTGTTTTGCAGATCCGACTCGTGCTAAGGAACAGCTTGGCTGGGTGGCTGAAAAGAATCTAGATGATATGTGTAGAGACACATGGAATTTTGCAAAACAGTTTATTAAATAAATGAAAACAGGCAGCCAATGATTTGGCTGCCTTATTCAATGAAGCATTGATATTGGTTTAAGAAAGTTTCTACATTAATTCGAACTACTTTATATGTGACTTTCTTATCGATTGTTAGAATAATATAAGATCCATGCCAATCATCTCTAGGTAAAGTGATTGAGCCTGGATTTAAAATCAGACAATTGTTGTAAATTTGTTCTTTGACTAAATGCGTATGTCCATAAAGATAGATATTGGGATGATGTTGATCGATATCTTTTTTTATTTCGTCCAAACCTTTATCTCCATGTGAGAAATGGATGCGTTTGTCTAAAACAGTTAATCTTTGGAATTTAGGTAAATCTAATGTATCATTATTTCCTTTAACACATATAAAGTTATTTAAATCATTAATGCTTGTAGTTTGTGAATCTCCTAAATGAATAAATTTTACATTGTCTTTATAGAGTGAAGAATAGATGTGATAAAGAATTTTTAGGATATTTTGATTCCCGTGATTATCCGAAACGATTATGATTCGCATGTGTAAGCATCAAAATAGTCTTCATAAACTTGAAGATTATCTTCACTGTGAGCTAGAGCTGCGAAATATGTAGAATCATTGATCGCATCCAATTCTACATTTTCCATTGGTTGTTGCAGAGTATATTCACCATTTTTACCAACTGCCCAGATGTTTTCATTGTGATGATCTACATTTGAGAATTTATGTAACATCGTCGCAATAGCCATTTCTTCTGGATATAAACACATTTTAAATGTATTTGAACAGTAGGCTAGATTGTCTGCCAAAGCTTTAGCACTTTCGTGCGTTAGTATAAACCAAGGATAGCTGATATAGATTGTGTCCTCAATTTCACGTTTTTTAAAGGAATGAACAAGGCTGGATGTCATTTTATTCATGGCACGAATGGTTTTTGATTTTTGGAAATCATAAGAGTTTGTAAAGAAGGCATAGTTTTCAAATCTTTTCTTTACTTCTTCATTTTCATCTGAGTTATCCACTTCATAATAGATATCTTCGTCTTCATGTGCTTCTAAATATTCTACAAGTTGTGCTTTTGATTTTGTAGGGATCATACCATCTGTCATTATGATGAATCGATCATATGTAAAAGATCCATCTTCTTTTTCAAATTCCAAAGCATCTTTCATCAATACAATAAAGCCTCTAGGTAGTGACATATCGGCTGGAAGGGCAGTTTGTTGGTGGTGAGCCACATGTAAATTTGGTGTATCACAATAGGATAGAATCAAATCATCACGTAAATCATCATCGTTTACCATCAAGTAAACATCATCGCCTTGGTTGATTAATATATCCAGGTTTTCTGTTATTTCTTCAAAATTTTTTTTCATATAGTGCATTAAATAAGCAATTTTCATGGAATTCACCTCATGGAATATTATAACATTTTAGCATCGTATGATAAAATACATTTATGGAAAAAGCAATATTGATTGGTGTACAAACATACACAAGCCATTCTTTTGAAGAAAGAATGGAGGAAATGAAAGAATTAGCTCTAGCCTGTGATATTGAAATTTGCATGAGTATATCACAGAATTTGGAGCATCCCCATAAAAAGTATTATATGAATCCTGGTAAGATTGAAGAGGTCAAACGCATTCTTGAAGATCAAGAATGCAGTATAGTTCTTGTATTAGAGGCTATTTCGCCTTCTGTACAAAGAAATTTATCAGATTTTTTTGATTGTGAAGTCATGGATAAAAGTGCTTTGATTTTAGAAATCTTTGCGTCTCGTGCTAAGACAAAAGAGAGCATGCTTCAGGTTGAATGTGCAAGACTAAAATATTTATTGCCTAGACTTCAAGGTAGCTATAAACATATGGATAGACAGCGTGGTGGTTCTAGAAACAAGGGAACAGGAGAAAAGAAAATTGAACTGGATGCGCGAAGAATTGAAGGTAAAATTCATTTTGTGGAAAAAGAATTAAATAAGATTCATACGCAAAGAAGCGTACAGCGTAATCAGCGTAAAAAAGGTATGGTTAAAAGTGTAACTCTTACGGGTTATACCAATGCAGGCAAATCAAGTATTATGAATGGGTTTGTGAATGAAGATAAGTCGGTATTTGAGAAGGATATGTTGTTTGCGACTTTGACAACTTCAACACGTCAAATTGAAACAGAGAACCATAATGTATTTACTTTAAGTGATACAGTTGGCTTTATTAGTGATTTACCGCACAGTTTAGTACAAGCCTTTCATTCTACACTTGAAGAAGCTGTGGTTTCGGATTTGATCTTAAAAGTCGTGGATATTTCAAATGAACATAAGGATAGCAAACTGCAGGTTTGTGAAGAAACATTAAAAGAAATTGGATGTGAAAGAGTTCCCTACTTGTATGTCTTTAACAAGTGTGATCAGACAAATATTGAATATCCAAAACGTGTAGAAGATCGTATTTATATTTGTGCTAAGGAAAAGTCGAGTATTGAGTTTTTAAAGCAGGAAATTGAAAAGGAATTATTTCATATGGAAACTTTACATGTCGTGATTCCTTATGAGAAGGTCAGTGTACTTGATTATATTTATACCAATGGTAAGGTGCATAGACAAGAATATAATGAGGATGGTATTGAGGTTGATTTTAGTATTCAACAAGATTTGATTCATCGTGTAGACAGGTTATTACGAATATAAGAAAAGAGGAAGAATCCTATAATAGGTGTTCTTCCTCCATTGTTTTTTCTAGAGCTTTTGCCGCTAATAAACAAGTGTTCATACATTTGATGCTTGGATCCGTACTATGATGTACAGGTTTGATGTGTGCGCAATCTAAACTGCCTAATAGTTCTTTAAAGTTGCGTGTATGTTTTTGAATCAATGGTCTTAATTCTGGTAACATTTCATGTGCTTTTGTCTTACATACTATTTTTGATAGGGCAGCAATCGATCCGACTAATGCACCGCATGTACTTCCAATAAACATGCCGCCACCAAATCCAGCCATCATTTTCATGTCTTCCTCTGAAATATCTAATTGATACGTTTCATTGCAGGCATGAAGTAGTGTTTCTGAACAGTTATATCCGCTTTGATAATATTTTTTAACGTTTTCCTCAAGTATAGTCATAAATAGCCTCCTACAAGCTATTTTAACTTTTTTTCCATCCAAAATCCATTAGAATTTCATTTACATCTTCTTCAAATGTCGCAAAATGAATTCCAAGACTTTCTAGTTTTTCACTATCTAAACGATAATCTCTGAATCGATCTTGGTAGCGTTCGTTATTTGGTAAAATGATTTCTTCAATGAGTTCATCACTTGCACCTAAAGCTTTAGCTACAAATTTTGCGGATTCATATGTGGTCATCGTGTTCTTGGATGCCACATGATAAATGCCTGGTTCAAGTTCTGTGATTTTATCAAATTGTGTTGCCAAATGCTTCGCATATGTCATGCCACGTTTTTCATGCACAGTAAATAATGTTGGAGTATGGCTGATTAGCGCATTCATAACATTTTTTATAATGCTTGGACTTGCCTTGATGCCTGGATAGCTTAGTCCCATCATCCATGTAAAGCGTAAGATAATCGCATCATCCAATTGTTTTTGAATCAACTCTTCGCATTCGATTTTATTTTGTCCATATACAGTCACAGCACTTAATGGTTCGTCTTCTTTAAAAGGACCACGATTTTCTTTTCCATTGAAGGCTTGTTCGGTTGAACAAAAAATCAATTTAGCACCTTTTTCTTTACAACAATCAATGATCGCTTGTGTACTTTCTACGTTGATTTTATGAACTAAATCTGGATGTTCATTACAGAAGGCTGTAGTTGCATTGGCAGCAGTGTGAAAACAAATGTCAAAATCTTGAGAAGCTACAAATTTTTTTACGTCTTCAGGATTTGTAAGGTCTGCATCCTTTCTTGTCATGCAGATCCAGTTAAAGTTATCTTTTTGATACGCTCTTACTAAGCTTGCGATATAGCCATTGGCTCCGGTAACTAAAATGGTTTTCATAAATTAGTCCTTTCTAGGATTTGACACTAGTAGGTGTGCTCCTTGTTTGATTGTGATTTTTTTGGATGCGAATGGTACAAATAGACTGTCATATTGTGGTAATACAATTTCTTCATTGTTCCATACGATTGTACAATCTGAATCAATATTGGATAGAATCATGTAATGTTCATCACAAGTTAGATCCATATCAGAATCAGCATAAACTTCATCTACAGTAAAATTAGGACAATCTCCAATTCGGTGTGTTTCATGTTTTTGTGGAACAAAAGTAGGTTTTAAATTGAAGTTTGTGACATCAAAAGATTCTTTAACATGTAAAGGACGTGTTTTTCCATCTTTTCCTTTACGGTTGTAGTCATAGAAACGATAGGTTGTGTTCGAGTTTGTACCAACTTCTAAAGCTAAGATGTCTTTTCCTAAGGCATGAAGCATACCACTAGGAATGATGATGTAGTCTCCTTTATGCACTTCGACTCTATTTAGATATTTTTCAACATCGTTGTTCATTAAGGCATTTTTAATTTCATCTGCATCATTGATTGTTGTTCCGGCAACTAGAGTAGCGCCTGGTTTGGCATCTAGGATATACCAACTTTCATATTTTCCGTAATCATTGGAGTGTTCTAGGGCGTAATCATCTTCAGGATGAACTTGAATGCTTAAAGCATCTTTTGTATCTAGATAAGCCAATCGTAAAGTTTCGTGAAGCGTATATCCTTTACCTAATACTTCATCCGGATTTTCTTGAATCATTTCCATTAATGTTTTATTCGTTCCAATAATTTTGTTTGAACAATAAGGGTGGGCACTGACTTCCCACCAAGTCCCATAGTCTTCATCGATGCCTCTAGCTTTAGAGATGTGGTTGGTTCCCCATATTGTGTAATCATGAATGGGTTCTAATAAAAATGGTTTCATGTTATTTTGCCTCGGCTTCAAATTCTTCTAAGATTTTTAGGGATGAGCTTGTTCCAATTCTTTGTGCACCTGCATCAATCATGGCTTTACATGTTTTCCAATCACGAATGCCTCCAGCCGCTTTAACTTTCACTTGTCCTTCTACGGTTTCAACCATTAATTGAACATCTTCTAAAGTGGCTCCACCAGTTCCAAAGCCTGTGCTTGTTTTAATGAAGTCTGGTTTTACTTCTTTGGCAATTAAAGCAACTTGTTTGATTTCATCTTTTTCTAAATAACAATTTTCAAAGATAACTTTTGAAATGACGTTATGTTCTCTACAAATCGAAACAATACTTTCCATTTCTTTTTTAATGTAGTCCCAGTGGTGCATTTTCGCTTGTCCAATATCAATGACATAATCGATTTCGTCGGCTCCATCTTCGATCGCAATCTTTGTTTCGGCAATCTTAGATGCTAGACCGGCTTGTCCTAAAGGAAAGCTAATGGCAGCTCCTACATGTACGTTTGTTCCTTTTAATTGTTCTTTACAGAATTTAGTCCAAGTTGTATTGATCGCAACCATAGCGGCTCCGATTTCTTTTGCCTCATTACATAATTTAGTAAGATCAGCTTCAGTGGCATATGGTTTTAAAAATGTGTGGTCAAAATAATTTGCGAGTTGTGTTTTGTTCATAATTGATTACCTCTTTCTCTTTTACGGTTTCATTCTAGAACTAAAAAAAAGAGAAGTCAAGCAAATGTTATAACATTTAAAAAACGCACGATTATGATATACTTATTCTAGAAATGGAGAATTATATGACAGTACTAGATACAAGTATACCTTATGAAAAAGTATTGATGGTCATGGCACGTAAGACCATTCGTAAAGAAATCGAATTAAATCAAGAATTTCATTATGTTGAATTTGATAAATCATTAAAAGAAGCTTGGTGTAAGCTACAAACTGAGGTTTGTTTATTTGAAAATATAGAAGAGGCAAGAAAGAAATGGGATAGTATGCTTACTAGAGATAAGGATTTTTTCTCTAAACATTTCTTGTTTGTCGAAAATGAAAATAATGAACTCGTTGGCAGTGCAGGACTTTGGTTTGGAAATGATTTTGAAGAAAGTAGGCTTCGCATTCATTATGTAGCGGTAAGTTTATCGGCTCAACATAAAAAGATTGCGCAGGCCATGCTTACAAAACTTTGTATGATGTACGATACAATTCCAAGTAAGTATCCATTGTATTTGGCAACCCAATCGCAAAGTTATGGTGCCATCAAATTATATTCAAGACTTGGTTTTACACCGTATTTAGGGGCTTATAAGGGCTGTACAGAACAAAAGAGTAAGAATGCGTGGCAAAATGTCACAGAGATCCTGCGTTGTAAAGCTTAATTGATAAATCACTATTTGTAAAAGGGTCATTTAAATGATTAGAGAATTACAAAAAGCAGATATAAATAAAGTTACAGATATATGGTTAGATACGAATGTGGTGACACATTCTTTTATTTCTAAACTATATTGGCAAAATAATTTTGAATTAGTGAAGGAATTGCTTTTGCAGGCAACTGTTTATGTTTATGAGCAGAATCAAGAAATACAGGGATTTATAGGTCTAAATGAAGAATATATTGAGGGTATTTTTGTTTCAAATGAAATGCAGTCGCATGGCATAGGAAAAGCTCTTCTAAATTATGCAAAAAATAAACGAAATAAATTATTTTTGAATGTATATCAAAAGAATATACGTGCAATAGCCTTTTATCAAAGAGAAGGATTTGAGATTCAGCATAGCGGATTTGATGAAGCTACCAAAGAAAAAGAATATGTAATGAAATGGCAACAGAAATAGAATTAGGGATTTATGGAGAAAATTGTTATGTGCAAAAGTATTCAGATGAAAGAGGAGAGAATTTCTACAATTGAATATATTGAATTTTTAAAGCGTACGGATCTAGGATCACAGTATCCGAAGGAAAGATTTGAAGAAAGAATAGCAAAGCTGGTTGATCATGTATCAATCAGTCTTGTTGCTAGAAACAAGGATAATCAAATTGTCGGCGTCTTATTTGGATTGACCGACTATGCCTATTGGCTTTATATAACAGATTTAGGTGTGGATAGAGACTATTTACATCAAGGAATTGGCACGGAATTGATTAAGACAGCACATTCTTTAGCAGGTGGTAAAAATGATATTGCGGTATATTTGGTTGCGAATGAAAATGCCATTGCATTTTACGAAAAATTAGGAATGAAAAAAGCAAATGATGTGATGGAATATAACCACATTGAATGGACACCTTTCACTGTAAAGTAATCAACGTAATGTAATAGATAAATCCGAATTTGAATTACTATAAATTATGACCTCTTAACAGAGGTTACAGGTTATCAATAAAATCCTCCAAACACCTTGCAAATAAAGGATTTTTCGCAGTGTGCTCACCTTATCCCTTTATACGATTTCACTTTTGTTTATGCTTCCCTTGTAACCTCATAAGGGAAAAATTGAGGGAAGAAAAAACTCGTAACACGACATAACAAATTGTGGCAATCGGGAACCTGTGATGTATGTGCGGTTATATTATTTTGGAGGATTACATAGTGGAAAAGTACATTTATAACGAGCAAAACGGTCTTTGGTATGAGTTGCAGTGTGATTATTACGTTCTCTGCCTGGTATTACTTGCTTCGGCAGCAGGGAGAAATCCCTGCCGTTTTCACTTAGAATGATTCAGGTTCTTGCATTACATCTTGAAAAATCAAAGTAAAACCAGTATAATATAAACGACCGTTCATTTATTTATGGAGGGGAGGGAAAGAGTATGCGCACTGTGAATGAAGAAGCCCGCAGAGCAAAGGAAATCGAGATTATGGAAGCGTGCTTTGACTGCTATGCGGAAAACGGATTCACCTCTGTCGGTGTAAAAACGATTGCAAAGGTCTGCGATTGCAGTGTTGCGACACTGTATCAGTATTTTGACAATCTCGACGACCTTATCGTTAAGTCCACCGAATACTGTATGAGCAAGGTGGAAGATGATTTTATGGCGAAAGCCCCCACCGACGTAGATGACCTGTGGCGGTTTATAGACGAGATACCGTATTGGACAGCAAAAAAGCACGGCAAGAAATACCGCCTGATGTATCAAATCTACACTCATCCCAAATACAGAGAATACGGTCAGAAGTTCTTTAAGGGTGTCGATGAACGATATACCGAATACGCAAAGAGCTTAGAGCCAAAGCTGGGGATTCCCCACGAAAAGCTGACACCGCTGATTTTCATTCTGATAAGAGCCTGCGTCCATTACGCACTGTTTGAGGATGAATTCTACTTGAAATCACAGATAGCCGTGCTGAAGGAAGCCCTTGAACTTTTTATAATGAAATACAACCCGAAAGCGAGGTCGGGTACTTTTACAAAATAAATCAAATTTTTAATTCACGCTAAGGAGGAAAAAATTATGAAAAAACTGATTTTCAGTATACTGCTGTGCCTGTGCATGGTGCTTTTGCTCTTGCCGATGACGGCAAAAGCTATGGAAATCTATGTTGATGTGAATATCACCGGTGTAGCCGCATTTACGCTTGAAGCGGAATCCGGTGATAGCATTACAGGTGTCAAGGAAAAGATCCACGCCGAAACCGGATATCCTGTAACGCAGCAGATTTTAATGTTTGATAATGAACCTCTGGAAGATGATCATACATTGGCTGATTATAACATTCAGAAAGAAAGCACTCTTGTGTTATCTCTTGCGGTACCCGAAGGTTTACAATACTCCAGCTCTGACAACGAAGTAACCATTACCGGGTATACTGGTTCCGCCGCCGAGATCGCTATCCCGCATACAATTGGATCAAATCCTGTTACAGCTATCGGAACAAGAGCGTTTAAAGGTAGCACAAGCCTTACAAGCGTTACTATTCCGGAAGGAGTTACGTCCATCGGAGAGAGAGCTTTTGAGAATTGCTCAAGCCTTAAAAGCGTAACAATTCCAAGTAGCGTTACATCTATTATACAGTATGCGTTTTGCAACTGCACAAGCCTTACAAGTATAGATATCCCTGACGGAGTTACTTCTATTGGAGTAGGGGCATTCAGCGGTTGCACAAGCCTTGAAAGCGTAACGATTCCAAATAGTGTTACATCTATTGGACCATGGGTCTTCCAAAATTGCATAAGCCTTAAAAGCGTAGATATCCCTGACAGTGTTACATTAATCGACAATAGGGTTTTTTGGGAATGCACAAGCCTTACAAGCGTAACTATCCCAAACAGCGTTACAATTATTGGAAATTATGCTTTTCGGAACTGCACAAGCCTTGAAAGTATAGTCCTGCCGAAAGGTTTAGATGTTACAAGTGCAAACATTCCAAACACGACATCACAGGTAAAATACAGCCTTGATACTGAAAAGGGCGAGGTTACGATTACTGAAATAGCATTGGGAACGGGCAAGACCGGCTTTGCTGTACCTGCCACGATTTGCGGTTATCCCGTTGCTGCAGTTATAGAGAGTGAACAAAACAAGGTTGGCGAACACCTCCACGTGGGAACAGCTACCTGCAAAACTGAAGGGACTTGCACGATCTGCGGAAAACCATATATTCTCTCGCATGACTTCAGCGCAGATAATATAACGCCTGAAGCGCTTAAAACTGCAGGCACCTGTAAAACTGATGCGGAATACTACTACTCATGTGCAGTTTGCAACTTAGTCGAGAAAGACGACAACCACACCTTTATGGGAGCAAAGGACTCCGACAATCATACAGGCGGTACGGAAATCCGAGGAGCAAAAGATGCAACATGTACGGAAGAAGGCTACACAGGTGATACATACTGTATTGGTTGCGGAGAAAAGATTTCCGCAGGAATAGCAATTAAAATGTCGGCCCATAATCTTGAAAAGATTCCTGCAAAGGATGCAACCGTTACAGTAACAGGAAACAAGGAGTATTGGCAGTGTGAAAATTGTAAAAAATACTTTGCTGACGAAAAAGGCACAAATGAAATCAGTCTTGAAGATACAGTAATCCAGAAGCTCCCACCTGAAATCATTAAGGGTAAAGGACAGAGCGTAGCAGAAGGAGAAAAGAAGGCATTGTCTTTCACTTCCAATGCGGCGTACAGCGATTTTATCCGAGTTGAGCTTGATGGTAAGAACCTTGATGAAAAGAATTATATTGTCAAGGAAGGCAGTACGGTTGTAACTTTAAAAGCTGATTATGTAGCAACACTTTCTGCCGGCAAGCATACCATCGGTATTGTATCCGAGAGCGACACAGCTACCACAACATTTACCGTGAATGCAAAAGCAGTAGATAACGATACGAAGTCTCCTCAGACCGGAGATAACAGCCATATGGCATTGTGGATTGCACTTCTCTTTGTGAGCGGAGCAGGCGTAATCGGAACAACGGTTTACGGTAGAAAGAAAAGAGCAAAATAAACTCATATAAGTGTGCTTATTGGATTTACAAACAGTCCCTCCTGTCAGGAATAACTGGCAGGAGGTTTTTTTATGAAATTGGATAAGCATTTCAATGATATATGGAATCCCGCAAGGAAGGGGTTCTGCCCTGTGGTGTCGTGTTCGGTGTCAAAGTTATCTTTCTCTGTCTTGGGACTTCTTTCGTGTTCTTTGCTGCTTGCTCTGTGCCTGTCTCGGACACTTTCTTTTTCGAGCGGTCTATTGGGCTTTTCTTTCTCATTAACCTGCCGTTCCCACTTGACAAGGTCACGGTTATACTGATCCACTACGGGTTCTGCCTTGCGGTAGGTTGCCATAAAAACTTGCACATCGGGATAACCGTCTGCTTTCAGTGTGTCGGGAATTTTGTCCAGTTTATCAGCGATTTCCCTTTCGGTCTGTTGTATCTGTGCTTCCAACGCTTTACGCTCCCTACCCTTGAAGATGCCCTTTGTTTCGGCAAGCAGCTGTTTAAGCTCCGGCAGAACCTTATCCTGCAAGTGCTTGATTTCTTTTGCCCTGTCTTGCACCTTAATCATCAGATTACGCATATGACAGAACTCTGCCATATCGATATCCAGTGTAGGCTTGGGCGGCATACTCTGTTCACGGATAAGATTTTGCAGTAAATCTTTTGCCCTGCTCACGATACTGCGGAACAGGTTGGGAAGCCAACCACTGTCACGGATAGGCCGGCTGACTTTTTCGTGGATCTGCGTCTGCTTAATCTCCAATATCGTTTCTTCCGAAATGCCTGTGATCAGTGCCATATCCGCTGTTCGATTCCATTCCTGTCTTGCGCGTTGTCCGCTTTGAATTCTTCCTCTTTCGGATTGTTCTTGCCGATTTTCCTGGTTGGCAGATACACACTGTTCTTATCAAACACTTTCAGTCGCTGCTTGGGATCTGAAATGTGGGAATTGATAAGCGCCGTGTATACTTCCTTTGCTTCTGCTTTGAAGGCTTCGCTTTTGAAACGCTCGTCTTTGGTGGTAAAGAGGTGGCTTTCGTAAACCTCGCCCTTTTTGATGACCGTACAGCCCTTTCGTATCTGTCTGTCCTCGCTGATAATCTCTTTCTTGGTGCGTACCCTTTGCCTTGTTTCATCAAAGAAAACACTTCGGGTAGCTACCTTTATATCCGGCTCGGCAAGTAATCGCCGTTCGCTGAATATGAGGTGGATGTGGTAATTAGTCTTTCTCTTGTTATGGTGGAGAGCCGATACACATTCCACATCGTACCGTCTGTGAAATTCCTCAAGCACCTGCTGCGGCTCATGGGTGGTCTAAACTTCGGGCAGGGCGATAATCAGCTACCTTGCTTCGATACACCTTCCCGGTGTGCCGCTTCGTTTAAATTCCTGCTGACTTTCCTTTGCGAGATTACTCCAAAAGGTATTGTCTGCGATTCGGTAGGTGGCATAGGGGTTCTCCTGTCTTGCGTGGCTTGTAATATACGATATTCTTCCCTTGACATTGGACAGCTTCGACATCTGAATGAAGCTGTGTCTTGCCAAAGTCTCCTTTCTGTCGTATTGGGGTGTTCTCATTTTGTAACCGACTTGTCGGTTGCTGCTGTCCCGATGGCATTTGACAGAGGGACAGCAACAGAAAATTGCGGTGTAATTTTCTCTGTATCAATAGAGGGGTTGCAATGCTCGATATTGATACAGGATCCTCTGCAGGAGCGAAATATCCGGAGTACAGATCTTCAGATTTGTGCGAGGGGTGTATTTCGCTTTCAAACGTCGAGGGCTCCCCGAACGGTTTACTCTACCTTTCGGACATCATCCTGACACAGTAGGTTTCTGTGTTCAAATCATGCACTTAGGATCTTTTGATGATGAACCAGCAACAGTTGCAATTATGGATGAATATTTAAAACAAAATGGATATGCGAATGATATGAATATTCAAAGACTACATCATGAAATATATTTGTCGGATGCAAGAAAGGTTGTACCGGAAAAATGGAAAACAGTCATTCGACATCCTATAAGAAAGATTTAGATAAATCAGAAGTTATGGTGGGGAGTAAATATGCTAGATAAAAAAGAGTTTGATCTTTGGGCAGATGGTTACGATAAAACTGTCGGCATTTCGGATGAAAAACAAATATCCTTTTGCTGGTTACAAAAAGGTACTTGGATTCATTTTTCAGACTATAATGAAAACTGAAAATGCTAATTTTTGGATATTGGGTTCGGGACAGGTACATTAACAACAAAGCTATATGAGCAAGAGTGTTCCATATATGGACAGGACTTTTCATCTAGGATGATTGAGTTGTCATCTGAGAAAATGCCCAATGCACATTTATATCAGGGAGACTTTTCAAAAGAGCTTGTCGAACCATTGCAAAATTTTTGTTATGATTATATTGTTGCGACATGCTCTTTGCATCATTTGACGGATGATCAAAAGAAATGTCTCTTTCTAGAATTGCGTAATCACTTAAAGGAAAACGGCAAAATTATAATCGGCAATGTTGCCTTTGAAACACGAAAGGATTTAGAACATTGTAAATTGAAGGTGGGATATATATGGGATAATGATGAAATCTACTTTGTCGTTGAGGAACTGAGAAAAGACTTTCCAGGTCTTTCCTTTACGAAAATGTCCGGTTGCACTGGTGTCCTGATTTTGGAATGACAACTTCCAGTTTGTCATTGTAGATAGTTTTGAAAGGAAGTGTTAATATGGATTGTAATGTTGTAGAAAATATAAATATACTCGCAAAGTTTTTGGGAACAAGAGATATTGATGCGTTAAATCAAGAAGAGTTATTTAAACGATATGGAATTCATCAGGTGGATGTGATGGTTTTATTTGGTGGTAGTATTCTTGAAGGTGGCGATGTTTTAGCTAGTGGAATTAAAAACTTCGTTGCGAAAAAATATATTATTGTTGGTGGAGCAGGACATACAACAGATACACTACGTCAGGTTGTTCATTTAGAATATCCAGATATTGAGACAACAGATTTATCAGAAGCAGAAATATTTCAAAAGTATATTAAACATGTATATGGATGCAAGGCGGATTATCTAGAAACCAAGTCTACAAATTGTGGCAATAATATTACGTATCTTTTGGATTTATTGAAAGAAAACAATATTTCGTTTAAAAGTATCATTCTAAGTCAGGATGCTTCTATGCAAAGGCGTATGGCGGCAGGATTAAAAAAATATGTCAAGGATGATGTGACAATCATTAATTATGCCTCATATTGCGTAAGTGTATTGAAGCAGAATGATGAATTGGTTTATGAAGAAGATTTACATGGCATGTGGACGATTAATAGATATGTCAATCTATTAATGGGAGAAATTCCTAGACTTTCAGATGATGCGAATGGCTATGGTCCGAATGGAAAGAATTATATTGCGCATGTGGATATTCCCGAACATGTGAAAATAGCTTTTGAAGAATTGAAGATGGTTTTTGGAAGTGAAACAAGAGAAGCAAATCCATTGTATGCATCAAAAGTAATTAAAAAATAGTTAACAGTATTATTTGAAAAGTGGGTAAAGAAGAAAAGAATTCGTTTAGTCGAATTCTTTTTGTCGTTTAGCACACAGGTGTTGACACTGCTAAAAAGGTGTTGTATAGTATTAGCAGGCAAAATATTAGAGTGCTAATGAAGGAGTGGTATTATGGCTAAGAAAAAACAGTTTAAAGCAGAGTCAAAACGTTTATTGGATTTGATGATCAATTCCATTTATACGCACAAGGAAATCTTCTTACGTGAGCTTGTATCGAACGCGAGTGACGCGATTGATAAATATTATTATGAAAGTCAAGGCCATGCGGATGCAAGTCAATTTGAGATTCGTATAGAACCAAACAAGGAAGCTCGTACTTTAACAATTTCGGATACTGGTATTGGTATGTCAAAGGAAGAGTTAGAGGAAAACTTGGGTACAATTGCGAAGAGTGGTTCTTTGGCTTTTAAAGAGGAAATGAAGAAAAAAGAAGAAAACAACGATGAAGATGTAGATATCATTGGTCAATTTGGTGTTGGATTCTATTCTGCATTTATGGTCGCAAAAGATGTTCGTGTTATTACGAAAAAAGTAGGTAGTGATGAAGCTTATGAATGGGTAAGTGCTGGTGAAGATGGTTATGAAATCACACCTTGCACAAAGGAAACAAATGGTACAACAATCATTTTAACTTTAAAAGAAGATACAGATGAAGAAAAATATTCTCAATATTTAGAGACATATGAGTTAAAAGAATTGATTAAGAAATATTCAGACTATATTCGTTATCCAATCAAGATGAATGTAGAAACTCAGAAGATGAAAGAGGGTACTGAGGAAAGTGAAAAGCCTGAATATGAAACCGTGGTTGAAGATCAGACTTTAAACTCAATGGTTCCTTTATGGAAACGTCAAAAATCGAAGATTACAGATGAAGAATACAATCAATTCTACAAGGATCATTTCTATGATTATCAAGATCCTCAAAAAGTGATTCATTTTAGTGTTGAGGGAAATACTAGCTTTACAGCCTTACTTTATATTCCATCACACTTACCTCAAGGATTCTATTCACAAGACTATAAGAAAGGTCTTCAACTATATTGTAGAGGCGTATTCATTATGGATCATGCCGAAGAATTATTGCCAGATTCATTGCGTTTTGTGAAAGGTCTAGTGGATTCTCAAGATTTATCTTTAAATATTTCTCGTGAAATGCTTCAACATGATCATCAATTAAAATTGATTGCGGGTCGTATTGAAAAGAAAGTATTGAATGAACTTGGAAATATGCTTGCCAAAGATCGTGAAGCATATGAAAAATTCTTTGAAGAATTTGGTGTAAACTTGAAGTTTGGTGTCTACAACAATTATGGTATGGATAAAGAAAAATTCCAAGATTTATTGTTGTTCTACTCTTCAAGAGAAAAGAAATATGTTACTTTAAGTGAATATGTTTCTCGTATGAAAGAGGATCAAAAAGACATTTACTTTGTATCTGGTAAAGATGTTGAGTTGATTGACAAGATGCCAGTTGTTCAAACATTGAAGAATAAAGAATTTGAAGTTCTTTATTTAACAGATGAAGTGGATGAATTTGTGATGCAGACATTGATGAACTACAAAGAAAAGACGTTCAGAAATGCGGCTCAAGGAGATTTAGATTTAGATACTGAGGAAGAAAAGGAAGCTTTAAATAAATCAAAAGAAGAAAATAAAGATTTATTGACATTCATGAAAGAAGCTTTAGGCGATGAGGTTGCTGAAGTTAAATTGTCAAATAAATTGACAGAGGATCCAGTATGCTTAACGGCTGGCGAAGGTATTTCTTTTGAGATGGAAAAGGTTTTCGCAAATATGCCTAACCAAAGTCCAATGCCTATGAAGGCTACGCGTATTTTGGAAATCAATCCAAATCATCCAATCTTTGAAACATTGAAGACTTTATACGCTTCTGATAAAGATAAAGTTAAAGAAGTTACTGAAGTATTATATGATCAGGCTTGTTTAATTGAAGGCTTCGCAATCAAAGATCCAATCGCATATTCAAAGAAGATCTGTGAGTTGTTAGTGAAATAATTCTAGGCACAAACTTTCGAGTTTGTGCTTTTTTCATTCATGATACATTTGCTTAGGTGAAGATTATGAAGTATCAAGAATTAGTGAAAGAAGTAGAAGGTGTTGGAAAACAAAAGTTAAGTGAGCAGGAAAACTTTTATTGTGATGTATTGAATGAAAGTTCAAATGATTTAGAAGTTGGGGTTGCAGCTACTTTACAAATTCGAAAAAAGATAAAAAGACTCCAATCCTTGCGATGAGTGCCAATGTGTATATGCAAGATATATAGAAATGTTACAAGGCTGGTATGAATGGGCATATCAGTAAACCTTTATGTTTAGAGGATCTAAAAGATCGAATTATTCAAATTATATAAAAAGCCAGGTTTTTCCTGGCTTTATTAAATGATGATACCATTGCAGTGATCAATTTCATGTTGAATGATTTGAGCAACAAAACCAGAATAGGATTATTTACACTTTTTAAAAGATTCATCTTGATATTCAACGGTAATATTTTCATAACGAGTTGTATTTCTTTCACCCTCTAGTGATAAACAACCTTCTTTGACTTTGTATGGTCTAGATTTCTTTGTGATTTTTGGATTATACATCACAATTTGTGCAGGTCCAATCGCAAAGATAATAATATTTTTAGAAACACCAATCATATTGGCAGCCATGCCTACGCATTGATCACTATAAGCTTGTAATGTATCTTTTAGATCTTGAGCCACTTGTGTATCCATTTTTGTAGCTGGAGCTGATTTAATAGCTAAGAAAGCTTCATCTTTCACTATTGATTTAATCATAACATACCTCTTTTCTTCAAAAATCATATTTGTTTTAGATGTTTTTTTCAAGTATAATTGGCATATGCTAAAAAATATAGTATTTGATTTAGGAAATGTATTGGTTAAATTTGATTCAAATGAATTGATTTATAGCTTCTTTAATGAAAAACAAGAAGAAGTGAAATCATTCTATTTTGATTCTTTATGGGATGAGTATGATCAAGGACTCTATTCAGTGGAAGAAATGATTGAAAAGGGAGTAAAACAATTTCCTGAATTAGAGTTAAGTATCAAAAAATTGATGTATCATTGGACAGAATTTGTGATTCCATTAAAAGATAATATTGCGTATATCAAAGATTTAAGACGATTCGGATACAAAGTATATATTCTTTCAAATATTCCAGAAGATGACACAAAATATTTGAGAAGTCTTGGTGTGTTTGATAATATAGATGGCGGTGTTTTTTCTTATGAATATAAGAAAATTAAACCAGATCCAGAAATATTTCATATATTGTTAAAAAAATATAATCTTAAGGCATCGGAATGTTTATTTTTAGATGATCGAAAAGATAATGTAGTTGCAGCATGTAATTTGGGATTTGAAACGATTGAAGTTAAAGATTCAAGTAAAGTCATTGACTTAATAAAGGAGAAAATTAGTGAAGTGTAAAGTAGAAAAAATATGTGGTGGATGTTCACTTTTAAAACTGAAGCCAAGTATGCAGGCCGATAAAAAGAAAAAAGATGTGGAAGCCTTAGTTGAAAAAGCACATTTAAAGGTTCGTGTTGGCGATGTGCATATGGCAAAGAATGATACACATTATCGTAATAAAGTGATTGTTGGTTTTTCAAAAGATAAAGGAAAAGTATATTCGGGTTTATATGCGCCTCATTCGCATCGTGTTGTGAAGACTGAAAATTGTATAATGCAACCAAAACTTGTCAATGAAATTATCAACAAGATAACAGAACTTGTAGGCTCTATGAAATTAGAATTGTACAACGAAAGAACAGGGACTGGTTTATTGCGTCATGTATTGATTCGTTGGGGACATAAGACAGATGAAGTGATGGTTGTATTTGTCACAAGTCAGAAAATTTTTCCCTCAAGAAAAAATATGGTGCGTGTATTAACGAGTGAATTTCCACAAATTAAAACAATTGTACAAAATATCAATCCTAGAAAGACAAGTATTGTTTTGCAGGATGAAGCCATTGTTTTATATGGAAATGGTATGATTCATGATGAGTTATGTGGCTTAGACATTGCGTTTTCACACAATTCGTTCTATCAAATTCATTCTGAGCAATGCGAAGTATTGTATGGCTTAGCTAAGAAAATGTTAGATTTAAAGGAAACGGATACAGTACTAGATACATATTGTGGTGTTGGTACAATTGGTTTAACGATGACAGATTCTTGTAAGAAAGTCATGGGTGTGGAACTCAATCCGGATGCGATTGAAAACGCAAAATACAATGCGAAACAAAATAAAATCAAAAATATCGAATTTGTTGCGATGGATTCAACAGAGTTTATGCGTCAGGCAAGAAAATATCACAATCATTATGATGCGATCATTCTTGATCCACCTCGTGCAGGTACGACAAAAGATTTTATTGAGTGTGCAACTGCTTTAAATCCAAGAAAGATTCTGTACATTTCATGCGATCCAAGAACACAGGTTCGTGATTTAAACCAATTTAGAAAACAAGGTTATGTCACAAATAAACTAGAATTAGTGGATTTATTCCCTTATACAGATCATATTGAAAGTGTTTGCGTATTAGAAAAGAAACAATTCAACCAAAAGCCTACAAAAAAGGCGCAAAGACAAGCGCAGTTCAGATCAAGTAAAATGAGTAAGAAAAAACGTTAGGAAGCAAGTATGCTTCCTTTTGTGCATATGGGTATGTTTAAATTGTTTGGAATGTTATAATTTGTGTAACGGAACGGAGAATATATATGTTAGAAATTGGAATTCAAGCACCTGATTTTGAATTGCCTGATCAAGATGGTGTGATGCACAAATTAAGTGATTATAAAGGTAAAAAAGTTATCTTATATTTTTATCCAAAGGATAATACGGCGGGTTGTACAAAGCAAGCTTGTGGTTTTTCTGAAAGATATCCACAATTCTTAGAAAAAGGAGCTGTCGTCTTAGGTGTAAGTAAAGATACAGTGGCTTCTCATAAGAAGTTTCAAGAAAAGTATGGTCTTGCCTTTACATTATTGGCGGATCCAGAAAGAAAAGTGATTGAAGCTTATGATGTGTGGAAAGAAAAGAAAAATTATGGAAAGGTATCTATGGGCGTGGTTCGTACAACGTATCTAATAGATGAATCTGGAATTATTGTTCGTGCCAATGATAAAGTAAAAGCGGCCAATGATGCTGAAAACATGTTGGAAGTAGTTTAGACACTGCTCCCTTTTTTGTATTTGTATTAAAGGATTATGAGGTATAAAATTTCATTTGGGTGATACTATGTGGATGTTATATGCGACAGGTTCTGCCTTTTTTGCAGGAATCACTTCCATACTCGCAAAATGTGGAATCTCAAAAACAGATTCCGATGTGTCAACCGCCATACGTACCGTTGTGGTTTTAGTTTTTTCGTGGATTCTTGTTCTTTTAACTGGAACTATATCCGGTATTACTGAAATTAGTGAAAAGACATTATTATTTCTAGTCTTATCTGGTATCGCAACAGGGGCTAGCTGGCTATGTTATTTTAAGGCTTTACAAAATGGGAATATGAATAAGGTGGTTCCGATTGATAAATCCAGTACAATCTTAACGATTCTATTGGCTTGTATTTTCTTTCATGAAGGATTGTCTTTAGCTAAAATTGGCTGTGTATGCATGATCGGTGTAGGTACAATGTTGATGATTACTCGAAAAGAGGATGTTGAATCTAATACTTCAGATAAAAGCTGGTTGATGTATGCGATTTTGTCAGCTGTATTTGCGAGCCTTACATCAATTTTAGGTAAGATTGGTATTTCTGGAATTGATTCTAATTTAGGTACGGCCATTCGTACAAGTGTTGTATTAGTCATGGCCTGGCTTATGGTATTTGTGAAAAATAAGCAGTCTGAAATAATATCTATTGATATTAAAGAATTATTGTTTATTGTCTTATCTGGCTTTGCGACAGGAGCATCTTGGCTATGTTTTTATCGTGCTTTACTGTTAAAGTCAGAACGCTCGTGACTTTAGTCATGAGATGAATGACGTATGTAACTGGTTTTCAGCTGTTTCTATACGTGAACCATGATATAATATATATGTAGAATGCATCGTAAAAAAGGAGATTTCGATATGTATACAGTACGCTTTCAATTGGAACTAAGTGGATCTGAGAAACGTTTTTTGTCGAAGTCTTTTTTCTATGCGAATCAGATGCATAATCAGTTGGTTCGATATGCTACAAACCGTTTGAATGCTTTATTTCATGATAAAGAATATGTGGGTGCACGCAAAGCTTATGGAGAAGCTGAATTTTCCAAAAAGAAAGGTTCTGAACTGTCAGCTTCTGAAAAAAAGAAGAAAAAAGAGTTATCAAATATCATGTGTATTAAACAAAAAGAGTATAATCTTACGAAGACTTCTTTGTGTAAGTTTGTATCCAAAGAACAAAAGAAATTCAAGAACTACATCAACTCTCATCAGGCACAGGCAGAAGCTGAAGCTGTATATAAGGGAGTAGAAAAGGTTCTTTTTGAGGATGGACGTCATCTTCATTATCAAAGATACAATAGTTTCGATTGTATCAAACAAAAATGTGCTGCAACAGGAGTGCGTCTTTTAAGATGGGATACCATATGTTTCATGAAACATTACTACAAAGTTCGTGTCCCAAAGAATGAATATATCCAGAACATCCTTTCATCTGTTGATTTAAAAGAAGATGTTGTTTATTCATTTTTAAAAAGAATCGAATTCAACAGTGGATTCAAATATTATGTAGTGATCACACTTCGAGGTGATGCACCAAAACGAATTAAACTGTCAGAAGATGGCGGACATCGTACAGGTGTTGACTTTGGAACCTCTACGATTGCGACAGTCTCAAACAACGAGGTCCATCTGGAAGAACTGGCTCCAGATTCTGTAAATTATGAAAAAGAGATTCGGCATAAGCAGAATCTAGTGGATGCCTCCATGCGAAAGCATAATCCAGAAAACTATAATAAGAATGGTACAGTCAAAAAGGGAAAACATAAATGGAAGACAACGAGAAGGTGTAGACGTCTGAAACGACAGATACGCGTGCTCTATCGAAAACAGTCTGCTTATATCAAGACTTCACATCATACCTTTATCAACAGAGTCGTTCAGAACACAAGCGAATTCATCCTTGAACCAATGAACTTCAAGGCTCTTCAAAAGAAATCAAAGAAGACAGAGCGTAAAGAAGAGGCAACGGCTATTAAACAAAAAAACGGTTCTTTGAAAATGGTGCGTAAATACAAACGTAAGAAACGTTATGGACACTCCATCAAGAACCGTTCTCCAGGTCTTATGCAGGCCGATTTAAAAACAAAGGCAACACAGTATGGAATTCCATACTACGAAATAGATATTCATCAATACCGTGCTTCACAACTTCACCATGATACAGGTGAATACATCAAACCTACTTTAAGCGAAAGATTTAAAACGATTGAAGGATGTAAAGTACAAAGAGATTTGTATTCCGCCTTCTTAATTTGTCATACTGACGATACATTGACTGCACCAGATTTTATAGCCTGTCATTTTAATTTTCCACATTTTGTCGAAATGCAGGATACATTGATTCTAAATAAGAAAAAATGTGGACACACAATGAAATCATGCTTTGGATTCTAGCATAAAGAATCTCTCATCTAGTTCAGGTCTCAGGCGTAAGCCCTGCTGGATGTAGTATGAGTATACAAAGTACAGTCCATATGGATTGGAAATGCTCAAAAAACAAGAGTTATGTAAAGACTATATGCAAGGCCTAGAACCATGCTGAAAGCTTTGCGATGCTCCATTTCTCGCAATGAGAGAAAGAGAATCTCGTCATTTTAATGATGAGAGTACGTCAAAGGATGGACCTGCAAGCATTGTTGTGCCAATTGATAAATTGAGTATACTTGTAACAATTGTTTTTTCTCGTGTTGTATTTCATGAAAAGCTCTCTAAGAAGGCATTACTAGGATTAATTTTGATTACAGTGGGTACTGTAACCATGACGATGATATAGGAGATTTTATGTGTAGATATAAGAAGATTGATTTAGAAAATTGGTGTCGTAAAGAGCATTATTTGTATTATACAAACAGTTTAAATGTTGAAGTGAATATGACGGCCAATATTGATGTGAGTGAGTTATTAACTTTTTGTCATACAAATGGATATAAATTTTATCCAACGTTGATTTATTGTGTGACTAAAGTGTTAAATCGAATTGAGAACTTTAAAATGTTTAAAGATAAAAATGGAGATTTATGTGTGTGGGATTCTTTAGTTCCAAATTATACGATTTTCCATGAAGAAGATCATACATTTTCGGATTGTTGGACTGAGTTTACGGATGATTTTGATTCTTTCTACAAAAATATTACTTATGATATGGAATTAGGTAAAACAAAAAGGGGAATCAAGGTGAAATTAGGCCAACCTGCAAACTTTTATTGTGTTTCATGTACGCCCTGGACTGTATTTACAGCGGTTTCAAGTCGTATGGTCAATGGGGGTGCTGCCTTCTTTCCAATCATCACAGCTGGAAAATATGATGAAAATTATCAGATGCCTGTAAATATCACAATTGCGCATGCCGTAGCTGATGGGTATCATATTGGATTGTTCTTTGAATACTTACAGGAAGAAATGAGTGTTGAATGTTTAAAATCACGCCTTGAATAAAGGCGTCGTATTTACTTTTTTGGCAAAGTGTTATAAAATTTTTAATGTAGGTATAAATTGAAAAGGAGATATAAAAATGAATCAATCACCACTTCAAAAAGCTAGATACCAATACAGTCCAAAATTGCCTGGAATGTTAAGAAATGGTATTTCAGAAATCTGTGTTAAGGAAGGAAACGCAACTCAAAGTGTTGCAGACCAAGAAAAAATTGCGGCTTTATTCCCTAACACTTACGGAAAAAAAGAAATCACATTCGAAAAAGGAGAAAATACTTCTGCAGCTAAAAAACAAGTTGTAGGTGTAATCTTATCTGGTGGACAAGCACCTGGTGGACACAACGTTATTTGTGGTCTATACGATGCATTAAAAGCTACTAGTAAAGAAAACGTTCTTTACGGATTTAAAAATGGTCCTATTGGATTATTAGAAGACAACTATGTAGAATTCGATGATGCATATATCGATGCATACAGAAATACTGGTGGATTTGATATTATCGGATCTGGACGTACAAAATTAGAAACTGAAGAACAATTCGCAGTTGCTGCAAAAGTTTGTGAAAAACACGGAATCACTGCTATCGTAATTATCGGTGGTGATGACTCAAATACAAACGCTGCTGTATTAGCTGAATACTTTGCTGCTCACAATACAGGTGTTCAAGTTATCGGTTGTCCAAAAACTATCGATGGTGACTTGAAAAACGAAGACATCGAATGTTCATTTGGGTTCGATACTGCAACTAAAACATATAGTGAATTAATCGGAAACATCGAACGTGATGCAAACTCTGCTAAAAAATATTGGCACTTTGTAAAAGTTATGGGACGTAGTGCGAGTCACGTAGCTTTGGAATGTGCTTTAGAAACTCAACCAAACATTTGTTTAATTTCAGAAGAAGTTGCTGCTAAAAAACAATCTTTATCTGAAATTGCTGACTATATTGCAGATGCTGTTGAAAAACGTTCTGCAAATGGAAACAACTTCGGTGTTGCAATCATCCCTGAAGGTGTAGTTGAATTCGTTCCAGAATTTAAAGTATTGATTGCTGAAATCAACGAATTATTAGCTGGAAACAAAACAGAAGAATTTAATGCATTAGGTAGCTGGGAAGAAAAATATGCATTCATTGAAAAAGGTTTAACTGCTGAATCAATGGCTGTATTCGCAATCTTACCTCAAACTATCCAACAACAATTATTCTTAGAAAGAGATCCACACGGAAACGTACAGGTATCTTTAATTGAATCAGAAAAATTGTTCTCAGCTTTAGTTAAAGATAAGTTAACTGAAAGAGGATTTACAGGTAAATTCAATGCATTACACCACTTCTTCGGATACGAAGGACGTTGTGCATTCCCATCAAACTTTGACGCTGACTATTGCTACTCATTAGGATACAATGCATTCATGTTGATCCAATACGGATATAATGGATATTTATCAAAAGTATCTAACTTATCTAAACCAGCTGAAGAATGGGTTGCTGGTGGTATGCCAATTACTAAGATGATGAATATCGAACGTCGTAATGGTGAAGATAAACCAGTTATCAAAAAAGCATTGGTTGAATTAGATGGAAAACCATTCAAATTCTTCGAAGCAAACCGTGATACATGGGCTGTTGAAACTGCATATACTTATCCAGGAGCAATCCAATATTATGGACCAACTGAAGTATGTGATTTAACAACTCGTACATTAGCTTTAGAAAAAGGTGAATAATATATAAAAGAATGCTTCGGCATTCTTTTTTCTTAAAAGGAGTACTTATGAAATATATGATCGCAAGTGACATCCATGGTTCAAGTTATTATTGTCAAAAACTAATGGATGCTTACAAATACGAAAAACCAGATCGATTGATCTTATTGGGGGATATTTTATATCATGGACCTAGAAACGATTTACCAAAAGAGTATGCACCTAAAAAAGTAATTGAGATGTTAAATTCCATTTCAGACTCGATTTTATGTGTTCGTGGAAATTGTGATTGTGAAGTCGATCAAATGGTATTTGATTTTCCATGTTTGGCGGATTATTCGATGTTGGATATAAACGGACTCTTTATTTATTGTACACATGGACATTTAAAACCTGTTAAGCTAAAATCTGGATCTTTATTACTATGTGGACATACTCATGTTCCTACCCTTGAAGATCGAGATGGTATTATTTATATGAATCCAGGCTCTGTTTCGATTCCAAAAGAAAACAGCCCTCATAGCTATATGATACTAGAGGACTGTGTATTTATTTGGAAAGATTTAGAAACGCTTAGCCAATACCGTTATAAAGAATTCCCAAAATCAAAATAATGATGGCAAGAAATACATAAACATATTTACCTAAGAATTTAAAAGTCGGTCCAACCGGCTTTTTTCTTCCTTTGTCTAATTCTTGTTTTAAAGCATTCCATCCTAAAACATAGTAAATAGTTATGGCTCCAAGTAGTGCTGCAAAAGGAATAATATAGATTGTTACAACATCCATCCATTTACCTACAATATCTCCATTTTCAATACATACAGAAACGATGAATGTGATCAAGCCGCAAAGTAAAACCGCTTTTTTTCTAGAAATGTGAAAGCGATTTTGCCAAGACTCACACACAGCTTCAAGCATGTTGATTAAACTTGTGATTCCGGCGAAAGCTACTGAAATAAAGAAGAATAAGGCAAAGAGATTGCCAAGTGGCATTTGTTTAAATACTTCAGGAAGGGTTAAAAACATTAAACTAGGACCGCTAACGGGATCAATGCCAAAAGAAAATACGGCGGGCATAATGGCTAATGCCGCTAGCATCGCAGCAATTGTATCAAATATTGCCGTCTGCATACTTGCCTTTGGAATATCTACATTATCCTTTAAATAAGCTCCATATACAATCATTCCCGAACCTGTAATGGATAAGGAAAAGAAGGCTTGGCCCATGGCCATGATCCATGTTTCTTTGTTGAGTAAACATTCCCATTTAGGAACAAACAAAAATGTATAACCTGCGATAGCACCGTCAAATAAGCTGACACGAATGGCAAGGAATATAAATAAAATAAAGAAGGCTGGCATCAATATTTTGTTGACCTTTTCAATGGCATTTGTGGCACTTGTGAATAACAATAAACAAGTAATAAACAAGACTAAAAAGTGACATGGTACATTTGAAAAGGATTGTGTCATATTCGTAAAGAAAGCTGGAATACTATTCGTGAGTAGTTCGTTTGTGACTACACCTTGAATGCTGCGAAATACCCATCCTAAAATGACACTGTATCCAATCGCAATTCCAAGAGATCCAAGTAGTGGAAGCCATCCAATATATTTACCAAATTTATTCTTCCAACAATATGTATAAGCACCTAATGTTCCGGTTTTTGCCATTCTTCCTAGTGCAAATTCAGCCGATAAACCAACAAGACCAAATAAGACGATAAAAATTAAATATGGAATCAGAAAGGCAGCTCCTCCATATTGTCCTAAACGATATGGAAACATCCATATGTTTCCCATTCCTACGGCAGAACCTACACAGGCAAGCACAAATCCTACCGTACTTTTAAAATTTCCGTTTTTATTCATTTGTAGTACCTCGATGTTTCTTAGTATATTACAAAAATGATATAATATTTAAACAGGTGATGAGTATGTTTGTAGAAGAAAGACAAAATTTAATTTTAGAAGATTTACAAGAGAATGGTAAAGTGTTGGTAAAAGATTTAAGTACACGTTTTGGTGTAACACCCGATTTAATTCGTAAAGATTTAGCTTTTTTAGAATCGAAAGGGAAATGTAAAAAGATTTATGGTGGAGCGATTTTGAATCGTTTAAATGTTCATTTGGAGGATGCCAATTCTAGAAAGAATGTGAATAGTAAGGAGAAACAAAAAATAGCACAAATGGCTTATGATTTGATTGAACCAAATATGACAGTCTTTTTGGATATTTCGACTACGAATATTGAATTAGCTAAATTGTTAGTGTTAAGACCTATTTCAGGTATTACAGTCGTTACGAATATGTTGGATGTAATTCAGATTCTTTCTACAAGTCAAATTCATTCTATTTTCATTGGTGGAGAATTTGATTATGCAAGAAATGGCTTTGTGGGTAATATGTGCGACGAATTTCTTCAACGATTTCATTTTGATTTAGCTTTTTTAGGTGTGGTTGGTATAGATTTAGAGTCCAAAAGTGTTATGACCTATATGCCGAACGATGGTCAAACAAAGCGTATTGTTTTAAAACAATCGAAAAAGGCCTATATGTTGGCGGATTCGGATAAGTTTTATCAAATGGGAAATTATGAATATGCCAAAGTGGATGCGTTTTATGGAATTCTACAAACAATAAAAAGTAATAAAAAGTAATAAGGAACTATTGATTTTGATCATAGTTCTTTTTATAATCTAATTGTAGATGGAGGACTTACTATGTTAAATCGTATTTCTATTCTGAAAGATAAAATGTTATCTCAACCACGCTTTGTAAGTATTGAGCAAGCTTTGATTATTACACGAACATATCAAGAAAATGAAGACAAATCGATTCCTTATAAGCGTGCACTTTCTTTGTATAACGCGTTAAATGAAATTGAAATTGGTATGGAACCTGAAGAGTTGATTGTGGGAAATCGAACAAAGGGTGTTCGTTATGGTGTTGTATTTCCAGAAAGTGGAATTTCTTGGGTGGATCGTGAATTTGAAACGATTCCAACACGTCCTCAAGATAAGTTTAATGTTCGTCCTGAAGACATTGAGACTTTTCGTAAAGTGATTGTTCCATATTGGAAAGGTAAAAGTTTAGAGGATGTTATTAAGAATCGTTTTGGTAATGAAATTAGTGCAATTTCTAAAGTGGTAAAAGTTAATCAAACCGATCATGCTCAGGGGCATATTTGTCCAAATGTAAAGGAATGGTTAGAACTTGGTCCACAAGGCTATATTGATTTAGCTAGAAATTATTTAAAAACATGTTCTGAATCAAAAAAAGAATTCTATGAATGTGTTATTTTAGTGATGCAAGGTGTACAGGAGTTTATGCTTCGCTATCATGATTTAGCTTTGGAAATGAATAAAAAAGATGTCGCAAAGATTTGTGAAAATCTGGCTTATAAACCTGCCGTAACATTTCATGAAGCGTTGCAGTCATTATGGTTTTTATTTGTCGTACTACACATGGAAAGTAATGCATCTAGTTTTTCTCCGGGTCGTTTAGATGAAACTTTGTATTCTTACTATAAACAAGATATAGATTCAGGCATGTTAAAAGAAAGTGAAGCTTTAGAATTGATTGAATGTTTATGGTTGAAATTCAATGAGATTGTATATCTAAGAAATGCGCATAGTGCTAAATATTTTGCAGGTTTTCCAATTGGATTCAATATTTGTGTTGGTGGACAAGATCAAAATGGAAACGATTTTAGTAATGAATTGAGTCATTTGTTTTTAAATGCACAAGAAGATATTGGTCTTCCACAACCCAACTTATCCGTTCGGCTTCATGAACATACGAATGATGAACTGTTAAAACATGCGATTCGAGTTGTTTCAAAAGGCAGTGGAATGCCACAATTTTTCAATGATAAGGCAATTATTAAGGCGATGGAAGATTTAGGAATATCACATTTTGATGCCATGGATTATGCGATTGTCGGTTGTGTGGAACTTACAACACAAGGCAATAATTTAGGTTGGTCGGATTCGGGCATGTTTAATATGAATAAGGTGTTAGAACTTACTTTGAATCATGGTCGTTGTTTGTTGACGGGGAAACAAATGGGGCCTGATTATGGGGCTTTAAGTACATATACTTCGTTTTCTGATTTAGAATCTGCCTTTGAAAAAATGATGGATTATTTTATTGATAAAATGATTCCATGTTTAGAAGAAGTGGAAAAAGCGCATATTGATATTTTACCAACAGCCTTCTTATCAAGCGTCATAGATGATTGCATGGAAAAAGGTATGGATGTAACGCGTGGTGGTGCGCATTATAATTTGTCGGGTATTCAAATAATTCAGGTGGCAAACCTTGCAGATAGTTTGGCGGCTTTAAAAAAGCTTGTATATGATGAAAAGAAAATTGATGCAGCTGATTTAGAAAAAGCTTTGAAAGAAAATTTTTCAAACAATGAAGTCATGCGCCAGATGTTACTAAATCGTGCACCTAAGTATGGAAATGATGTGGAATGGGTGGATGAGATTGGTGCAAAATGGGCATTGAATTTTAGAAACAAATTAAGAAAATATACAAACTATCGTAATGGAGAATATCATACAGGAATGTATACGGTGAGTGCCCATGTTCCTATGGGAGAAAATGTAGGGGCTAGCTGTGATGGAAGGCTTGCCCAAACGCCTTTGGCAGATGGTGGATTATCGGCTGTGTATGGTCGTGACTTAAAGGGTCCTACAGCAGTCTTAAAATCGGTGTCGCATTTAGATAATTCTTGTACAACAAATGGCGGCTTATTAAATATGAAGTTTTTACCAGAATTCTTTAAAACTGAATCGGGTATTGATAAGTTTGCGAATTTTATGCGTACATTTGTTGACTTAGAGATTCCACATATTCAGTTTAATGTAGTTCGTAAAGAAGATTTATTAAATGCCAAAGCAAATCCGGATCAATATCGCTCTTTGACGGTTCGTGTTGCAGGTTATACAGCATATTTTACAGAACTTGCTGGAGAATTGCAGGATGAAATTATCGCAAGGACAAGTTATGACAACATCTAAAGGATATATATTTGATATAAAGCGTTTTGCGACACACGATGGAAAAGGAATTCGTACAACGGTGTTTTTTAAGGGGTGTCCACTTCGCTGTAAGTGGTGTCAAAATCCAGAAGGATTGTCTTATTTACCACAAGTCTTGTATATGGAATCCAAGTGTATGCATTGTCTTAGTTGTGTACATGCATCAAAACAGGGTGGAGTAAGATGTGTAGATCATAAAATCTGTATTTCAAGAAACGCAAAAGAAGATTGGAATGCGATTTGTGATGTATGTCCTACTTTAGCTTTGAGTATGGATGCCAAAGAATATACGGTAGAAGAATGTGTTCATGAAATTTTAAAGGATAAAATATTCTTTAAAAGAGAAGGTGGAGTTACTTTCTCAGGGGGAGAACCCTTTTTACAAAGTGATTTTTTGATTGATTTATTAAAGGCTTGTAAGGAAAAAGGAATTCATACAGCTATTGAAACAAGTCTATATACGGATTTAGAGAATGTACAAAAAGCTTTACCTTACTTGGATCAGATTTATTGTGATTGTAAATTGTATGATGAAAATTTGCATAAACAATATACGGGTGTTTCAAATGAAAAAGTATTAAAGAATATTGCGTATTTACTTCAGAGTAATAAAAAAGAACATGTGATCGTGCGTACGCCTTTAATTCCGACAATGACGGCTTCTTTTGAAAATATTTCTTCTATATCAAGGTTTTTGGTTTCTTGTTATGGAGATGTTCATTATGAAATTTTGAATTATAATCCTCTAGCTCAATCTAAATATGCGTATTTAGATATGGAGTATTGTTTTAAAGAAAATCCAAAAATGTATTCTAGTGAAAAGATGCAAGAATTCTATGATTGTGCAAAACAAAATGGTATAAAGAATCTAGTTATTGATTAAGGAGCGTAGTCTCCTTTTTTAAATTAAATTCTATTTTTTGATATATGAAAGTAGACCGAAATTTTCTTTCTTTGAGAAAAGTAAATGAAATGTGTTGTCGTATAATTGTAAACATTGAGACGATTCGTGCTGGATTGAATATCGATTATTTTTTATTTATAGTCTTTTATGTATTTCAAGTCAGTATTATAT
>OMCT01000497.1_pt1 | contig 30524 bp, 44 predicted proteins | sample 1674301 | NCBI WGS metagenome assembly OMCT01 (sample SAMEA103958158, study PRJEB25191) | human gut metagenome
AACCGTGTAGATATCGGCTCCCAATGTCAGCATCATGGTAGCGAATGTATGGCGGCTGCAATGGAACGTGATTGGTTTGGTTATGCCTGCCGAGTCAAGCCAGTCTTTGAGCAAATACTTTGTGCTTACCTGCACGGGAAGTTTGGGGAAGATGCGGTCGTCATCCTTGGCATCACCTCTTTCGGGAAGCCATTGCAGGGCTTTCTTCGACAATGGTAAGTAAATTGGTGTCTTTGTCTTGTGCATGATGATATGCAGGCGGTATTGACCGTTATCGTCTGTCAACTGTCCCCAAGTAATTTTCCTGATGTCGCTCGTGCGAAGTCCGCAGTAACACCCGAAGAGGAAGGCCTGCTTTACATACAGATGCTTGCATTCCGTCTCTTCCAGGCGTTTCACCTCCTCAATGGTAAGGAACTCGCGCTTGCTTTCCGGTGCTTTCACCTTGTCCTGTGGCGTGAGCCTGTTCATCGGGTTTTCAGGAAGAACGTCCTCGCGGACTGCCATGTTGAGTGCGTTTCTCAGGCAAGCCATGTAATTGATGACCGTATAGGCCTGTATCGGCGTTCCGTCTGGCTTCCTGTGCTCATTCCTAAGATAGTCTGTCAGTCCGACGAGATAATCCCTGCCCACATCCCGGATGGCAATGTCCATACCGTACCCGTTGAGGGCATGGATGGTGTTGGAGATGAGTTTTCGGTCTTTGATGCCACGTTCCTCCTGCCGTTTCTTGTATGTCTCCATCCAGTCGGACAACTTTACTCTCGATTTGAGGGAAGTGTTCTTCAGTCCTGCCTTGTTATTCGTGAACTCCAGAATACGCTTCAGCTTGATAGTGTTGGCAGCATTCAGAGTCGCTTCGTTTCGTGCCTTCGCTGCCGCATTCGTCTCTGGTATGAGATAGAGTTTCAGGAACTCATAACTGCGCTTACCGTTGTCATAGCAGTCAAGGTAAAGCGATTCTGAACCGTTTGCCAGTTTCTTGGTACGGAGTCTGATTGGCTCTTTCGGCATTTTAGACTTTATCTTCTTTGTCATGGTGTATGCTGTTTGAGGGTTGGAGTTTCAACATTATTATATTTATGGGGAAATCTGTCTTGGATGGTACTGTAGTACTTAGGGTATCAATTCATCAATCAATCCAACAGTCTTGTCCTTGACGCTGTCAATGATTTTAGCATAGCGTTGGGTATGCCTAATGCTGGTATGCCCAAGGAGTTTTGAAACCGTATAAAGGTCAACTCCAAGAGATATAAGCATGGTGGCGTATGTATGTCGCGCCACATGAAAAGTCACGTGCTTGCCCTTTATTCCCGCTTTCTCGACCCATGAATGCAAATGGTCAGAGATGAGTCCTGCGCTCAATCCTGCAAAGACAAGTTCCTCACCGTCTCTTTCCCCGGGATTACTTCCTATCCACCTCATTGCCTGTTTGGGAAGCGGAATATATACCAGATTGGTGGTCTTCTTCATGCGTGTGCATACTCTCCATGCGCCGTCATCAAACGTGATGTCTTTCCATCGCAGGGACAGGATATCTCCACGCCGCAAACCGCAGTTGCAAGAGAATAGGAAAGCGCGCTTGACAATATTCTTGTCACATGGGGCGTCTATGAGCCTTTTCACCTCGTCTATGGTTAGGTACTCACGGACTGTCTCTTTGGGAATGATCTTTTCGGAAGCACTGAGCTTCGTGATAGGATTGACACGAATCACTCCCTCGTTGACAGCAATACCCAAGGAGGTGCGGAGTTGTCCAAGCACATTAAATCCCGTCTTGCCGCTCAGTGTCTTTCCATCCTTTGTCTTGTACCCCGTTTTCAGGAAAGCGATAAAGCCAAGGCAATACGTAATGTCAACATCCTCCAACGCTACTTCTTCATTCCTGTACAATGACAGAAAGCGTCTGAGGGAACGGATGCTGTTGAGGTCTCTTACTCCTCGGTTCTTCTGGATTTCTTCATACTTGCCGATCCAGTCCATTAATGACAGTTTGCGTTCTTGCCTCTCGCTTTCTACGACTAAACCCTGCTGTTTTTGGGCTTTCAACATTTCCCGTTTTCGCTGCCTGCATATCTTTTCAGCCTTGGCGAGAACAGCCTGATTGGCTTTTATAGCCTTTTGGTCTGTTTCGGGTACAATCACCAGGTCTGGTATGCGTTCGTATGTGCGCACACCTTCCTTATAGAACTCCAAGTAAACTACCTGTTTCCCACCTGCCCGTTGGCGCAGTTGAAGCCTTACGGGTTCTTTCTTATATGCAGTCTCTTTTGTATTCATATTATACCCTGTGTGTGATTTCGGGTGCAAAGGTAACAAAAATAATTCAATCTGTCGCAAAAATGAGTAACAAAGTATCGAAGAAAATGAGAATTTGACAGAACCAAAAGGAATAGAATAAGTGTTTATAAAGCCTTATATATAAGCATTATATGGTTACTTTCGTTTCTTTTCATTTCTCTTGTTTTCCTTATGTTGGGAATTAGGCTTCCCAAGACTGAAAAAAAGTGGCACGTGCAAGCACGCTGCCTACCGTTACTTCATCCCTATAAGCGACGGCTTGACAGAGCGTTTCGGTCGCACCGCGTGCTAATAGCAATTTCTAAGCAGTTTCAGCCTCGTCAGATTTATCGGACGGTATCTCGTCAGGCTTAGCCTTCTTTTTGCCCTCTGCGGCCTCTTTTGAAGGTCGTGGAGGATTCTCGAAATAGGTTGAGTCATCGTTAGAGCAGTAATGCTCAAAGATGCAGTCCAACAGTGTAACCTCTGCCTTGGTGAAGTGCTCGTTCACTTCATCCATATAACTTGGCTTGCTCTTGTCACGCATAGCGATGGCGAGAATGCCAAGGCAGTCAATCACCTTATGCCAGTCCCAGAGGTGATCTCTACCGAAGAGGAGGGAAACGGAATCAGACAGCTCTTTCGAGAAGTGAGCCTGATGATTGAGAATACGATAGATGGATGATGCCAGTTCATTGAACATTGCAGCCTGTTGCTGTATGACACGTTTAACAGGAGCACCATTGCCACCTTCCTCGATGGCAACCTCCATTTTCATGCCATAATATCTGCCATAGGAGTTAGCCACTTCCTCAGCAGTTGTACGACCTTGGATGAATCTGGCAAACTGCATGGCGCAGAAGTCGAGTACATCATCAGATGAAGAGATGTAGATGGACAGACGCTGCTGAAGGTTGATAGAGAACACGAAGTTCCTTGCAACAGCCTCGGAAGAAATCTGCCCCAGTTCTTCCAGTCCTTCAAGAAACTGACGGACTGTTGCACGCTGCCACTGCCACTTACGACCCAGTTCAGAGATAGTGGCAACAAACTGTCCAGGAAGCAGCTCCACCGGCTGACCGCCGACCTTTGCCGTATAAGCAGAGGTTGCCGCTCTTGACAACAGGTCGCAGTAAGCCTCCAACTTGCTGTACCGATCTTCTGGTTTAGGCTTCAGGTACTCCAGCAAAGAACGGTCAATAGCCTGAGCATTCTTGCTGTCAGCACTTTGATTGTTTTTTACATTCGACATGTGAATCAATTTAAGAGTTGTGAATTGAATATTTTGAGCAAGTTGTGTCAGATAATCTGCCACTCGTTAGTGGCACTTTAGTAGTAGAACTTCAATATCACGTTGAGTCTAGCGATGTAGTTCGTAGTGAACTCCGGAAGGCTCTTCATGGCAAGCACACGTTCAGACGGATAGAACAGAGATGCCACACTTACAGTGAAGAGTACTTGAAAGATACTGTTCAGGTAAGGTGCTGTATAACAAACCATCGCGAGAATGAGTGTTGTGACCAGAAGTCTAAGACTCTCATGAAGCCGATGGAGAATACGGTCTGCCACTTTGTTGAACATAAATGGTATGGTCATCAATGCGGCACAGGCAACTGCATAGTTCTGATCAGTCTCGAAGCTGCACCAGTTAAGGAATATAAGCATGATAAGAAGCACAATGCAGTAGAACTTACGTGCATTGTAGCTCATCACGATTTTGTAATAGAATCGCTTCATGAATCCATATTCCTTCTTGTACAGACAGAAGAATAATGCCATGAGAAGGAAAGGGAAAAGGAATTTTATAGTATAGAGAATCTGTATCATAAGATGTAAAAGAGATTTATGATGACTGTATTACTCACTGGCATCAAGATACTCTGATATGCGAGCATTCAGAAGGTTGTTATAACTGGCAGAATCCTTATCCACGGAAGGATCCTCAGACAGTTCCTTGTCTGCACGAAGCATCAGACTAAGATATGTATCTATGCTCTCATTATGCGCCTTTGAGTCAACGACATGAGGTTTGTCCAAAGGCTCGTCTAAGACCAACGGCTTCACTGGCTGCATTGTGTCAGGGTTTATGTCAGGTGGAAGCAACCATGCTTTCTGAACGCTACGCATTACCAGAAGACAGCCAAGGATGAAGAAGCATATCACAGCCCTGGCATATATGTTCAGTTTGAAAACCATCAGTGCCAAGACCAGAATGACAATGATGATCGAATAGAAAGTGTAAACTTTGCCTTTAGTAGTCATATTCATCGAGTTCAAGTTTGATTATACCGAATGAGGCTTTTTCAATGATATACTCAACATCCTGTATGGTGAGCCTATCCTGTTCGACACGTTGGGTTGCAGAAGGGTCTTTCTTACAGAGAGCAGACAGTCCCTGTCCAATATCGTACTCGTTTATGTTCCATGTACGGGTACGCTTAAAACTGTAATGGTCTCTGAAACTCTGCAGTGTGAGAGCCTGGAACAGTAATGTCTTCAGCACTCCATCCTGAAAGATTCTCATCTCCACCTGTTTCTCCGTGTCTATAACCTTAATCCATGTTCTGTTTTTCTGTATGATGTCAGCAATTTGGTAGAATGTCTTTTTATACATTTAGAGTCCGCAGTTGAAGTCGTTCATTATCTCAACGTGCTCTCTTTTAATTTTGAATTTACCTCGGTTCTCATGCAGGCGAAGGTCTTCAAAGAGGTCGGAGGACATTACCTCAATGGAATTGTATATTGTCACCTTCAGTTCATGTACGAGACCATCAACACCTGTTTTGCAGTTTATCTTGTACATACGCTCTGTCACAGGATAGCAGTAAGCACAACATTCGTGTCCGAAGACAGTGTCCACAGAAGGAATGAGATGATAGAGGATAGCAAGGTCGGCGTTATCATCGAACATCCCAATTACCTTTTCAAGAGGCAGCGGATTATGCACCTCATAAGGAAGGATGGCATAGTCCTCATAGGCATTGATACTACCAAGCCAGTAGTTATCAATCAGGTCTGGCAGAAGCATCGGACCCGATGTTTTGAATTTGTAAATGGCTTCTTCTAACATATAATTCTGTTATTAGAGGGTGGAAATATATAAACGCATGAGCTGTGTTGGAATCTGTAAGGATATTTTTGCATCTGTGTAGTCTTTAACACCGAGAGCCGGAACTATTGCAGAGTAGTCATCAGCGATGGCAAGCATCAGCTCACGTTGACTGTCTGTCAGCATTGCGATGGCGAAGGAATCCATTGAGAGATAAGGCTGTATCATCATCCACAGATAAGCATTCGCCTGACTTGCAGATTTCACTTTCCCTTTCTTTAGGTGATCATGACAAACCTGAGCATTCAGGAGTAGTCTTCTGTCGGTACGCATCGACATATATACCATAACCTCCTCACTTGTGAGCTTATTCTCGGAAACAGACTTATAAACGTCGGTGCAGATAAGCTCCGTAAGTTTGGTAATATCTCCCAATCCCATGTCAGAGTATTCATCAAGATGACTGAGGAATGTTCTGAAATGGCGGTCTTCCGACTCTATAAACTCCAGTAACTGCTTCTGGTTGTTTATGCCACGAGTCCTTGTGTCAACCAGGAACTGCTGATAAGAAAAGAGAAGTTCGCGCGTACTTTTATTATTATATACAGGCTGACGGTCAAGAGCAGCAAAGAAAGTTGCAGCCTTCTTCTTTACAACATCAAACTCAGCATCATCCCTGTATGGTGATGTGTTCAATTTGATATAAGCAACATCTTTCATACTGCAATTATCAGCATGACGCATAAGACCCATTCGGATGGAGTCCGTTATCAGACCGAAGTCCATTGACAGAGCAGCATGGGCGGTGAAGGCTGGATCTTTCTTGATATAGTTATAGACTGTATCAGAGAGTTCCTGCCACTGACAGATGAAGTCAGCAAGCTGTTCTGCTTTCACATCAGATTCAGAGTGTATGCTGTGATGAAAATCTCTGTATGCACTAATAGCATCAGAAGAAGACTTAAAATCATATTTTGAGTCACTTCCACATGATGACATTATTAGAATAGAGCACAAAAAAAACAAGTGAAAGATAAAACTACTTTGAGTATGTTTTCTTTCACTTGTTTTACTTCTTTTCATTTGTTTTCCACAAGTCTGAGGAAGAAGGCTGTTAAAGCTTGAAGTAAGATGGTGTAAAACCTTGATATGTCTATAATCCATTGGCATTTAATTGAATTTTTCGACTGCAAAGTTACGTATAATTTTCCATATAACAATCATATTTCATTATACTTTAATTTTAATTATATTTCATACTCACTTTCAGTATGATTTTTGAAAACACCTAAAATCACCCTCAAACGCCCTTGTAATCATAAAAAAGTATAAGATTTATGTCAGTATGATTCATAGTACAAATTTTATTTGTATCTTTGCACTTAAATTGCATGTTACACGCCTTAAACCCTTGTAAAATGGCAAAAATAGGTTACATAATGGTCACCGAGCACTATGAAAGGCTTGAAGAAGACCGATCGTGGATGAACGATTATGGTTGCGTTCAAATCATTGAGGAAAGAGATGCAGATGAAAAGCAGCGTCCACTCTGGAAGCAGCTGATGACAGCTCTTGAACGTGGTGATGAACTCGTCATAGCTAAATTCTCCAACGCAATCCGTGGCAGTCGAGAACTGGCAGCGTTCCTGGAATTTTGCCGAGTAAAAGTCATCCGCATCATAAGCATCCATGACCGCATAGACTCGAAAAACGAACTTTTCCCAGAAACAAAGCCTTCCGATGTGCTTGAAATGATGGGTTCATTACCTGATGAAGCCCTCGCATTGAGAAAAGCATCTGCCCATGTGGTTAAGTTACAGGAGAAGATGATTGTCACCATGCCTCCTGTATCGACGGCAAAGAAGAGACGTGTCGAGCGTGAGAAGACAGTCATCAACCTCTATAATGCCGGTCATCCTATTGATGACATCTGGAAAGCAAGCGGATTCCATAGCCGCAGCTCCGTTTTCCGCATACTGAACAAACACGGAATAGAGCTCAACAGAGGAAAACATTCTGGTCCCATCAAGAAATGGGAGGAAAGAAAGAACCCTAGAAGTAAGGGAAAGGCAGAAACCGAAATTAACGATACAAACGAATGACACTATTAGAGGCAATTCAATCTCGCCATTCGGTGAGAAAATACATAGACAAACCTATAGAAGAGAACCTTGTCAGCATACTGCAGGAGAAGGTGAATGAGTTGAATGAGCGAGGAAACCTTCACATCCAGCTTGTGACCAATGAGCCAAAGGCATTCAAGGGTAAGATGGCTTATGGCACCTTCAGCGGAGTTAGCAATTACTTCGCAATGGTTGGCAAGAAGACTGATGACCTCTCTGAGAGAATTGGCTACTATGGTGAACAGCTTGTTTTGCTTGCCGAGACTCTTGGGCTCAACACATGCTGGGTAGGACTCACATACAACAATATCAAAGAAGCATACGAGAAGGCAGATGATGAAAAGCTCTGTTGCATGATAGCCCTTGGATATGGTGATGATCCAGGAAGGAACATGAAACGAAAGGGAATAAAGGATGTAAGCAATGCGAGCGACATTACGCCTAAATGGTTCCTTAGAGGAGTTGAAGCAGCACTTCTTGCACCTACAGCTGTCAATCAGCAAAAGTTCCGCTTTGAGTACGTCAGTCCTCATGGTGACGGAGTACATAGAGTAAAAGCAGAAAGAACATTCTCGCTTATTGGCTATACTAAGATGGACTTAGGCATTGCCAAGTATCACTTTGAGGTTGGTGCTGGTAAGGAAAACTTTGAGTGGGAATAAATAAACACATGAAGCATCTGACTAATATTCACGATATTGAGCACACACTGACAGACCATCATCTTTGCCTCTTTTACGTCAAGGCTCCCGATTGCGGTGTCTGTAACGTCATGCTTGATAAGGTGGCACGGCTTGCAAGCAGTCATCCGTCACTATGCTCTTTTTATACCGACATCACCGAAGAGCCTCTGATAGCTGGACAATTCCTTATCTATTCAGGACCAACGGTCTTATTGATGTTGGACCAGAAAGAAGTCTATCGAGGCTCTGGGTTCATCAATCTGGATGAGTTGGAACATAAAATCGTTCAATATACTGAATACTTATGTAATATATGAAAGAAATACTTGACTTCTATCTGCGACTCTCGCAGAACAACAATAAGCCTTGGTTTGACGAACATCGTCCTGAATACGAGGCAACAAAGAAGAAACTCCATGCCATTGCAGAGGAGTTTATCAAGGGCATTGAAGAGTTTGATCCAAGGTGCAAAGGACTCCTGGTGAAGGATTGTACTTACCGCATCAACCGTGACATCCGCTTCTCACAGGATAAACGTCCATACAAGGATTGGCATGGCATCTATGTTTGTCCAAAAGGCAAGAAGTCAGGCATGGCAGGTTACTACATTCACTTTGAACCAATCAACAACCTGTATTTTGTTTGTGGCGGGCTTTACAATCCAACGAAGGAGGTGTTGTCAAGTGTTCGTGAGCAGATCATGCTTGAACCTGATGCCTTCCACGAAACCGTACTCTCTTGCGGTGACGACTACCATCTTAATTGGGATAACGCCTTGAAGCGTATGCCTGTAGGTTTTAACGAGGCAGATAAGCATAGCGAGTACTACCGACTGAAGACATACGAAATGTACAAGCCATTGACCAAGAAAGATGTGCTTGCCAAGGACTTCATAAAAAATGCTCTTTCGCATCTTAAACGAACATACAAGTTCAACGAAATGCTGAACCAGTGTTTCGATTACGCTTACGACCCAGATAAAGAATAGATTAACTAAATAAAAAATTATCATCATGGAAGTAAAAGACAAAGTATTAGCAACAATGAAGGAGGCTGATCAGCCTCTCAACGCAGGTAAAATCGCAGAACTTGCTGGTCTTGACCGCAAGGAAGTTGACAAAGCCATGAAGCAGTTGAAGGAGGAAGGTGCTATTATTTCTCCTGTACGTTGCAAGTGGGCTCCTGCTGAGTAACACCCTAACACTTCAATATCTATGAGTGCCATACTGCATAAGAAAACATTCCAGGAACTGACCACGAATGAACTCTACGAACTCCTCAGAGTGCGTAGCGAGGTCTTTGTGGTTGAGCAGAACTGTGTCTATCAGGATTTGGATTACGATGACCAGAAGTCCATCCATCTCTGGCTGACAGAAGGCGAAAAGGTTGTTGCCTTGGCTCGTGTCTGTCCTGCCGGTACTCACATGCAGGAGATTTCCATCGGTAGAGTTATCACTACAGAGCGAGGAAAAGGGTACGGCAAACAAATCATGCTACATGCCATAGATGCATCCATGGAACATTTCGGAGCAACGCTCATAGATATTGAAGCACAGGAATACGCAAAGGGATTCTATGAAGGTGTTGGATTCAGACAGTCATCAGACACCTTCATGCTTGACGGCATCCCTCACATTAACATGACTTGGACGAAATGAAGATACTCGGTAACATAATCTGGTGGATATTTGGCGGTCTTGAAGCTGCCATTGGTTATTTCACTGGCAGTCTGGCTTTGGCAATTACCATTATTGGCATACCTATTGCCTTACAGACATTCAAGATAGGCTTGCTATGTCTATGGCCATTCGGATCAACTGTCAGAGACACAAAAAGTCCTACAAGTTGCATTCGCATCCCTCTCAACCTTCTCTGGCTTATATTCGGAGGACTTTGGGCATGGTTCATGCACATCATCTTCGGTTTGCTGTTGTGTGTTACTTTTGTAGGCATTCCTTGGGGTAAGCAGCACTTTAAGATGGCAGGTCTGTCACTTGCACCATTCGGTAAAGAAGTTGAATTAGGAATATAAGAGACTATGAATCCAGATAAAGACCCAATGGAATGGGAAGTACTCGAAAGCGAGTATCTGTATAAAAGACCATGGCTGACAGCAAGACGTGAGCATGTCAAGCTGCCTACAGGAGCAGAGATAAAGGATTTCTATGTATTGGAATATCCAGAGTTCTGTAATGTCATTGCCATTACCAAAGATGGCAAGTTCCTTATGGAGCGTCAGTATCGCCATGCACAGCATCTGACAGGATATGAGATACCTGCCGGATGTGTTGAGGAAGGTGAAGACCCGATGGAGGCAGCAAAGCGTGAGCTCTATGAAGAAACAGGCTTTGGAGGTGGTGAATGGACTAAGCTTATGACCACCAGTCCAAATGCAGGTGCTTGCACCAACTACAGCCACACGTTCCTTGCTATTGGTGTAGAGCAGATTTCTGAGCAGCATCTTGAAGAATCAGAAGATATAAAGATTGTCCTTATGGAACAGGACGAAGTAATTCGTATGCTAAAGAACGATGAGTTTCATCAGGCAATGATGGCAGCTCCGCTCTGGAAGTATTTTGCAATGAATCATTTGTTATAACTATGAAGAAATTGATTTTAGTACAAGTCATGCTGGCAATGCTGACCATGACATCTTGCAACAATAACAATTCCCATTCTGCCAACAATTCATCTCAGGATGGAACAGAAATAGCATCAGAACCAGAGACGTTCGATCCTTTCGAATCATTCGCTGAGCACTTCAGTGAGACCGCTTCATTTGCATACGCAGAAGTCAGCGGGAGGAAAGTTCTGCTTGTTTCACAAGAGACCTTTGGTAATAATGCAAACGCAGACAAAGAAGGTATCGAAGCATCAATCTTTGCCCTTGATGAAAAAGACAAAATTGTTGCATTGGGTTCTATAAGATCACAAGGAACGCTCTATCCTGTATCGATACTTGATGGCAAACTCATGGTTGCTGGTCATCAGTTTGTTAGGATTTACAGTATCAGAGGTGATGTCCCAGAACTTGTTCTTGACAGTTTCCAAGAAGGTGATAGTCAGGAACTGACAGAAATGTTCAAGACATTCGAAAAGGGCACTTCCATCAAATTCAATAAAAGTCTGAAGGAATAACAAAAGAATGGCTCGTATATTCATAGCAATACGTTTCAATGATGATCTCAAGAGAAAACTCGTTGAGATACAAGACTCCTTAAAATTACGAGGAGTCAAGGGAAACTATTGCTCATACGGCAATCTGCACATGACGCTTGCTTTCATTGGAGAGAATTATGACTTGCCAGCTATCCGTAAGGCTGTGAGTGAAGTAGAGTTTGAGCCATTTGAAATGTCATTAGGTGCTCTTGGAACATTCCCGACAAAGTCAGGAGTTATCTGGTGTGGAGTTAAAGACAGAACATTAGCAACTTCGCTTGCCAACCAGTTACGAGAACGACTTACTGCAAATGGAGTCTCATTCAGTAAACTAGCTTTTGTTCCTCATATCTCTTTGGTTCAGCATCCATCTCTAATCATCACAGAGCTTGCAGTTCCAGATGCCACCATAAGGGTAGAAGAAATATACGTCATGAAATCAGAACGTATAGATGATGAACTGATTTACTCTGAAATATAGAAAATATCAACAATGATGACAATATATATTGTACGACACGGACAGACAGAGGAAAACCTTCAGAGGATTCTGCAAGGTCACATGCCTGGTACCCTTACAGAAAAAGGAAAGGAACAGGTTCGTAAGGCTGCAGAACTACTATCCAAGGAAGGCATAAAGTTCACCAGACTTGTATCGAGTGACCTCAAACGTGCCATGGACTCAGCTCAGATTATCTCAGACAAACTTAATCTCCCTATCATTCCCATGGAGATTCTTCGAGAGCGTGACTGGGGTAAGTTCACAGGAATGTCTATTGCCGAAGCAACAGACAAATACCGTATTGATGGTAAATGGGTATTCCCCGAAGGAACAACAGAAACAGAGGAAGGCATCTATGAGCGTGCCAACAAAGCATTGGTAGAATTGCAGAAGCAATTCGCCGATGAGACGATTATCGTCGTAACTCACGGACAATTCGCAAGAAATCTTATAGCTGCACATTTCGAGTGCAACTACCATGAGGTAGCCACATTCGTGAATGCAGAAATCAGAATGTTAAACATATAAATACGATTTTTCTATGTCAAAGCAATTACATACTCTCAAAGTGGTCAGAGTCGATGACATGGCTAAGACCTATATCGTTGAATACGAAGACAAGTTGTATCGTGTACACATGGTTCCAGAGCAGATAGGCAAAGGGAATCCTGGGGAAATTGTGTGTACCATAGAAAAGTCGAAAAACTCAAATATCATCACCCAAGACATGGAAACGCTGTTAAGGCGGCATTACAAAGAAGGTGATGAAGTAATGTACAGAATAGAGAAAGTAACCAATCTGAACTATTTTCTGAAGGATCAGTATGGCTATTCGACATATCTTGACAGCAAGTATAAAATCAATCCGACCATTACGCCAAACCTGCGATGTAGGATAAAATCAATAACCGGTAAGCGAGTACATGTTGAGCTTGTTGAGAAAATCACATTGGAAAGAAGCCAGTTCACCATTGGCTCAGACAATGTGAAAGCATTATTTGGCAAGTATATAGAAGGTTACGATTCCATAACAGACTTGTTATTGTCAGATGAGATACTTGGTTCATTTGATTCAGAGTGTCATAGGTGGATTCATACTATATGCCAAACAGGGAATACAAGCAAAGAGAAGCTTGCCGACATCAGACAGGCTTGCCTATCTGTCTTGGAAGAAAGCTCTTTGCTCAAAGACTGTAACAGCAATGAAAGGGAGGTATTGGAAGAAAGGTTCACTACCCTCATTGAACAAATCGGCTATTATATCCATGCCCTTGAATTTGTTGAGTTGGGAGCAGAAGAAGAAACCATCGACCAGCTGCTTGACAAGTTACAGAACACAGGCTATGTATTCCATCCAAAGAAGATGTTCTACATTATGATGTGCATCTTCCTGATAAAGTCAAAAGACGAAGACGGTGAGAAGTTCATTGACACTATGATGCCAAAGATCTTCGACACGTTAAGAAGTTGCGATGTAAGCAACTGGAAGCGTCAGCCGTTCAAACTTGTATGGATCAAGCTTCTGGAGTTCTTTATTAAGTCATTGAATGAGAACCAGGACAAACTAGCTACAGATAAGACTGCCCTTGCCAATATGGTACAGTCTCTTGCTCTGCAGTTCAACCTCACGGAAGAAGACGATGAAGTATTGATAGACAGCGTTCTTAACCTGTCTATGCTATACAGATATTGTACAAAAGTCGGTGTCGTTGACCCAATGATGATGCTTGATGTGGCTTATCAGACCCTCATCGGAGCCATTCAGGAGGAGCCTTGCATGATCAGCAATACAAGCGACCCTGACAGAATGGTCAATGTCATCTACAATCAGGTTGGCAAATTCACTCCAGACACAACCACCTCACTCAGATACGAAGGCAAGGATGCTGATATTCTCTTGGATAACACATCAATAAAGATTGTTCCGAAGGAGTATTATCCAGAAGAAACATACGAAATGGTTCCAGAGTATCTTGAACTTTGGAATAACCTTCAGGTGGAGCAATATTCAAAACCATCACCAATAGGCAAGGCAAACAGAAAATCCATCAGACCATATAAGACGTTATGGAATGATGTCAAGCTGAACCTTATTGTTCCTGACAAGAAAAAGAAGGACAAGAAGGTTGAAGACACAAAGCCACGTCTCGATGAAACTGTAGGTGTCATCATCACTAAGCAGACAGCAGCTGAGACCCCAACGTTTGAGTGCATGGTTGTTGACCCAGACGAAATCAAGGCAAAGGGAACTATCAGAATGGCTGATATGGTTGGTTATGCCACACCTACTGTAGGATTGTTCTCATTCGAGAATAACGGCAAGCCAATGATATTCGATGCTGTAGTCACTGAGGCAAATCCCGACGGCACATATAAGTTTGAAGCAAAGAAACTCATAGATTCATTCTGTGAGGACTATCGATATGACAACATCCAGTTTACAGACCATCTATATTGTGTAGTTACTGGAGGAAACACACTTGCCCCTTTCTTTGCCGTAAGTGAACAAGGCATATCCGTATCTGTCAAATACGCTCCAGAAGACACACCTATACCGATGCCAAAAGGCACTGTCATCGAAGTTTCTTGCATCGAGACAGGAAAGAGTGGCTACATCACAGCAGTATTTTCACGCATTGCTCCAGAAGTCCATCTGTCACTTGCAGACGCATTCGGTGTTCTCATGAATCTATATTCCAGTGGTGACATATACGAAGCCGAAGAAGAAATTGAGGAGGAAGAATCTGTTCCTGATATGATCGACAAACCAAAGGTCAAGGAAATCATGAACGTCATTGATAATGTTGCTTCATTAGATAGCGACTACATCAAGGCATACAACTACCTTGGCTTCTGCAAGATGATAGCCCATATCATTGAAGACGATAAGCAAGTCTTATACTATGAGAGCAAGATGGCTCTTATAGAATTGCTTTATGAGTTTGATATTAACAACTGTATATCTGAGACTCTTATCAATAAGTTTCAGGAGAACAACGGAGAGTTCTTCTCACAGCATTCTACCTTACATCACCAATTCAGAAAGCTTCAGATCATCAGTTACCTTGGTCATGAAGAGCATAACCGTGAGTTGTGTAACATTGCTTGTGAGACATCAAATCCAGACTTGGCACAGCTGGCTCAGTTGATTATCTCATACAACTTCATGCAGAAAACCAACATGGTTGCCCAAGCCAAGGATGTTCAGGAGCACATCAAGGAATTGCTGAAACTCCAGAAGAAGGAGAATCCGAAGAAAGACTATGGCCAGGAAACCTTTACCAAGGAGTTCAAGACCTCTATTGTCTGTCCTCCTGACAGTATGCAGCCAGACCTTCCAAGGCAGACGCACAAAATTATGGAAGAAATCTGTGCATTCCTCAATGCAGAAGGTGGCACTCTGTATATCGGCGTAGATGATAAGACACACCTTGAAAGAGGTATTGATGAAGATTTGAAGTTCCCACTCTTCGATGGAAGTAAGGACAAATATGACAACTACGTCCGTAACAAGATCAATCAGTTGCTTGTACCAGGCGAAGTGGCAGACCATTATATCAGTACGTCATTTGATGAAGAAGCACATACACCTGTCTATGTGATTCAGATTCAGCCATGCCCTCAGCCGATCAGCATTGATGGAGTCTTCTATGAAAGAAGAGGAACATCCTCTCGCCATGTATCTGAGGAATATCAGAGTACCTTCATCAGTAACAGGCTTCAGATGGCATCCACTATCGAGCAAGCAAGAGTTGCAGAGATTATAGAAAATGCAAAAGTCGTAGAGACTCCGCAAGAAGAGCCTGTTGATGAAGCGAAATCAGGCAGACCGTTTGAGTACTCTACTGATATAGCGTCCATCAAGACAAGTCAAATACGAGTTTACAGACATAAGGACGATGACATTCAGCCTGATGACCTGCCAACATACATCAATATCTTTGAGGATAACACATACAGTATTACTCCTCAGCTCCTTTCCGGTTGCCTTTCATTGGGAATCTATGATGAGGAACAGGAAGGCGTGTTGATTGTGGTATATTCAACAGGTGAAATATCAAAGATACCATTGGAAGAACTTCTCGATGGTGACATGTGGAGTCCGAAGACAATAAACAACAAGTCAAAGATTGTCTTCGTAAGTCCAGCCATGCCAGATGATGTATTGTCTATTCTTTACCACTCAAAGAACAACGACTACTATCGCTTCATTACGGTAGAGAATATCGATCATGGAACATTCAATACATGTATGAGACCGTTCTATACAGGTCAGATAGACGAAATTACAGAATGTGAGATACTTCCTCTGACAGACCGTAATCAGTATAAAAACTTCCTTGACATTGACAATGACAAAGCAGGAGCCGACATCAAGAAAACCGATGGCAAGAAAGCAGTCAAAGCAATTAAAACACTATTAGGAAAGAAATGAAAAAGGTCTATTTTGCAGGTTCCATAAGAGGCGGCAGAGTTGATGCCAAACTCTATGAGAGACTTATCAAGTATATCCAAAGGACAGACATTGTACTGACAGAACACATAGGATGCAGTAATCTGAACCTTATGGAGCAAGGAAAGAAAGATGAAGACATCTACACCCAAGATATGACATGGCTTCGTGAGAGTGATGTTCTCATTGCTGAATGTACTTGTCCTTCACTTGGTGTCGGTTACGAACTTGCTTATGCTGAGAAATGTGGAAAGGAATGCCATATATTCTACGACAGGAATAAGACACAACTTTCAGCTATGCTCACAGGTAATCCCTACTTTCATATCCACCCATACGAATGTGAGGATGATGTTTACCCTATCATTGATAATATACTAAAGTAGTTATGGCAGACTGGAAAAGTGCTCTCGCTGCTCTTGGAGCAACGGAAGAGACAAACGATAATAAGGAAAAGACAGACATCGACCATAAGAAGCGTGTTGGTGTCGTTTTCTCAACAAATCCTGACTATGAGTATTCTGATGATAGCCAGGAAGAAACAAATACACTTCCAAAGAATCAGCAGAAGCTGCGTCTGAACATGGAAAGAGCTGGACGTGGCGGTAAGACTGTCACTCTTGTAAAAGGCTTTGTTGGGTCTGATGAAGACATTACCTCACTCTGCAAACTATTGAAGCAGAAATGCGGCGTTGGTGGTTCTGTTAAGGATGGGGAGATTATAATCCAGGGCGACCATCGTCAACGACTCGTTGAAATACTCAAAAAAGAAGGTTATACTCAAACAAAATAAACAATTATGGCAAAATCATTATTGATCAAAGATACTACAGTTTCTGAGCGTGCTCAAATTGTTCGTGAAGCACTCGGAGCAGACGGTGATTGCGAAGGCATCGACCTCTCTGACATGTACGATGACTATATTTACGGACTAAAAGAACTTGCAGACATCAACAGAGAGTTTAGCGAAAAACACGCTGGAGCTGTTGTCGCAGGTGAATTGAACAAACCTTCAGGATGCGCTTTGCACTAAGATGAAGATAGAAGAAGCCATAGTGTACGCAATGGTTAAGCGAAATGGCGGTATGACTACCGACCAGATAGCAGACGCCATCAATCGCCAGAGACTTCACATCCGCAAGGATGGCAAGCCAGTGACGAGCTCACAAGTGTATGCCGTTATCTGTAGGTTCCCTGAGATGTTTACCAAGGAAGCTGGTCGAATAATGCTAATGATATAATGATGAAAAAGATACTGATTACTGGAAGCAGTGGATTTCTTGGCAGCAGGTTGGCTTATTACTTGAAAGATAAGTACGACTTGCTACTCCCTTCCCATGGTGAACTGAACGTAAGCCGTGAAGAAGCAGTAAGGAATTATATGGAAGAGCATCATCCCGATGTGGTTATTCACTGTGCAGCATTGAGCAACACATGGTACTGTGAGCAACACAGAGAGGAATCTCACAGGGTAAACGTGCAAGGAACTGTAAGAATTTCCAAGGCATGTAAACTTACAGGAGCAAAACTTGTATTCATGTCCAGTGATCAGGTTTATAATGCAACGCCATTACCAGGTCTTCTCAAAGAGGAGGATGTGCTTCAACCTGTAAACATCTATGGTCAGCACAAGTTGGAGTGTGAACAGAGGACTGGATGGAACCTACCAGAATCAGTTGGACTAAGATTGACATGGATGTATGACATGCCTGTCAGTCATATGAAACTGAACAGTAATATCCTTGTTAACTTGCAGAAGGCATACAATGAGGGAAATACAATCAATGCCGCTATTCATGAATATCGTGGAGTGACCAATGTGTGGGACGTAGTTAGGAATATCGAAAAAGCTATTTCTCTTCCTGGTGGAATATACAACTTTGGTAGTGGAAATACATTGAATAGTTATGAGCTTCATCTGAAAGCTGCAAGCTTATTGGGATTGAAAGAACCAGAAGAGTGGATTTTGTCAGACAATGAAAGATTCTGTGACGAACCAAGAAACCTGACAATGGATTGTTCCCTCATCAATGAATATGGAATTTACTTTCCTGAAAGCATAGAAGGAATAGAAGAAGCAATAAAAAGACCTTTCCGTACATAGAACTATAATAACAATACAGATGACAAAGATTCAAGAGTTGGCTCTTGCCATGATCAACTATGACAATGGCGATCCAAAGAGAATACAACATACTACAAAGGTTCATGCTTATGCTTCATTGATAGGCGTTGGCGAAGGATTGAACGAAGAAACTCAGTTCATCCTTGAAAGTGCTGCACTTGTCCATGACATCGGCATTAGAGCAAGTGAGATGAAGTTCGGTTATCAGAATGGAAAACTTCAGGAACAGGAAGGTCCTGCCGTGGCTCGTGATCTGCTGACTCGTATCGGTGGTTACACAGAAGAGCAGATAGAACGTATTTGCTGGCTCGTTGCACATCACCATACATACCATGCTTCTGAGGATATGGATTACCTGATACTCATAGAGGCTGATTTCCTCGTAAATCTGTATGAAGACAACGAATCTGACAACGCAATACGTGCAGTAAGAAAGAATATCTTCAGAACACAGAGCGGATTAAAGATTCTTGATGACATGTTTAATGTAAATAATGAGTAATATGACAAAGATAGCAATACCAACAAGAGATAATGTCGTTGATGACCATTTCGGTCATTGCGACCACTATACGGTGTTTACCATTGATGACCAAAAGAATATCATCAGTTCAGAGCATCTCGACTCTCCGCAAGGATGTGGATGCAAGTCGAATATTGCTTCGGTAATGCAGGAGATGGGAATAACCATCATGCTTGCTGGTAACATGGGCATGGGAGCTTTCAATAAACTCACGATGCATGGCATAAGTGTTGTTCGTGGTTGTCATGGTAACATAGAAGAGGTATTGAAGGCATATCTCAATGGCTCAATAGCAGATTCTGCAGAGTCATGCAGCCATCATGATTGCGGTGATCATGAGGAAAAACCTGTATTCATAATTCCTAACATGAAGTAAACTATGGTTATAAAGCAAATTACATTCTCACCTACAGGAGGAACAAAACGTGTCGCTGATGCTGTAAGTAAAGGCATTGGAACAGATATTGAATGCATAGAACTATGTGTTCCTGAGGCAGAAACATCGGAAATTTGTCTTTCAAAGGACGATTTTGCCGTAATAGCCATGCCTGTTTATGCTGGAAGAGTGCCAGATTTGGCGGTAAAAAGACTCAAACACATAAAGGCGGACAATACCAATTGTGCCATCATTGCCGTCTATGGAAACAGAGCATACGAGGATGCGTTGGTTGAGATGGAAGATGCTGTAAAAGAGCAAGGTTTTGTGGTCAAAGGTGCCATTGCTGCCATTGCAGAACATAGTATATTCCGACAGTTCGGTAAAGGAAGACCTGATGCCGACGATGTAATGCAACTTGTGGATTTCGGCAAGAAAATTGCTGATACTCATACTGCAAATCCTTCTATCCCAGGCAACCGCCCTTACAAGGATGTTCATGGCAGTTGTTCACCTATTGCCAATGAAAACTGTAAGAATTGTGGCAAGTGCGCTTCCGTTTGTCCTGTTGGAGCTATTGACCGTATTGACTGCCACAGAGTAGAAACAAGTATTTGCATCGGATGTATGAAATGTGTTTCTGTTTGTCCTTCACAGGCAAGAAATCTTCCTCAAGAACACCTTACTCGCATAGAAACAATGATCCGAGAGGCTTGTTTATCAAGAAAGAACAACGAGCTGTTTATATGATGACACACATAGAGCAAGAAAAGAAAACTGTTAGGCAGATGATCGAGATTTACTGCCATGGGAAGATGCACACTCCTTCGACAAACTCAGGAACCGGAAAAGGTCTTTGCGAAGAGTGCTCTACCTTACTTGACTATGCCTATACACGTCTTGATCATTGCAAATTCGGTGAAAAGAAACCGACTTGCAAGAAGTGTCCTATCCATTGCTATAAGCCGGATATGAAGAAAAAGATGCGTGAAGCCATGCGCTATGCTGGTCCTCGCATGATGTGGTATCATCCTATTGCAGCCATCAGACATTTAATCAGAGAATTATAAAGTATGACTCCTCCTAATATAGAAACATCAACAAGAGAAGAACGTCAGGCATACGTTCGAGAGAAATGGGAATGTATGCACAATTGCGAGTTATGTGGTAAATGTCACATACTCAAAGGGCGAGATGCAGAAACTCTCTATGCTGATTATATAGAAGGAAAGAGGTCTTACATTGAAATAACATTAGAAATAAGAAAGTAAAGAATATGCAATACATAATAAAAGCCTATGACGGCGAAGGAATGCTTGACAAGAGAATGGAGATTCGTCCTCGTCACTTGGAAGGCATCGAAAGAATAAAGGAACATGTCATCTGTGCAGGTGGTCTGCTTGATGACGAGGGAAAGATGAAAGGCTCTGTACTCATCATGGAGTATGAGAACCGTGAACAACTCGACGAATATCTTGCTAAAGAGCCTTACGTACAAGAACATGTATGGCAGAAGATTGAGGTTGAACGTATGAATGTAGTAATACGATAACAAGCAATGATAGAAACATTGACCAACATACAATGGTTCGTTATCAGCATTTCAGCCCTGAGCATTGGTATGTCAAAGACTGGTGTTCAAGGTATTATGCTCATGATAGTTCCACTAATGGCTATGGCTTTTGGAGCAAAGGAATCAACAGGAGTCATCCTGCCTATGCTCTGTATGGCAGACATTATAGCCGTGGCATACTATAAGCGCATAGCCGATTGGAAGGTTGTTGCAAAGCTTCTCCCAACCGCTATACTCGGATTCTTCCTTGCCATTGGTGTTGACAACATGATTCCAAACGGTCAGTTCCGTCAGCTAATGGGATGGACACTGATGCTTGCTCTCGTTGTAATGATTTGGAGTGAAATCTTCGGAAAAGAAAACCGATGGATGAAGAAATGGTGGTACGCTGCCATCTTCGGCTTGCTCGGTGGCTTCACAACTATGATTGGAAATGCTGCAGGACCTGTAATGTCCGTCTATCTGCTTTCCATGAGGAAAGAGAAGATGGAGTACATTGGCATCAATGCCTGGTTTTTCCTTGTGGTAAACCTCCTCAAAGTACCATTGCAAGCTTTTGTTTGGGATAATATCACATGGGATTCTTTACAGCTTAACCTCGTGATGTTACCAGTTATCGGTATCGGTTCACTTATTGGAATCCGCATCGTTAAACTACTTCCAGAAAAGATCTTCAGAAGATTCATTCAAATAGTGACTATACTTTCAGTAATACTAATGATAATATAAAGAGAATAATATGAATTGTCCACATAGACCATCAACAGTAGGTGAAACAAACTACTTCGAGTGTACTTGTCCAAAGGAATGCCCACGTCACGGCTCTTGCTGTGCTTGCGTGGCTCATCATCGTAAGATGGGAAAGTTACCACATTGTTTGAGAACACTGGAAAACAGTTAATAGTATGCCACTGCACCTTCTGCCATCGCTATTGCTTTACATACTAATGGTAGGCTACACACCAGGACCTGCCAATCTGTATGCACTTTCATGCTCTTTGAAGTATGGAAGGAAGTCTGCATTGCGTATGTGGTACGGTGAATTATGCGGATTCCTTATTGCCGTGACATTGGTTTCCATAGCCACACACTTGGTTGGTACGGTAATGGGCGAATACGTTGAATGGCTGAAATATGTAGGAGCTACATACATCTTATGGCTTGCATACAACATCTATAAGAGTAAAGGGTTAGCAGAAAACGAGGCACAGACATGTTCATTTACATCGGGAATGATCGTTCAGCTTACTAACGCAAAGATGCTTCTTTTCGACCTTACCATTTTCTCGATGTTTGTTTTACCATATTCAAACAGCCTTGTTGACCTTCTCATAGTTGGGTACATCCTTACACTGGCAGGTCCAACAGCAAATCTTGTGTGGTTGCTCGCCGGAGCATGGATGCGCATATGGTTTGTCCGCTACAAAAGGAAGACAGACATAATAATGTCGGTACTTTTGGCACTATGTGCTATTGCTATAATAATATAATAAGGAGAATAATATGCATTGGTTACTTCTCATCATAGCAGCTATCTTTGAAATAGGATGGCCATTAGGATTCAAGCTCTCCAGCACTCAACCTGAGCGTTTCTGGACATGGATCATTTTTGCAATCGTAAGCATGGCACTGAGCGGAGTATTCCTATACTTTGCCCAGAGAACAATCCCTGTAAGTACTGCATACATCATCTGGACAGGTTTAGGAGCCATCGGAACATTGCTGATTGGCATACTGTTCTTCGGTGACTCTGCTTCACTACTCAGAATGTTTTTCGCATTGCTGACACTTGTAGGCATTGTCGGTTTAGAATTAACTTCAAAATAAACATGAAGAAATCAATATTATTCATTGCGTTTGCTGCCATAATATGTGGCTGTTCGCATAACAAACAAACTACAGAGCATAAACTCATTACTCCACTTCCTGCCGGAATAGCAGTTGACGACCTTAAAGATTGTACTATTCCTGCCGCATTCACACCTGCTAATTTCAACTGGATGGGTGGAAATCTGACGATGACAGTGTATAACCAGGACTTATACGATGCTATTGAAATATCTCAGATGCAAGTTGGTGATACCATTTTCTATGATAGTAAGAAGTTAGTCATCAATAAGATTGCAGAAGAACATGGCGGTATAGACATCAACGGAGGTCTTGACGAAGGAGGTTGTTGCCTCGCAGGAAACGAGGGAGGTACTTACGTTGCAAGAAACTGGGATGATCATGCAACGTACACTGAGTTAGGAAAGACAGAAGTTGCCTTGGCTGACGACTTTGTAATTATTGATTGTGGTATAGATCCCAAAGATCCTATAGATACTATTCGTACAGGGCAGAAACTTTATATTGAGAACCTTAAGGACAGCAAGAAAGACTTCTTCCAACTCAATACTCGTGTAACGATTGAGAATGGAATGATCACTGAAATTAAAAGACATTGGATTCCATAACGATGATAAAAAATCTCATATTCGACTTCGGCAAGGTGCTCGTAGATTATGACTTCGAGGCATTCTTCCGAAAATACATACCAGACACAGAACGTTGCCAGGCATTCACTCCTGTACTCTACAATGAAGAGTTGCAGCAGATGCTTGACCGTGAAGAACGACCTTTCGACGTTATCATGGAAGAGTGGATTGAGAACCACAAGGAGTTTGAACCAGAAATCCGCTACTTCAATGAACACTATCCAGAGATTGTGACCAATGAGGTAGAAGGAATGTACGAGCTTCTTACTCAACTCAAAGCAGAGGGCTATAAGCTCTATGGCTTGACCAACTGGTGTAGCAAAGTGTATCTGACAATGGCTCAATTTCCAATATTCAAGCTTCTCGACGGACAGATAATATCATCTGAAGAGAAAGTCATCAAGCCAGAACCAGAGATTTACCACCGCCTCTTTGATAAGTTCAATCTCAAACCAGAAGAGTGTATCTTCACTGATGACAGAACCGAGAACATCGAAGGTGGCAAACTCTTGGGGATGAATGGCATTGTCTTCAAGGATGCCAAGCAATACGAAACAGAATTAAGAGAATTATTGAAATAAACAGATTATGCTTACAATAAGCAAACTACATAGAGAATCATCTGACAGACCATTTGTAGAGAACCTGTATCTTACAGCATTCCCAGAGATAGAACGTCATCCTGTAGAAGAACTTTTCGATGCTTGTGACACGGGCAAATGTGAATGGCTCATATTCAAGGATGAGAACAACTTTGTCGGAATGGCATACATGATCATCGATGATGACATTGCCTTCCTCCTTTATCTTGCAGTAGAAGAAGGGGAAAGGAACAAAGGTTATGGAGCCGCCATACTTCATGAACTTTCAAGGCAATATCCTGGCATGGAAGTGTTACTGCTCATGGAGAGTCTTCACGAAGATTGTGACAACATGGACATCCGTATTCGTCGCAAGGGATTCTATCTCAGAAATGGTTTCTATGACACTGAGTATATCCAATCAACATGTGAAGGTGCTGCCATCTATGACATACTTTCCACAAATCAAGAGTTCTTTACAGACAGGTGGAAGACATTCGTTGCCAACTACCCAATGGAGTCATACATGGATGAATTGTACAAAGCAAAATGACGCAAGACGAAACGACATACTACGTTTGGATTGGTGGTTCCTGTGATTATGGTCATAAGGAGCGAGCTGGTGGTGCCGCTGTAGTCATAGAGCAAAACGGCAAGGTAATCAGTAAAGATGTGATTGTCGACCTCCATACCACAGAGTTCCGCATGATGCTTTCGCTCATGGTCAAGGTGATGAATGAGTTACCAGAAGGTTCGGACATCCTTTTCCTTACAAATGCCGCATACATTCAGAACTTCGACAAAGCACCTACCGCAAAATCTGCCAATCCTGACTTGATCACACAATGTATAGAGTCAAAGCAAAGGCACAATAGCGTTAGCGTCAAGATTGTGCAATATCATAAAAATCCTTTGTTGATAGAAACTCATGACACATCTACAGAGGCAATGAAGAAACTTAGAAACGAATACAATAAAATAGCGAAATGACAATAAAAGAATTTGTAGATACCAACTGGCATCGTGGTAATGTTGTCAGATTGAAGAATGGTAAGGAATATCTCGTAAAGGGAACAAAGGGACACGGACGTTGGCTTTTGCTCTATTCCGAGGAGTATGATGCAAAGTTTGTGGCAGACTACAGAATTGTGGATTGCCGTACTTCTGATTATGAAGAGCCTGAGGAGGTTTATCTTGAGAAGAAACGTAAGCATCAGGAAGAAGCTGCAGCCAAGCGTGAGGCTGAACGTCAGGAATATCTCCGTGAAAAGGCAGAGCGTAAGCAGAAGAATATTGAAGCTCAGGAACGTGCACATCAGGAAGCATTGGCAAGAAAAGCAGCAAAAGCCAATAAGCAACCTGAGTCAAAGAAAGCTGAAGATGTAAAGCCAAAGGCAGAAACTAAACCTATTGAAAAGTCGAAGCCTGTGGTGAAGGCGGAACCTATAGTTACAGCAGAGCCAGCTCCAGAACAGCCCAAAAGAAAGCGTCAGCGTATTAGAATCAGTCATGCTGAGAAGATTCAGATCAAATAAGAAGAACAATCTATGACAGGTAACGAACAAGCATTATTGGCACAGATGCAAGACCTTGGGTATTCCCATGGTCTTTGTGTCACTGCCCTTCAGATACTATCACAATCAAAGCAAGCTGTAAGTGATATGCTTGCCTATATCTATGATGAGCAGCCATCAGAAGAAGAGTTCATCGCTGAGATAGCAAAGATTTGCGAACTCAACGGACTAAGCCCACAGATATAAAATGTTAGATTTTTGCGCGATCGACTTTGAGACAGCGAACGCAGAAAGGTGTTCTGTCTGTAGTGTTGGAATAGTAATTGTGAAGGATGGCGAGATTGTAGATAAGTTCTACTCACTCATTCAGCCGGAACCAGATTACTATAGCTATTGGAATACTCGTGTCCATGGACTTACCCAAAAGGACACGATGGATGCACCTGTATTCCCAAAGGTCTGGGAGCAGGTTGAACCGCTGATAGAAGGTCTGCCACTTGTAGCTCACAATGCCAGGTTTGATGAAGGATGCCTAAAGGCGGTCTTCAAGGTTTATTAGATGGATTATCCCGATTATGAGTTTCATGACACACTGAAAGCAGCACGAAAGGCATTCCCTTGTGCTCCAAACCATCAGCTACATACTATCTCAGCACTGTGCGGATATGACCTCACAATGCACCATCATGCTCTGGCAGACGCAGAGGCATGTGCCAGAATTGCCATAGAGATACTATAAAACCTACCTATCCCTTCTGAAATCGTTTCTATTCTCGCCCTCCCACCATGCTCCAAGAAGACCAAAGATAAGACGGAAAACCACGATAAGGATAATGATGTCACCTAATCCAGTCATAACAAATATGATTTGATAGATGGGCAGTAGCGATGAACTACCGCCCATCATTGGTTAAGAAACTACTCTACTCATCATAGAGGTGAGCCAAGAACTCCTGGAGCTCAGCATCCTCGATAGCAGAGAGCTTGCAAGGCTCAAACTCCTTGTCCTGCTCAACCTTCAAGATACCAAGACCATACTTCGATGCATCAATAGAGATTGAAGCCATCTCGTTTGCAGACACATAGCCATACTCAGTAGCCACGAGTCCGAGAACTACACCATAGAAGATAAAGTCCTCACCTTCTTCCTGACCTTCGATGAAGTACCAGCGGATATTGCCGATACGAAACACAGCGATGCACTTGGCATCCTTCTTCTTACCATCCTGAGAGTACAGTTTGTGACCCTCAAATGCTTCCTTTACCTCTGAGGTAAGCAAGCGATTCTGATTTGTTGTTGCCATACTTGTGAAAATTTTCATTTCCCTTTTATTAAGCCTTTTGGCTTGTGCTTGGGAAGATTTTTCTGCTTTCCGAAGTGCGGACATGGCATAAAAAGCAAGTCTGACGTGAAGAATACTCTTTCTCTGAAAGGAAGATTGTTCACAAGGCACGACTTGCATATTGTCATGGACGTGGTAACTTCGCAGAAAAAGAAGCCCAAAGCCCAAGACGACTTAATGGTAAAAAGAAAGGCACCCACCTTTCAAAGTGAATGCCTATATAATATATAAAAGGAATACTCCATAAATCTTTATCGTCAATATCTCATCGATATTGGTGAGGTAGTTAGGGCTACGATGCTCACATTTCACATGCCATTGTTGGTGTTCAGTCCCTTCAACAGCCAAGTGAAGCGTCTTAACACCGTAACGATGGTTGATGTCATCCATGACACGCATGAGGTCATTACGCTCCTTGCGCTTAGGATTTGTATCAAACAGATCCAGTTGAATAGGATTGCTCGGAGTTATGTTACCGACAATGACTCCCGATTTCTTGTACATGATGCCAGGAACATAGATAGCCTCCAGACACTTCATCGCTGCTTGCGTGATTTCCATTGTGTCTGACGTGGGTGTGATAAAAGAGAATGACGAAGCATTGCCATACTGCTGAAGGTCTTCGCGGAACCTGTTGCTGCTTACAAAGACAGTTACAGTTCCGCAAACGCTTCCCTGACCACGAAGCTTGTTGGCACAACTGGCTGCAAAGTGAGCTACGGAAGCCTTCAACGAAGGAAGGTCGCTGACCATGTCACCAAAGCTACGACTAGTGCAGATGTTCTGATTACGCTGTACCTCACTGGTGTCTATACAAGGAACACCGTTTAGTTCCAGCCAAGTCTGATGTCCTGGCTTATGGAAATGACTCGTTACCCAAGACTCGCTCTTGTCCGCAAACTCCAAAGGCGTGTGGATGCCGTAGTAAATAAGCGTCTCGAAGGTACGTCTTCCAATGCCCCATACATCAGACAAATCGAATATTTCAAGTGCCTTACGACGCTTTTCCTCGGTGTCGATCATGCAGACACCGTTGTAACCCTTGTATTGCTTGGCAAACTTACTGCCCATCTTTGCCAGAGTCTTTGACGGAGCAATACCCACGCTTACAGGTATGTCTGTCCAAAGTTTTATGCGGTCTTTGATGCCTCGCATGAGTTCAACAAGGTCAAAGTGCTTCTCATAGCCGTTCAAGTCAAGGAATGACTCATCTATAGAGTAGTTCTCTACATGATGAATGGACTTACGGAGAATGTTTGTGACTCTACGGCTCATGGCAGCGTATAACTGCATGTTCGTTGAGAACACCTGTACGCCATAGTGTTTCACTATACCTTCCACCTTGAAGATAGGATCACCTCGGTGCAAGCCAACAGCTTTCGCTTCTGGAGTCAACGCAACAATGCACCCATCGTTGTTCGAGAGAACACAGACGGGTTTACCTTCAAGTCCTGGATGGAAAACCTTTTCCACCGAACAGAAGAAAGAGTTGCAGTCAACGAGAGAGTACATTTATTTGTTGTGTGGCTTGTGAATAATGTAGGTAACAGTTCCCCAGATACTGAAAGCATCATCTTCTGTAACTTTAATCTCAGGATAATCAGGATTGGCAGGAATCAGCCAACCAATACCATCACGTATTTCAAAACGCTTCAAAGTGTATTCGCCGTTCAGTTCACAGACGGCAACTTCACTTGGAGAAGGATTACGATTGCTCTTATCTACAATGACGATGTCACCTGAATAGATGTCAGCATCAACCATCGAATTACCCTCAACTCGAATGAGGTATGAAGATTCTGGATAAGGACAAAGCATCTGCAGGAGTTCAATGCTCTGAGCTTTCTCGTCGTTATCCAGAGGAATAGGAAAGCCGGCAACAATGCCAACGTCAAAGAAATGCATCTTCATTTCCTTGACCATCGTTGCTGGATAGGCTGTACCTATCTGTGAGAAGTCAGGCTCAGAGTTGGACATTTCCTGAACGATACACTTTTTAATAAAGTCGGTTCTATGCTCCTGGGCATCAAGAAATCTTGCAATATCACCAGAAGCTCGGAAGGTGTATAGTTTACTTCCCTCCTGTTTACGAGGTCTTCCAGCCCCAGGTCTTGCACCGCCACGACCTGTTTTTATATTGTTTTCTGCCATATAATTCCATTTTTGGTACAAAGGTACTTATTTTTATTGAATAACGTATTACATTATTCATTAAATTAAGAATTATAAATAAAAAAGTCCATATTTACCAAGAGCAGACGGCAAATATGGACCTAAAAAGTATTATAAATGAATGTTAGTTCTGGATAACCAACTTCATGGCTGATTCATCAAGAGCTAAATGATGAGCAAAAGATATTGAGTGTCCGTCAGAAATGACAGACACATCAACGCCACGACGAACAAGCTCATCAATGAGAGCATGATCGTGTGCAGCACGAGCAGAGTTGAAACCACGGTTTCCAACCTGTGCATTAAAAGATTCAACAAGTGAAGTGAGAGATGCTTCAGCGAACTGTGAAGCGAATTGAGATAAAATGTTCTTTTCCATGTTAGGATGTTTTTGAAGTTAAACTTAATCTTCCACATCGTACCTTGGCCACCGTGGTTCCTAAAACTCGGTTGGCGAGTCCGCTAAAAGCGACTGCTCTTGATGTTTCGGGTGCAAAGGTACAAAATAAAATCGACATTATTGTATGATTCGTTAAAAAATCAAGTGAAACTCAATCACATTAAAGCAGTTCACTCACGATCTTCCCCTCTCTATGGTGAAGAAGATGGGAGGGATGTAAGAATGATTTACATTTATTTACAATAGCACGCAGATATAACTACATGGATTTAAAGTTAAACTTACTATGGCAATTGACAAGCGAACGATCAAGTATAATTTTTTTCGGTTCTCCCATATCAAGGTAAGGCATCATATAACTTTTGTCTGGATCATAAGGAGAAGCTTGTATTATATATGGAGCGGCTGCTTTTGCATCAAGCTTGTCTCTGAATGCTACATAAATCTCACCACAGAGTTGGTCTATTATGTCCAATTCCGGATTTAAGGAAAGCGCAATAACGTTCAGGTCATCCTCGTCACAGATGTTAAGTTGTTGACATATATGAGCCATTTCTTCTAAATATTCTGGCAAATCAGCAAGAATAATGCCTTCATGATGGCTAAGGAAAAGTATATAAACAGCTTTGACTACAGGACACATGTCTATTGCAAGACCATAGTCTGTAAGCTTAATATCTCCGTTTTCAGACACTTCAATATGACTCTCCGCTATTTTGTCCACAAGACTATCAATGATATAGCGTGTAATGCCTTTTATATCTTTGTTAGCATATTGTTTGAAATATTTTTCTTGTGCGCTGTAGAAAGATCTATCGGCCTCACTATATTGCCAAATATCAGGGTGTCCATAGTTAATATGTCCGTAGCATTCTCCACAAAGCTCAACATAATCACGTAAAGATGCCATTATTGTAGCATCATCAGCCTCGATCAAAGGGAAATAGCTAAATTCAAAACATCCCTTATGTTCGCCTTCAAACTCCCTAAAGAGTTCAGTCTGCATGAAGTGAACAAGACCAGGACGCAATGATTTACCATCATCATTATGTAATAAACCGTTTAGCAGTTCTTGTTCTACGATATGTTTTCTGTCCAAAGAAGGCTTATCAGCAAGAGGGTGAAAGTATTTTAATCCTAAAATCCGCAACTATCATCCAATACACGATTAAGGGTAGATTTATGAGTCGT
>OMCT01000531.1_pt1 | contig 29286 bp, 19 predicted proteins | sample 1674301 | NCBI WGS metagenome assembly OMCT01 (sample SAMEA103958158, study PRJEB25191) | human gut metagenome
CATTTAAAGTTGTAACACTTCTGGAATTTATGCGGGAGAATCCGGATTACAGCTCTTATTCTTATAACTGTACGGGTTCGATCGAGAACAGCGGAATTAAGATTCATTGTTATAATGGACATGTTCACGGACAGGTAAATCTGCAGGACAGTCTGGCATATTCGTGTAATACATCATTTTCTAATATTGGTCTTTCGTTAGACCCGTCGAAGTTTAAAAAGACGGCAGAGGAAGTTCTGTTTGATTCTAAACTGCCTTCGGATCTTCCATACAGTAAGAGCAGCTTCACACTGGACGGTTCAGCCGGGAATGGCACGAAGATGATGACGGCAATGGGACAGGGAGAGACGCAAGTGAGTCCGTATCATATGGCGTTGATTACATCTGCAATCGCAAATGGTGGAAAGCTGATGAAACCGTATCTGGTTGACAAGGTAACGAATGCATCGGGTGCAGTTATGAAAGAGACGGATCAGGAAGAGTATAAGCAGCTTATGACCGAAGAAGAAGCGTCTCAGATCAAAGAGTATATGAAGAGTGTAGTAGATTACGGTACGGCTTCTGTATTAAGTGGACAGAGTTATACGGCGGCAGGAAAGACAGGTACCGCAGAATACAGTTCGGATAAAGAAAAAGATCACTCCTGGTTCATTGGAATGTCGAATGTAGAAGATCCGGAACTGGTTGTCAGCGTGATTATTGAATCTTCGGATGGAACTGCTAAAGCGGTAAATGTTGCAAAAGAGATTTTTGATTCGTATTATCGTTAGAGTTAGGATCTGGTATCGGTCAGATATCATGAGAGATATAGTTAAAAAGAAATGTATAGAAGGACGGAAAATATGCGATACTATAAGCATCTGTACCTGACAGAAGGACTGGAAAAGAAAAAAGAGAAAATCAACGATATTTACACCGTTTGATTTTCTCTTGTTTTCCGTGATTCCGCTGCGATTCGAACGCAGGACCCACGCCTTAGAAGGGCGTTGCTCTATCCAGCTGAGCTACGGAACCATCCTTAATTGCAGTGCAAAAGTAGGCTTTTATTTTGAATTACACAAATTATTCGGCGGTTTTATGCAAACCTGCAAACGGTTTTTTATGTTTTCCGCACACAAACCATAGGTTTCCCAGTGCGAAACCCTACGTTTTCCGGACGGGAAACATACGGTTCCGCACTGGGAAACAAAGAGAGTCTAAAGGCGTTTCCTGCATATCACAGAGTGATTTCCGGATACGTCTGCCACGGCTCTCCCCTCACTAATCGGCCGTTTCCTGCGGTTTTTCCGCGAAAATTCCGTAAGTTTGTGTAACGAAAACCCTAAAAACAACATCACACATGGAACAGCATCCCCAGCTTTTAGTCTACAAGGCTTCTGCCGGCTCCGGCAAGACCTTTACACTGGCGGTACATTATATAAGACAACTGATTGAAGACCCGTATGCCTACCGCAGGATTCTGGCGGTGACATTCACCAACAAGGCGACGGCGGAAATGAAGGAGCGTATCCTAGAACAGCTTTACGGCATTGCTACGGCCGACGAGGGTTCGGAGGGCTACCTGAAGGAGATTCAGAAAACATCAACCAAATCGGTTGAGGAAATCCGGGAATCGGCACGCGAGGCGTTACGGCACATCATTCATGACTACAGCCGTTTCCGCATCGAGACCATCGACTCGTTTTTCCAGTCGGTGATGCGTAACCTGGCGCGGGAACTGGAATTAGGGGCCAACTTGTCTATCGAGCTGAACAATACGGAGGTGCTGAGCGATGCGGTGGATGCCATGATTGAGAAGCTGGACCGGCGCTCACCGGTGCTCTACTGGCTGTTAGAGTACATCGAAGAACGTATCGTGAACGACCGCCGCTGGGATGTGTCGAAGGACATCAAGGGATTCGGACAGAATATTTTTGACGAGAGCTACATCGAGAAGGGAGAAGGACTGCGCCGGAAACTGGCCGACCCGAACTTTATTCCTTCCTACCGGGATGAGCTGAAAAGTATCCGTGAGGAGGTGCTGGAATTCATGAAGGGATTCAGCGAACAGTTTACGGGCTTGCTCGAAATGCACGGACTGACTCCGACCGATCTGAAGAACGGCTCACGGGGCATCGGCAGTTATTTCAACAAGCTGGCCAACGGAAAACTGAGCGATGACATCCGCAATACCACCGTGGAGAAGTGCCTGGAGAGCGAGGAAAACTGGACGACCAAAACGTCGTCCCACCGCGATGAAATCCGTTCGCTGGCTGCTTCGGAACTGATACCCTTATTAGCGGAAGCGGAAAACCGTCGCCCGCAGAACAACTTGCTGCTCAACTCGTGCGACCTTTCGCTGCGCTACCTGAACAACCTGCGTTTGCTGGCACACATTGACGAGGAGGTACGCTTGCAGAACCAGGCGCACAACCGTTTTCTGTTGTCGGATACCAATGCCTTGCTCCACAGCTTAATCAGGGAGGGAGATGCCTCGTTTGTCTACGAGAAAATCGGTACCACCATCGATACAGTGATGATTGACGAGTTTCAGGATACCTCACGCATGCAATGGGAGAACTTTCATCTGCTGTTGCAGGAAAGTCTGGCACAGAAGGAAGGCAGCCTCATCGTGGGCGACATCAAGCAGAGCATCTACCGCTGGCGAAGCGGCGACTGGAAAATCCTGGCGGGACTGGGCAATGACCGGAGTTTCCGCATCAAGGAATGTACGCTCGACACGAACTGGCGAAGTGAGGCGCGCATCATCCGCTTCAACAACGAGTTTTTCACGGCGGCCTGCCAGACACTGAACCGGCGCTATCAGGAGGAACAGGGCATGCCTTGCGCCCAACTGGAACAGGCGTACAGCGACGTACGGCAGCGTTGTGCCAAGAAGGAGGAGAAGGGCTTCGTAAAGGTGACCTTCCTACAGGACTCCAAGGAGCGGCCTTACACGGAAGCGACCTTGAAGCAGCTGGCCGAGGAAGTGGAACGCCTCACGGCAGAAGGTATCCGCCTCAACGAGATGGCTATTCTGGTGCGAAAGAACCGGAGCATCCCCGACATTGCCGCTTACTTCGACGAACATACCCCCTACCGCATCGTATCCGACGAGGCGTTCCGGCTGAGTGCATCGCTGGCAGTGAGCATGCTCATCGACGGACTGCGGTATCTTTCTTCACCCGACGACCGCATCGCACTGGCGCGGCTGGCGGTGGCTTATCAGCAAGGGGTATTGCGCAAGGACATCAGCCTCAACACGGTGCTGCTCGACGACCCGGCCCGTTACCTGCCGGCAGCCTTCCAGTTGCAGGCAAACGAACTCCGTTTCATGCCGCTGTACGAACTGCTGGAAAAGTTGTTCGTGTTGTTCGACATGCAGCTTATCGAGAAGCAGGATGCGTATCTCTGTGCTTTCTATGATGCGGTGACGGAATACATGCAGAACAACTCGTCGGAGCTGACAGCTTTCATCCGTTTCTGGGATGAGAAGCTGAACGCGAAGACCATCCCTTCGGGCGAGATTGACGGCATCCGCATCTTGTCCATCCATAAGTCGAAGGGACTGGAGTATCACACGGTGCTGCTGCCATTCTGCGACTGGAAGATGGAGAACGAAACGAACAATCACCTGATATGGTGCAGCGTGGCAGGTACGGGAAAGGAAACCGACATTCCGCCGTTCAACCGCCTGGACATCGTACCGGTGAACTATTCAGGTGCCATGGCGGAATCGGTGTATCACGACGATTACCTGGAAGAGAAATTACAGCTCTGGGTGGACAACCTGAATCTGCTTTACGTGGCGTTTACACGTGCCTGCAAGAACCTGATTATTTTCGCAAAGGCGGGACAGAAGGGAACGGTTTCAGAACTGTTGTACGACAGTCTGCCCCTCATGCAGGAAGTGGAACTGCCGCTGGCACAGGAGAATCCGGAAGACGATGCAGTGGGCGAATACGGGGAGCTCTGCACGGCGCACGATGAGAAGAAGGCGGGCAAATCCAACCGGCTGTCATCGCCCCGCGAGGGAGTGCCCGTGAAGATGGAAAGCATCGAGACACACATCGAATTCAAGCAGTCAAACCGTTCGGCCGACTTCATTCAGGGTGACGACACGGAGGACACTCGCGGACAGTACATCCGTCAGGGGCAGTTGCTGCACCAGGTGTTTGCCCACATCGAAAAGGCGGACGACCTTCCTTCGGCACTGGAACGGCTGAGTTTCGAAGGGGTGTTCGAATCGGAGGAGCAGAAGCAGCAGATTCAGGGACTGGCGCACTGGGCCTTGCAGCATCCGGCCGTGAAGGACTGGTTCAGCGGCACGTGGGAGCTTTACAACGAGTGTGCCATTGTCTACGCCGACGAGCAGGGACAGATGCAGACACGCCGCCCCGACCGCGTGATGCGGAAAGACGGACAAGTGGTCGTGGTGGACTTCAAGTTCGGAAAGAAGAACGAGGCTTACCGCGCACAGGTGCAGGAGTACATGGACTTGCTCACGCAGATGGGCTACACCCACATCCGGGGATTCCTCTGGTATGTGTTTGCCAATGAGCTGGAAGAAGTGACGCTTCCGGCCTGAGTTTATTTTTTCACAACGATATTTCGACAATGCAATATATGGAAACTTTTTTAAAGCAGGTGGCCGCCGATTTGTATCGGAAGATGAACGGAGACTTCACGAAGGTGGCTGTGGTTTTCCCGAACAAGCGTGCCAGCCTCTTTTTCAATGAATATTTGGCACAGGAATCCGACCGCCCGGTATGGTCGCCGGCCTATGTGAGCATCAGTGAGCTGTTCCGCCAGTCGTCGCAATGGGTGACGGGCGATTCCATCAAATTAGTGTGCGACCTCTACAAGGTGTTCCGTGAAATAACGGGCAGCAAGGAGAGCCTGGACGAATTCTACTTCTGGGGCGAGATGCTTATCAGCGACTTTGACGATGCCGACAAGAACATGGCCGACACCAAGGCGCTGTTCAGCAACCTGAAGGACCTGAACAAGCTGACGGGCGAATATGACTTTCTGGAAGAAGGACAAAAGGAAGCGTTGAGCCAGTTCTTCCGTAATTTCTCCATCGAGCAGGTCACGGAACTGAAGCGGCGTTTCATCTCATTGTGGGACGTGCTGGGCGACATCTATACGCAATATAAAGAATTGCTCCGCGAGCAGGGCATCCCCTACGAAGGAATGCTCTACCGCGAAGTGACGGAGACTATGGACGTGCAGCAGTTTCCCTACGACAAATATGTGTTCGTGGGATTCAACGTGCTGAATAAGGTGGAACAAACCCTGTTCAGCAAATTGCACGAAGCAGGAAAAGCCCTGTTCTACTGGGACTACGATACCTTCTACCTGAACAAGCATCCGCACGAGGCAGGTGAGTTTATCCGCCGCAACCTGAAGAATTTCCCCTCGGAGTTGCCGCCTTCCCTGTTCGACCACCTGAACCATCCGAAAGAAATTACCTTCATCGAATCGCCTACGGAGAACGGACAGGCACGCTACCTGCCGCAATGGATTCGGGAAAACCTGACGGAGAACGAAAAGGAAACGGCCGTAGTACTCTGCAACGAGGCCATGCTGCAACCTGTGCTTCACTCACTGCCGGATAACGTGCGCCACATCAACATCACCATGGGTTTCCCGCTCTCGCAGACACCGACCTACAGCTTCGTAAAAACGTTGCTGGAACTGCACATTGCGGGATACAATTCCCGTAGCGGACGCTACCAGTTTGCCGAAGTCATCAGCGTGCTGAAACATCCGTACACGCAACTGCTTTCCGGAGAAGCCGCTCCGCTGGAAAAGGAGCTGACGAAGAAGAACCGCTTCTATCCCCTGCCCTCAGAACTGGAACGGGACGAAGCCTTGTCGCTGCTGTTCAAACCGTGCAGCCACAACCTGGAGCTGTGCAAACGGCTAGCCGACATCTTGAAACAGGTGGCACAGCTGTATCGCAAGCAGGCAGCCTCCACCAGCGATGCCCTCGACCAGCTCTATCGCGAAGCCTTGTTCAAAAGCTTCACCATGGTCAACCGCTTCCATGCCCTGCTTGAAAGTAAGGACCTGGAGATACAACCTGCCACTTTCCACCGCCTGCTGGTACGCGTCATGTCGACAGCCAGCATTCCTTTCCACGGAGAGCCAGCCATCGGTATGCAGGTGATGGGGGTACTGGAAACACGTAACCTGGATTTCCGCCATGTCATTCTGCTGTCGGTCAATGAAGGCCAGTTGCCCAAGGCAGGCGGTGATGCTTCGTTCATTCCTTACAACCTGCGCAAGGCGTTCGGTATGACCACCATTGACCACAAGATTGCGGTCTATGCCTACTATTTCTACCGTCTGCTGCAACGGGCAGAGAAGGCTACATTGCTCTACAACACAGTGAGCGACGGCATGAACCGGGGAGAGATGTCGCGCTTCATGCTTCAGCTGCTGATTGAGTGGGGTTATCCCGTACAGCGGAAACAACTGGAGGCAGAGCAGTCGCCCATTGCTTCCTCACCCATCTGTATCCCCAAGTCGCCCGACATCATGAAACGGATGCAGAGCGTATTCGATGTACGGGTAAATCCGAAAGCCCTTCTTTCCCCGTCAGCCCTGAACTGCTACCTGGACTGTCCGCTGAAGTTCTACTATAAGTACGTAGCAGGACTGGCAGCTCCCGAAGAAGTAAGCGCCGAAATCGACTCGGCTAAATTCGGAAGCATCTTCCACTACGCTGCCGAACACATCTACAAAGAACTCACGGCACACGGAAAAGTCATCAACAAAGACACCCTGGAAGCTCTGCTCCAGGAAGAAGTGAAACTACAGAATTACGTGGACAACGGATTCAAGGAACTGTTCTTCCACCTCCCTGCCGACGAGCGTCCGGAGTACAACGGGGTACAGCTCATCAATTCCGCCGTGATTCTGCGCTACATCCAGCAGCTGCTTCGCAACGACCTGCGCCACGCTCCCTTTACCTTCGTAGGTTCCGAACAAAGGGTCATGGAGGACGTAGAGATACAGACGCCCAAGGGAGCCATCCGCTCGCGTATGGGGGGAATTATCGACCGCATGGACAGCAAGGACAACGTGCTCCGCATTGTGGACTACAAAACGGGAGGCGAGGCCGACACCCCGCCCAGCGTAGAATCGTTGTTCACGCCTGGCCCCAAACGTTCCAATTACGTATTCCAGACTTTCCTGTACGCCGCCATCGTATGCCGGAAACTGCGTGAACGGAATGATGACCGGAAGGTAGCTCCTGCCCTGCTCTACATTCACCGGGCTGCGGCAGAAGATTACTCGCCCGTCGTCCAGCTCAAGGAATCGTATAACAAAACCACCCCCGTGGAAGACTTTTCATTGCTGGAAGAAGAGTTTAGAACCCGCCTACAGGCACTTCTGGAAGAGATTTTCAATCCCGACTTGAGTTTCAGTCAGACGGAAGAAGAAGACCGGTGCACTTATTGTGACTTCAAGGAAATATGTAAACGATAGAAACAGAATCAAAACAAGTGTTAAAATTACATTTTTCTCTGAACAATCCAAGTGAACCGGATGTTATAAAGATGTTTTTCATAGTAATAGATAAGAACAGTATTGGTATTTGTGAAAATATCAGCTGTAAGGGCAAAAGCGTTTGTTCTTTAAAAAATAAGAGAGGCTGCATTTCCCCGGCAGCCTCTCTTAATTTTTTTATCTCTACACAAATGTTTTTTATTCCTGATAATCATAGTACCACCAGTAGGTATCGCCAAACTCGCGACGCATACGGTTGCGTTCTTCCAGCGGAGAACCCTCTTCCTGCTGCAAGGTCTGGTAAGCCTTGAAACGATCTAACGTCAGACTGTCTGCACGCGAAGATACGGTATCATTCCGCTGGACATAATACATCACCAATGCTTCCCGGTAATAACGCGGCAAGGTATCTTCCGGCAAATAGAAATCGGGAACGGCCTGTGCGAAACTGTCCAGTTTCTTTTCAAGCAGCAAGGCAGAAAGGTAATAGTCCAGCGAGGTATATTTTCCGGTTCCCTTGTAGCAGATGTTCCGCAGGAATACCATGCGGTCTTCTCCCGTATATGGACGTGCTCCCAGCAGGTAATAAATGGAATCGTTCGTATAACGGAGCGTGTGCAGGGAATCCGTTTCAAAGAACAACCCGTCGGAACGGTAATATTGCGGATAAGCAAACAACTTGTCGCCCATCTTTCCCAAGTGCGACAAGGCCACAGCACGATAGGCCGTCAGCGTACGGCTGGCCTCCAATGATTTTTCTCCTACGCGTAACACCTTGTCATACTCCCCGGCTCGCAGGTAATGTTCCGCCTCCAGCTCATGATGAAACTGCCGGTTGGTACTACCCACACACACCGTCAGCAGGCACAACCCCAGCAAGATAACCAGGTTACTGTTGACCAGCCCCCAGAGACTTCCTTCGTGATTCAACTGTACGCGGAAAACTCCACGAAGCCAGTAACCGATTCCCACAAACAGCAACACCAGTAAAGGCAACAGCCAGGTCCACGGAGTATGGTAGTCGGAGATATACACTCCACGCCCTACATCCGTCAGGGCACAAAGTACCAGAAAGGACGGCACATACGCCAGGGCACGCACCCTTCCCTTCAGTCCCAGCAGACTGTTTACCCCCCAGCGCAGCAACAGCAAAATCAGCGTAATGACCAGCGCACTGGCCATCGGAGCAAAGGTAGTCTTTCCATGTGCCAGCGAGAAATGAAGGGCTTCCAGCACATCGCGCTGGAACACATAAAGATATACAAAACTAAACAGAGAAAAAAGAAGACCGCATACAGCAATCATGATGCGTGCAGTCTTCTTATAAAATGCATTTGTGTAATCACTCATACAATATCAATTCAATCTTTCACTCGTTTTAATACAACTGCAGAACGGGCCGGCACATACAGTTTCAGCCATTCTTTCTTGTCTTTTGCATAAAGCGGGTCGGCACAGGTGAAGTGGCGGAGACTGTCGTCTGAGAAGCCGAATCCACCAAACTGCTTGTTGTCTGTGTTCAGAACCACATCGTAGGCACCTCTCGGTACGAGGAAGCCATAATCGGTAAACGAACGGGTCGGGTTGAAGTTGAACACAAACACCAAATCCTTGCGGCGATATGCCAGAATCTGGTCACCGTCGTTATGCCATACCTCGATGACATCCGATTTCTGGATGTTCTTCACGCTGCGAATCAGCTTGACCATCGCCTCATCGAAGTCGCCCAGGTAATGATAGCACAAATCCGGATTATCAACCAGGTTCCACTGACGGCGTGCATACTTGTATGACCATCCGTTACCTTCGCGCGGGAAGTCAATCCATTCCGGATGACCGAACTCATTACCCATAAAGTTCAGGTAACCTCCGTTGATGGTAGAAGCCGTGAGCAGACGAATCATCTTGTGCAGGGCAATGCCTCGTTCCACCACTCCATTCTCGTCGCCAATCTTGAAGTGCCAGTACATGTCGGCATCAATCAGACGGAAGATGATGGTCTTGTCGCCCACCAGTGCCTGGTCGTGGCTTTCGCAGTAAGAGATGGTCTTTTCATCCTTGCGGCGGTTGGTCACTTCCCAGAACAGGCTGGACGGTTTCCAGTCCTCATCACGACGTTCCTTGATAATCTTAATCCAGTAATCAGGAATGTTCATGGCCATGCGGTAGTCGAATCCATAACCTCCGTCTTCGAACGGAGCAGCCAATCCCGGCATACCCGATACTTCCTCGGCAATGGTAATGGCCTTCGGATTCACTTCATGAATCAACCGGTTGGCCAGCGTCAGGTAGCAAATGGCATTGTCATCCTGATGACCGTTGAAGTAGTCACCATAGTTGCAGAAGGCCTCACCCAGTCCGTGACTGTAATAAAGCATAGAAGTCACCCCATCGAAACGGAAACCGTCGAAATGGAACTCTTCCAGCCAGTATTTACAGTTGGACAACAGGAAGTGAATCACCTCGTTCTTGCCATAGTCAAAGCAGAGCGAATCCCATGCCGGATGCTCACGACGTCCGCCCTGATAGAAATACTGGCAAGGATCACCGGCAAAGTTGCCCAGTCCTTCTACCTCGTTCTTCACGGCGTGTGAGTGTACAATATCCATAATCACGGCAATGTTCATCTGGTGTGCCGTATCGATAAGCTGTTTCAGTTCTTCCGGTGTACCGAAGCGTGAAGAAGGAGCAAAGAAGCTGGATACGTGATAGCCGAAACTTCCGTAATAAGGATGTTCCTGAATGGCCATAATCTGAATACAGTTGTATCCGTCCTTCGCAATTCGCGGCAGTACATTCTCACGGAATTCATTGTACGTACCAACCTTTTCCGCATCCTGTCCCATACCGATGTGGCATTCATAAATCATCAGCGGAGCCACATTAGGCGTAAAGGTCTTTTTCTTGAACTTATACGGTTTCTCCGGATTCCATACCTGCGCACTGAAGATCTTGGTCTGTTCATCCTGCACTACGCGGGTAGCCCATGCCGGAATACGTTCACCGCATCCGCCTTCCCAGTACACTTTCAGCTTGTACAAATCACCGTGCTTCATGGCCTTTTCCGGCAGATTGATTTCCCAGTTACCCGTCTTGCGCACACGTTTCATGCGGAAAGCCGGTTTCTCCTGCCAGTCGTTGAAATCGCCCACCAGGTAGATTTCCGTCGCATTCGGTGCCCATTCACGGAAAGTCCATCCCTTGTCAGTGCGGTGCAGACCAAAATACATGTGTCCGGTAGCAAAATCCGACAATGTCTTTTTTCCTACCAGTTCCTTTTCTTTTTCCACCACATGCTGATGACGGCCGTTGATAGCATCAGCGTATGGTTCCAGCCACGGATCATTCTTTATGATATTCAATACCTTGTCCATAGTATTAGTAATTAGAAATTATTTGACACGTACTTTTACAATCACTTTTCTCACTCCGTCGGGAGTTATACCCGGCGCATGTGCGTCTTCCGGGAAGAAAATAGCAAACATACCCGGCTTTACGGTCAGGTAGTCAGTAGCCAATCCTTCATAGAAGGTAATATCTTTTTCTGCATTGTAAGCAGCTTCAGGCAAATCCGTACGCGGCATATAGCCCATTACTTCCACCCCCGACAATGGAATCTGGATGTCGATGAAATCATTGTGTGTTTCCAGACGCGCTTCTTCCTTTGTCTTCGGACGTGCATCTGCAAAATTCACCATCAGTTCACCTTCCTTCAGCACTACCTTCCCCACTTCGTGTGCCTGCAAGTCAGTTGCCTTCAAAAAAGCTACAGCCTCTGCAAACAAAGGATTCAGTGACACATATTTTTCCAGATTTTCCAATTTGTCAATAACCATATTCTTTCAATTTTAAATCGTTAATATTTTATTCAAACTCATCTATCGTTTCATTTGTAAAATCGGCAAAGCGTTTCAGCTGGCGAAACACGTCGATAATCCGTTCCATAAAGTCCGGACGGGAAAAGAACTCATCTTCCACCCGGCAGGCCACCGTAAAATCCTTGCAACGGATGTACTGCGGATAAGGAAAATCCTTCGGAAATCCCTTGGGCACCGTCTTCAGATGCGACTCGCCTACCACCGGGAAATACTCCTTGAAAGCCGGATCTTCCACAATGGCACGATACTCATCAATGCGGTCGCACACCGACTGACGCACCGCCCGCAACATATCGGCAGGCATGCACCAGCTTCCTCCGGCCAGCATACAGTTGCCCGGTTCCAGATGAAGATAATAACCACAGTGATTGGATTTCTTTCCCCTTGCATTGATATACCCTCCGATGTGGGTCTTATAAGGAGACTTGTCGGAAGAAAAACGGACATCCCGGTAGATGCGATACGTGCAGTCACGCGGAAGGACGTGCGCCACACTTTCATCCCATGGCGAAAGGCGGGCAATCACCCCTGCCAGCAACTCCTCGAAGTCTGCCTGCACACTCAAATATTCCGCTTTATGTTCCTGAAACCACTCCCGGTTGTTGTTTGCCGCCAGTACTTTCAGGAAATCCAATATGCCCGGTATATCCATATTCTTTACTTTTGAGTCACACAAACTTACGAAATTAATTCTTATCTGTCGAATAAAACGATATTTTTTTACATTATCCCAGCAGATTCAGCAGAAAATCGTGCACCTTTCCGTTGGAAGCCACCACTTCGCGGCCGGAATAGCATGAATCACCCCCGGAAAAGTCGGTCACCCTTCCTCCGGCATTCTGTACCAGCAGGATACCTGCCGCCACATCCCACGGACAAGTGAAAGCTTCGGCACGCGCTTCAAAACGTCCGTCGGCCACGTAACACATCTCGGCAGCCGCCGCACCGACCACCCGAATGCCTGCCACATGCCCGTAGCAGCCTTCTATCAGGCGGTTGAATACCGGCTTGTAAGCCTCCGTTTCGTACGGAAGACCGAAAGCCATAAAAGCCTCATCGGGTACAGCTACCTGCGACACCCGAATCTGTCGGTCATTACAATAAGCAGGCGCCCCCTTGTAAGTCCAGAAACACTCGTCGCGGCACACTTCATAGACCACCCCCAGCAAGATTTCCTCACGGTTACGCAAGGCAATGCTCACACAATAAGGTGCATGGTTATGAATGAAGTTGGTCGTACCGTCCAGCGGGTCAACCAGCCAGCAATACTCCTCGTCGGTATGAGTTCCGCTCCCCTCTTCAGCAATAAAACCTGCCTCGGGAAGCAACTCCCGCAGACAGGCTACTATTCTTCGTTCCGATTCCTTGTCGACATACGACACATAATCGTGTGCGTGCTTCTTCTCGATCCGCTCACGGCTGAACTTCTTCCGCTCCTCACGGATAAAAGCCCCCGTGGCTACAGCCAGTTCACGCACCTTCAAAGTCAGTTCGGATAATTCCATCATTATTTTTTCTCCTCCAATAAACGTCCGTATCTGAAAGTCCCTTTCCGGACAATATTTCCGTTGGCATCCATCTCTACGAATGGACCGTCTTTCTTTCCCTGCTTGAAGAAGCCCTCAAAGCGAGTGCCGTCCTTTTCAATCAGCACACCCTTTCCTTCTTCCTTTCCACGTACAAAGGAACCGGTATAGACAGAACCGTCGGCCATGTGAAGCACACCTTCTCCCTCGGCCATGTTGTTCTTCCACTGACCTTCGTATTCATCACCGTTGGCCCACTTGTATTTTCCGGTACCCGAGCGCTGGTTCTTCGACCACTGCCCGTCGTACACCGCTCCGTTGGCCCAGGTGAACGTACCTTGTCCCTCCTGCTGTCCGTTCAGGAAATGGCCTACGTATTTGTCACCGTTCGGATACGTATAGATACCCCTTCCCGTGCGTTCACCGTTGGCATAATCCCCCTCGTAGCGTTCACCATTCTGGAAATAATAGATACCCTTTCCATCCTGCACATCATCCTTCCAGTCGCCCACGTACTTGTCGCCGTTGGTATAGTAGAAAGTACCCTTTCCGTGACGCATGCCGTCCTTCCAGTCGCCTTCATACTTCGACTTATCCTCCCACACCATGGTGCCCTTCCCGTTCTTCAGGTCGTTCTTCCATTCGCCGGTGTAGACCGCTCCACCTTTCCAGGTATAAGTACCCTGTCCGTTGCGCTTGTCATGATGCCAGGTTCCAGTATATAAGTCCCCGTTATAATAGGTCATCGTACCCTCACCCTCCTGGTAGTCAGTGTGCCACATCCCGTCGTAACGGTTGTTGTTCATGAAATAATACGTTCCCTTGCCGTGCTGCTGGTCTTCGTACCACTCTCCCACGTACTTTTCTCCGTCGCTGAAAGTGTAGGTACCTTCACCCTGGCGTTTACCCTTCACATATTCGCCTTCGTACACGTCGCCATTGCGGAACACCGTCTTTCCCTTTCCGTTCGGGCGGCGTCCTTTCAGTTCGCCGGTATATTCCGAACCATCCTTAAACTGGTAGTATCCCAATGACAACTGGGCCGAAGCCGATACCGAGCTGAATGCCAGCAAGGCAAATAAAAATAATGTATGTTTGTTCTTTCTCACGTTCTTAGTCTCTTTTTTAATTCCGCTCAAAAATAGTCTTTTTACTTTTGCACGAGCCGGAAGGTTTATACTTTTTTACCTGCCACTACCTCTATTAAGTTTTCTTTGCAGAAATAGCGCTGAGCCAGCGAAAGCAGTTCGTCGGACGTCACCTCACGGATGGCAGCCAGCGACGCATCAAAAAAGTCGGGCTTCAATCCGGCCGTTTCGATGAATATCCAGGCATCCGAAAGCGAGAATGCCCCCTCGTACGAACGGCACATATCGCCCAGCATGTAGTTGCGCACCATCTCCAGTTCTTCTGCCGGCACCTTATCCTGACGCAGACGGTCCATTTCATGATACACTTCCGTGATGACAGACTCCATGTATTCATTGGCCGCCTCCGTACTCACCACCAGCAGACTCGTGCCCGGATAAGACACCAGTCCGGCCCCGATGCCGTAGGTATATCCCTTATCCTCACGGATGTTCGACATCAGACGACTGCCGAAATACCCTCCGAACAGCGTAACCAGCACACGCAGTTTCAGGTAATCAGGATGCTTGCGGTCGAGCGAGAAACCACCCATGCGGAGCGAACTCTGCAAGGCATCCTCCTTCTCCACGTGAACCCGTTTGCGGGCATCCTTCACGATGTCCCACGTGCGTTCCACCTTCTCTGCCGTACAATTTCCCCAGGGCGCCTCTCCCCAGTGACGTTCGATGCAGCGCACCACCTCGGGGGTCACCTTACCCGACACGTACATGGAGCAGTTGCCCGAATGATAATGGCGGTGATAGAAATCCTTCAGCGCCTCCACCTGAATGCGTTCATAATCCTCCAGTTCGGCATAGCGTCCCAACGGATGCGAAGTACCGAAAAGCGAACGGTTCAGCTGCTTGCGGGCCAGTACATCCACCCGCTGGTTGTTCACCAGGAACTGCTGGCGGTTGATGTCGCAGATAATGCGGAACTGCTCTTCCGGAAACACAGACTCCTTCACCAGTCCGGCCACAATCTCCATGGTGCGGTCAAGGTGTTTCGTCAGTGTATACAACGTTACAAATCCACAGTTCACAGAAGAAGAAAGGTCGAGCCACGCCCCGTAATAATCCAGCCGTTCGGCAATCTCGCCCGATGTCATGCGCACCGTTCCCTCACGCAGCATGCGGTTGGTAAACACGGCCTGAAGCGGCTGCGACTGGTCGAGCTGTCCGCTCCGCACCAGCAAGTCGAAACGAATCACATCCTCGTTTCCGGCCGAAAGCACATACAGCGGCATGCCGTTCTTCATACGGTGCAACTCCGGCTGCAAGATGGAAAAATGCTCCAGCTGACGGATGGCAGGCGCCACACTACGGTCGAGCTGCGTCATAGTGCCTCCTGCTGATTGCGCAGAAACTCTTCGGCCCGTGCCAGATCCTGCGGCGTGTCAATACCAATGGTCTCCACTTCGCTGATGCCCACCTTGATGGAATAGCCGTTCTCCAGCCAGCGCAACTGCTCCAACGATTCGGCCAGTTCGAGCAACGACTGCGGAAGAGATGTAATCTCCTTCAACACCGGCGCGCGGTAGGCATAAAGTCCGATATGTTTGTAATACGTATGTCCGGCCAGCCACTCCTTCTTGTCGCGGTTACGCTGGTAAGGAATGATGGAACGGCTGAAATAGAGTGCCTTCATCTCCTTGTTCACCACCACCTTGGGCGAGTTCACGTTTTCCAGCGAATCAAATCCGTCGGCAGGCGTAAACGGTTTCACAAGTGTGGCAATCTGTGTTGACGCATCGTCAAAACAAGCCTTTACGGCTTCCAGCTGCGAACGCTGAATAAACGGTTCATCACCCTGAATGTTCACCACCACGTCATAGCCGCTGCCCACCTTGCAGTAAGCCTCGTAGCAACGGTCGGTACCACTCTTATGGTCGACCGACGTCATTACCACCTTTCCACCGAAGGCCTTTACAGCCGCTTCGATGCGTTCGTCGTCGGTAGCCACATAAGCTTCGTCCAGCACACCGGCCACTTGTTCATAAACTCTTTGTATCACGGGTTTGCCTCCCAGTAGTGCCAAAGGTTTGGCGGGGAAGCGTGTAGATGCATATCTTGCAGGAATAATTCCAATAAATTTCATGGTTATTGTATTTGGGTTATGCTTCGCAAATGTACGAATAAAAAGTGACAAACAGAAAAATGAACTTGCTATTCAGATTTTTCAATGATTGTCTTTATCCATTCCGCAAACCGCGGACATTTCTCCAAGATGGATTATATCCCGATTTCCAATGCTATCAGGTTTCCTTCCAGCACTTTGTTGTAGTCAGACTTTATAGCCAGCAATCTTTTGGAGGGAGCCCCTTCAGGAGAGGTATTGATGTCTTCGGGATTGTCGTAGGATGAAATGATGGAAGCTGTCTTTGCTGCGAGTTCTTCCGAAAAATAGTACTCAAAACCTTTGTTACTGGAAAACAGCAAAGCCTCAAATTCGTGCAACTGTATGTAAGAGAAAAAACGACGGTCGTCTATAGCTTCATCGATTGCCGCTTCCAACGACCGTATTTGCTCTATTTTGTCCGCCTTCTTCATGCTGTCCTCATAATGGGGCATGTCGTGGGGAAGTCTGAAAAAATCAATAAAGGTAGTTACGATATAATCGCTTTTTTCGGACATCAGAAGAGGCCTGATCGTGTTTGCCAGATGTGAATAGCTCACCATTCCTCCCCGTCCTGTCCTGCTTGTCCGAACCAAGACAGGCGTAACGCTCAATATACCAAATTCTTGCAAATAGGGAGAAATGACCGAATTGACAAACTCTTGCTCCGTCTGCCCTTCGACGACAATATACACACGTTTCATAACTGCCCTCCTATCATGTTTTTCTCCCACAAATCACTGAGAGACAATTCGTAATCGTCCATCCATTTTTCCAGTTCTTCCCGTTCCAGATGACGAAAAACCGATTGGTTGTCTGCCCTGTCCACTACAATGATATCTTCCACCTCAAAGCAATTGACCAGATTGGTGGACTGAGTAGACAAAATAATCTGGCTTTTGAGCGAAGCCTGCTTGACAAGTTGGGCCAGTTTATTGATAGCGGCCGGATGCAAACCCAATTCAGGTTCATCAATAATTATCACTTCCGGCATCTTGGACTGCAACAGTAAGGTTGTAAGGGCTATAAAACGCAAAGTACCGTCCGAAAAACTATAACCATCGAGGTACATATCTGTATCCCTCTCCTCCCATTCCAGACGAATTCTTTCCTTGTTGTTGGCATCCGGACGGAGCTTGAAGCCCTTGAAATAAGGAGCAATGGAACGTATCACACCCTCTATCAAGCGGAATGTCTTTTCATCGTTCAGCATCAATGAATACAGATATGCGGCAAGGTTGGAGCCGTTATCACGCAAATATTCGTTGTCGTTAATCGGACAATCCCCACGCATGGGAGAAGTGGCACTGGTATCGTGAAAATGATAGACTGTAAAGCTACCTAAATACTTTCTCAAGTACGCAGCCCTCCATCTTTTATTATCCTTCAAAGAGGATTCTTCTACGGCAGAATCCCAAATCGTTCTGTTCCACTGTGAGTAATCCTTTCCCGGCTTATGACAGTTATTAAAAAAATCTCCCGTTTTTTCAATATAGCCTTTGTTCGATTGCGATGGTTTAATCTCAAAGAAAAAAGCATTTGTATTGTCAAAATCAATCAATCCCTGGATAGACGGCGATACTCTTCTTCCCTGACGCAGCAAGTTATCAATCCCCCCTTTAGACAAGGTATAACTGCCAAAGCGTTGCTCATATATTGCCTTGGTCAATTCAAAGAATGAAATGAAATTACTTTTTCCAGCTCCGTTTGAACCGATTAACACATTCAGCCGACTCAAAGGCAGCGACAAGTCTTTAATGGACTTGTAATTCTCAATCAAAACTTGCTCTATCATATTCTATCTTAAATTCCGCTTTACCATAAACAAGCACTTTCTCTACCGGTTTTCTGTACATTTCCAGTTAAGGCTGTACCTGCGCATACGCTTCTATCCTTCATCCTGATTCAGATAGTTACGTAATATGCAAAATTAGAAAACTTTCTCAAAAGCCTTACAACAATCACCCTTTTTATTGAAAACGCACAACCAAATTCAGTACTTCCAAAACAACGTTTTATTATTCGTCCCTAGGAGTAACATACATCCTGTCGACTAGATGCTTTCCGTCAGGTAAGCCATGTCCGACCATTGTATCCGGTAGCATCTGGAGACCTCATCAAACTATGAATCGTCTTGCCTAACTTCTCACTCTACAACTGATGACGCTGCCAGTTCATGAACTTGTCGTAATTTACTCCATAATCCGTACAGAACTCCCGAAGATCCTTAGAATGCATGAAAAGGATAATATACCATGCTTTCCGATAATCGAACTATCCGAAAAAATTGGATAGTTCGATTATCGGAAAGCATTCTTCCAACCTTGTGACTATTTCGTCACAAGGTTATATAAACTCTGATAATCTTTTGCTACTCCATAAACCACTTTACTGTCACTTATCGCTGCAAAATGGCGGCGTGCACATTCTATCTTTGCATCCTCAGAACCTCTAAGTTGTGATTCCTGCCAATCATTACCTTTAGTTTCAGCAATGAAATATATATGCTTCACAGTGCCTTCCTTAAATGCAACAGCCCAGTCCGGATTATAGTGTCCCATAGGTGTATTGATATAGAATCCACGTGGCAGTTTGGTATATACTTCCACCGCATCCTCTTTTTCCAATGCTTCTGCAAAATTTTTCTCAATACCCAGACTATCGACAACTACAATATCATATAGAGATTTAGCACTTTCCAATGCATTAATCCCTAGTTTACCTCTAATGGTACTTTCTGTGAAAATATCCATATCATAAGTGTTCGTACTACGCTCGTATGCTATTTTCTGGATAACAGCTATAGCTTTGGCATCATTAATGATATTTGCAGTCTTTATAATGAATTCTTCCGGATTCATCTTAAACTGAGCAAAAGTTGCTGGTTTTATGCCCTTTAATATTTCCACTATGGTTTTTCGTGTTAATCCGGTTGCATTTACCAAATCACCTACCAAATCATAGCGAACACTATTACCAACAGCTTCCGAAACACGGATTGTGCGTGTCTTTCCTACCGTCATGGCTACTCCAGCCTGTAAAGACTCCTTGTCGCGGATATTTTCTAATGAACCACCCTCTATTACAATTCGTATTTCTGTAACACTCAGATGTTTGTCAATACTTTCTATGGCCTTCTTTATCAATTCATCTGTACTGAAATCCACTTTATAGTAAGTCTTCACATTGATACGTTTCCAGACTTCTGTGAACTTTTCTTTGAACAAATCTTCTCTAAATGTGGCAACTTTTGGCTTACGTGCATTGTCCGGTTTCATGCTATCCGGGTTAAAGATGGTATCAAGTCTGCCAAGTATTCCGGCTTTAATTGGATTCAGTTCTTCTCCCAAATCAATAGTTCCGGATTTCTTGTCATTGAAATACTTCTCTGTAAGTTTGCCTTTCTTCACATAGCCATTACTGATAAGCTCCTCATGAATTTCACACGCCAATTCACGGTTGATTTTTATCTCTTTACCGTCTGAAGATACCATTACAATGTCTTCAAACAAATGCGCCGTTACTTGAACAGGCCTGTCTGCCACATCTTCAGCGAGCTCACTCTGAAGCTGCTTACTGAAATGCTCATAGCTTTCGCTGGCTATCACCGTCAGAATATTGACATCGAACACACCATCACCCAACACATCCTGATCCTGGCGCTCACCATTCTTATTTACGCAAAGACGCATACCACGACCAACTTCCTGACGCTTCTTTATTTCGCTGCCGGTATCTTTCAATGTACAAATCTGGAATACATTCGGGTTATCCCAACCTTCTTTCAGGGCAGAGTGAGAGAATATAAAGCGTACCGGTTCCTCAAAACTCAACAGCCGCTCCTTATTCTTCATAATCAAATCGTATGCACGTATTTCATTATCTCCCTCTTTTTCTTTTGAATCAACGGCTATCCCCTTTTTATCCTGAGAAAAATATCCTTGGTGTACTTTTTCTGCTGGGAACTTATTCAGATATCGTACATATTCTTCATCAGAGAAACGCGGCTGCATTTCCTCAATTACATTTTTGTATTCTTCTTCGAACATATCAGCGAATTTACCGTTGCTTGTACCGTCTTTGTCATAAATACGATAGCTATTTACATGGTCAATAAAGAAGAGTGAAAGCACTTTAATTCCTTTATGGAACAATTCTCTTTCTCTCTCAATATGAGTGCGAATAGTTTCACGTATCTGAATCCTGCGAAGCACATCCTCATTTACTTTTCCAATAGCATCACCCTCATAAAGAGTTATGCCATTCAGGAAACGGACAGAACCATCTATTCCATCAATGCGTTCAACAATGAAATGATTATCATATTCAGCCAGTTCACCGCTTTGTTCATAAAGATTAAATCCTTCACCCACCAATCTCGTTGCTTGCTTGAAACCATTGGCTGTTTTTACATCAAACGAAATACGGGCTTGCGGATTACCTTTTCCTATTACAATTTCATCCAGATAGACAAAACCGTTTGTAGCCGTTGAGCCTTTTTGTGATATACCTTTTACTTCAATCTTCTTCACCAACTTACGGTTGTAGGCATCCATCGCATCCAGCCGGTACACCATATTGTACACATCATCTTTCCTATGGGTTGCACTATAAAGCAAAGTGAACAGAGGATGAAACTTCGCAATTCCTTTTCTTGTGGCGTTTGCCTTATTCGCACCAAGAACACTTTGCGGCTCGTCAATAATCATAATCGGATTTGTCTGAGCCAATATATCAATAGGTCTGCGGCTACCGAACTCATCACGTCTGGAGAATATAATACGTGCAGCAGCATCACCACTACGTCCTTCTTGATTTTTATCCTCATTCATGGAGCTGTTGAATGCTTGCATATTGATGATCATCACATGCAATCCGCTATCACTTGCAAAACTATCTATTTTGGAAAGCTGCTTGGAGTTATAGACAAAGAACTGGATACGCTTGCCGTATTCTGTGGCAAAGTGTTCCTGCATGGTTTCAAAACTCTGCTGCACACCTTCACGAATGGCAATACTAGGCACTACTATGATAAACTTATTCCAGCCATACAACTTGTTCAGCTCATACATCGTCTTGATGTATGTATAAGTCTTACCGGTACCGGTCTCCATTTCAATGGTGAACATCGGGTTTGAAATATCACCTTGCAAATATTCAACAGGTTTAAGTCCCCAGTTCATCTGAATTTGTCTCAGATTCTCCGTAATTGACTCCCGGTCAAGCATCAACTTCTGATTGCCAAAACCCGTCAAATCAAACACTCCTTTATTCTTACCCTGGTCTATCAGAAAATCAGCACTATCACAATATTGCTGACCGGTAAATATATCTGTCACACTTTTGGCTGCATCAGCCTGAAAACGTTGGTGCTTATATTTCAGTTTCATTCTGACTCTTCTTTTTTTTCAAGTTGTCCAACATACGGATAGAATCAAGATAATCTTGTTCTACGTCACTGATGGTTCGTTGTTTATATTTACGGTATTCGTTCGTAGCATGTTCCATTGCCTCTGTGTGCGACACTTTACCGGAATCTTGCAATAACTGTTCTCCCGACATGGTCAGGATTCTGTCAAGATAGTTTGCCCAGTCACTCATTGTCATGGGTTGTTCACGCTCTGCCTGGCGCTCCGCAAAGTCCAGATATCCGGAAACCAGTTGTCCCATTGCGCGAAGTTCTTTTTCGTCCAGATAATTCTTGGCCGTCTTTGCTTCTGCCAATGTAGGCTGAGTACCCTTAAACGTCAGCAAACCCATAAAATCCTTTTCGGCATCGGCACGCTCCACAATCAGTTCAGCAGCCGTATGTCCGTGAACCGCATAATGAATTTTATTCTGTACTTTTTTAAAGAACTCCTGGCTTACAGAAGCACGAGGATCATAATCTATACTGGTAGCATATATTTCCAACACCTGACGGTAGAACACCTTTTCTGTGGCACGAATATCACGTATGCGTTCCAGCAATTCCTTCCAATAGCCACCGCCACCCAACTTTTTCAACCGCTCATCGTCCAGTGTAAAGCCTTTTATCATGTATTCTTTCAGCCTTTGTGTTGCCCATTGCCGAAAGCGAGTGGCTATCACAGACTTGATACGATAACCAAGTGCTATAATCATATCCAGATTATAGTATGTAGTATTATATGATTTCCCATCTGAAGCAGTTGTTCGGAATTTCCGAACAACTGAATTTTCCTCCAATTCTCCTTCTTCAAAGATATGTTTGATGTGTTCACTCACATTCGACTTGCTCGTCTGATACAGTTCACACATCTGTGCTTGAGTAAGCCAAAGTGTTTCATCCTCCAGTCTGACATCAATCCTGGTCTGACCGTCAATAGAGGTATAAATAATCATCTTATTTTCTTCCATACCTCAACACTTTATATAACCTTGATATTTTTTATGGCTTCTTCCTCGCTCCAGTCCAATAACTGTTTCAGGGTTTCGAACACATTGATTTTTGCATCGTCACGGGCAAAGCAACTGTCACGGAACAATACACGGAGCGGTTGTTTGTCAGCCATGGCTTTTACAATATTTTCCGTAATATCATCTGCAAAGCAAGCCACAAGGTCACCATCATTAACCGAATAAATCATCTTTCCATCCACTTCTTCACTGGTCATAGGTAAAGAAAGCTGTACACCCCAACTGAGCATAGCTCCAAACAAAAGGTCAAGGTCTGTACGGTCACTCTTTACGTTATTGAGGAAAAGGTCAAGCTGCGATTGGTCGTATTCTCCAGGTGCTTTCTTTACTTCTTCAAAATTGCTGTCCGCCAAGCGGAATACACGGAAACCGGTATCAAGGTTTTGGGTTGTCAATGGGGATTCTTCCTTGATTTTCTTTCCAGCCCGACGGGTACGTTCTTTACCAATTTCACATATATTTTTATATTCCTGTTCCTTCTTCGTATCATTAACTTCTTCTGGCAATTGAACTAGAATAAACTTACATTGAAAGTTTTTATTTGAATTCATTTTTATCAAAGCATGAGCTGTTGTAGCTGAACCAGAAAAGAAATCTAAGACAATAGAATCAGACTTCAAATTAGCCAATATAATTAATCTTTCTAACAATCTGACAGGCTTAGGACCATCGAAAACCCCCTTGTCCCCAAATAACGATACAACTTCTTGAGCTCCTTCTTGGCTATGACCAACATCTTTATAAAATAATAAAGACGTTGGTGCCATTCCATCATATTTTAACTCAGATAAAAACCTTTTTAATCTTGGAGTATTATCACCATTAGGACCAAACCAAATTCGATTATCTTGGAGTCTCTCAGCGAAAGCTTTCGCTGAGAGACTCCAGCAGCGTCCTGCTGGAGGCTCTACGATTTTCCCCGAAGGGGTCGTTATTGGATAATCACATGCCGCATTATAAGTTTTCACAGAAATATCACTTGACATCCATACCCCTCTGGGATCATTATCAGGATTAGAATATCTGGCATTAGCTTCTTCTGTTCGAGGTAATCTTCCTATCGTAAATTTTTCCAAATCTAATGCATACATCAACACGTAATCATGGCTATTAGAGATGTATTTAGCATCATTTTTAGGAGAAAAAGCTCTTTCCCAAATAAGTTGAGCTACAAAATTTGACGCACCAAATATTTCATCACAAATATTCTTCAGATTTCTCTGCTCATTATCATCTATCGAAATAAAAATTACTCCGTCCTCAGTAAGCAATGAGCGAGCAACCATTAATCGTGAATACATCATCGAACACCAATCTGAGTGAAAACGACCATTGGTTTCTGTATTCTTTCTGTAACGATTTCCTAGTTCATCTATATTTCCAGCAAATAAATCATAATCATCCTGTGAAGCTGCAAAATCATCATCATATACAAAGTCATTACCCGTATTGTAAGGTGGGTCAATATAAATCATCTTTACTTTACCCATATACGACTTTTGAAGCAATTTTAAAACCTCCAAATTATCACCTTCGATATACAGATTTTGCGTATGATCCCAATCCACGCTATCCTCTACCACCGGACGTAAAGTCTTTGTGGTAGGACGAGCAGCTTCCCGGCGAGCTTCTTGTTTTCCCGGCCAGGTAAACTGATACATTTCATCCGCATCTTCCACTGCATTATCGCCAAGCAATTGACGCAAAGTCTTGAAATTTACCACATGACGTAACTCACCAGTTTTATCATCCTTTACTTCCGTAAAACAGGATGGTGCTATCTGATAGAGAACTTCCAAATTCAGTTGTGTTCCATCAACCGAGTTCAATTCTAATTTATTGGGTTTCATGATTATATATTTTTCAAATATCGTTATTTTATATCTTGCACAGTGATTATATAGTCCTAATTATATACAATAATGCGACCATATTATCTATATCAAACAATTCTAAATAAAGGTTATTAATACTAAATGGGCAGCAATAATAAATAAACATAATAATATTATAACCCACTTATGTTTATATCCGTATTTTGTTTTACTAAGTATAAATAATAATGGACATATCATTAAAAATCCTAATACACAACTTATAGGTAATAATTCTATATGCACAGTGGTGGCAATTAAAAATGTGGCGATAATAATTATTCCCACTCCAATATCTTCTAAATGTGAATCCATCTTTAATTGATCTCAGAATTTATATTGTTCTTATTTAATTTATCAGTTAGTAATGTTATTTCTTTCCTAAGTTGACGCACCTCAGTATTCAATTCCATTTGTCGATTAAACTGTTTTTCTGCCTTTATCCGTTTTTGCAGTGTCATAATCTGTTTCTGAATACTTTCTATCTGTTTACGTATATCAACCTGTTCTTTATATTCTTCTCTTGTAGATGCAAATAATCCTGATATTTGGCTGAGCAAGCCGTTGTAAACGGCATCCATAGACTGCCCTTGAATGTTCAGCGTATCAGCATCAATTCGTATATCCCGTTGAATTTCACTAACTCCACACTTCCATTTCTGTTCTCCATGAACAACCGACATTTCTTTATGATGCATCAGTAAATCAAGCTTTTCGCCGTACTCAATAATGAAAACCGTATGCCGTGGTAACAACTCATCCATTGCACTGAAAGGCTTAATACTGTACTTGTCTTCTTTCATCCTGCAATAGAACACATCAATCTCATGCACATATTCACCATCTTCTACATTGAGTGTTGCAGGTGCGAACTTATATAGCCAAACAATACTTTCAAACTCCCGTGTCAAAAATTCACGCAAGGAAGAATCACTGCTTCTTCCATAAAACGCATTCTTTGACACTGGCTTATTGACTATTGTTGTGGATGGAAAATTCAGTATATTATCCATAATCTACTTAATCACCAAAAAACAAATCAATTCAAAATCATCCAGTCCCTTAATGTTATAGGTCAAAGCACTTGTTTCACCAACAGAGAAAAGACTGTCTATATCACTTTCTTCTTTCACCGTGATAATACTCTCTATAGCCGATTGCAGCAGGTCGCTGTAATGACGCATATTCTTTCCATCACGTGTTTCCTTGTTGAACTGCTTGCAAAGTATCTTATCAGGTTCTGTCTTGTCTTTGCAGGCATAACGCATCTTGTCAAGCAGTTTTTTGGGTGACAGATGGTCGCAGATAACGGTTCCGGTATGCGAAAGATAAACCATATAGAACGGATGCAACAGATTAGAACGGTCGATGTTTACACCGTTATTCTTGTTCTTCAACACATACATCACGCCCGGTTCTACCAGTTCGGAGGCACTGACCACCGCACTCATCCCAAACGGTGTCAAATCCATATTGGGATGCTCTTTCAGATTAGCCAATAAGTCCAGACGAAATTCATTCAGTCCCAAATCCATGATATTGACACCTGTATCCATATCCTCAATATCTACCACTTCATTCTGCAACTTCTTCAACTGATTACGGCGGTACTCCAAATCGCCTTTTTCATTAGCTGACAATAAATTATCATCACCCGTACTGGTAATGACTGTTGCCTTCATTCTACTTTCCACACGACCTTTCAGCTTGATGTAATCATCCAGTTCCATGTCCGGCCAATAATTCACCAACTGAATCACATCGTTCTTGCTTCCAATACGGTCTATTCGGCCAAAACGCTGAATGATGCGTACCGGATTCCAGTGTATGTCGTAGTTAATCAGATAATCACAGTCCTGCAAGTTCTGTCCTTCACTGATACAGTCGGTAGCAATCAGTACATCTATTTCCCTTGTATCATTCGGATGAATGGCATCCCGGTCTTTTGACAAAGGCGAGAAGTAGGTCAATATATCATTGAATGTACATTTCAGTTTCGGCAACGTACATTTCCCTTCCGTACTGCCGGTTATCAGAGCTGTATGCAATCCGCAATCGTTCAGAATCCTGCCGGAAAGTTGTTCATACAGATAATTGGCTGTATCGGCAAATGCTGTAAATATCAGCACTTTCTTATTGCTACCATTGATTGGATGTTCAAACTTGTTTTTCAAGTCTGCTACTAACTGTTGCAGTTTCGTATCATGCTCCGGAGTAATATCCTTTAGCATAAGGATGAGCAGTTCCAGCACTTCCAAATCAGCTTTCAAATCACGCCGCCAACTCACATAATCCATATCCCGAAGATTGATTTTTGATTTACGACCTACAAACGGATCATTTTCATTATCTTCAGTATCAAAATCCTCTGAAAAATCAGTTACATCTACTGTTCCTGCACCGCTTTCCTGGAATTTATCAATAGCAGTAATAGAATCATTTATAAAATCACGAATTCTTGTCAAAGTCAGACGGAAAGAGTTCACGCTACTTTCCAGACGTTTCAACAGGTTGATAGCCATCAACTTCCGAATACCTTTTTCACGACCATCTACAGTGAGTCCCTCGCCTTCATAATCTATTCCATAATTGCCTTTTTCACTCTCAAAAATAAACAGAGAAGGTGTATATATGGAAAGATTCAATCTGTTAAGCATTTCTGCTATATCCGCAAAAGTAATAGCATCGTTCAAATCTGTAAGCTTAGGTCTGCGTGATACAGGTGACAAACGTTCAGGAAATTTGCCCACATCATTCGTATTGTAATACTTGATGATATGGCTTCGGCTTCTGGCTATGGTAACTGCATCAAGCAACTGGAAGAAATCATAACTTAATGAATCTACCAGCTTCTCTGTTGTTCTCTTTTCCGGTGGCAATTTAGCCCATTTAGAATAAACAGTCTGCGCATCTCTGAAAATACTATCTATACTCTTTCCGGTATCAAGCAAATCATTTATATTCTCGGCCCTTCCTTCATACGCAAGTTGCAGCTGATTTTTCAAATCACTAAAACGGTTGTTTACCGGTGTAGCGGAAAGCATAAGCACTTTAGTCTTTACACCACTGCGTATGACTTTATTCATCAGCCGGGCATAACGGTTTTCCTTGAAATCATCATCTTCATCCTCATTATCAAACCGGCCGCCATTGCGGAAATTATGGCTTTCATCTATTACAATCAAGTCATAATTTTCCCAGTTCACCCGTTCCAAATCAAGTCCATTACTCAAACCTTTATCTCTTGACAGGTCAGAATGAAACAGAATGTCATAACGCAAACGGTCTGCCAATACCGGATTGTTCTTATAGTTGGAACGAAATGTCTGCCTGTTGTCGTTCAACTTTTTGGGACAAAGAACCAATACATTTCTGTTTCGGTTTTCGTAATACTTGATAACCGAAAGAGCCGTAAATGTTTTTCCCAATCCCACACTATCAGCAAGAATACACCCGTTGTATTTTTCCAGTTTGTTTATGATTGCCAATGATGCATCACGCTGAAAATTATACAGTTTATTCCATATAACACTACTTTTGAATCCCGTAGCTTCATTAGGCAATACATCCTCACTGATGTCTTCTAAAAACTCATTGAAGATATTGTATAACGTAATAAAATAGATAAAAGCCGGGGCATTCTCCTTATAAACGGTTTCGATATTTTCTATGACATTATCTGTCACATCCTGAAATTTCTCTTTGTCTTTCCATAATTCCGCAAAATTCTTCAGAAACATATCTGTAGAACTATGCCCAGGCATACCTACAACCATCGGACAGATATTGTTCCCTCTATCAAGCCCGAGTTCGGTAGTAGTAAACTCATTGAAAGGCATATAAGTATAGGTTTCTTCTCCTTCCTTTATATTGAGGAAGGTATTCATGGAGCCGTGAGTTATATTTGTCTTGAACCGTGCTTTTCTGCGAATCCAGTCTGCACATTCTCTCGCAATAGCCCGCTGTGTAAGCTGGTTTCGAAGCCTTATTTCAAAATCCGATCCGAAAAGACTTCTTTCCCGATTTAATTTGGGTATATAGAATTCTCTTTTTTGCTTTTCAGACTTATCCGTATAGAATGTCGGTGAAGTAAAAATAAAGTTTACGCAGTCCACCTTTTCCAATTCTTCTTTCAATGCTTCGTATGCATAGATAGAAAAACTGGCTGCCGCTATAGAGATTTGGCTATTACCCGAAGACAATACCTGCTTCAAATCATCTATAACACGTTCTGTTATATTATTGAATTGCTTCGGTGTTCTCATAAATATCCTCGTTCTTATTAATTAAATCTCGAACTTCCACACCTAACAAAAAAGCAATCTTAGTCAGAGTCTGTAAATCTGGCTGTGAAGTATTCGTACACCATTTAGATACTGTTGCAGGATCTTTCTTCAACTCAGAAGCCAACCACTTACTGGTTTTCTTTTTCTCTACTAAAACAACTTTTAATCTATTAATATCGGCCATCGCACTCTCAATTTCTTTGCGTTACACGCAAAGATAATAATAATGCATAAAGTTCAAAAATGAATTAGATTATATTCAGCTAATTTGGTCATGTAAAGCCCAAAAGTCTGCCAACCTCACTTAATCCAGAAAACGCAAGTGCATTCAAAACAAAACGCCTTTGCGTTTTAGATCAAACGCAAGTACGTTTTAAGTAAAACGCAAGGGCGTTTCATCTTAAACGTAAGGGCGTTTTAGTCCAAACACAAAGGCGTTTGAGGTGTACTGAAAATAGTTGTCAGTTTGAAAATTTATTCCTGACTAAGTTGACAGGTTAAACATTATATTCCTAAAAAGGTTGTCAGTTCTGCAAAACTA
>OMCT01000542.1_pt1 | contig 28751 bp, 28 predicted proteins | sample 1674301 | NCBI WGS metagenome assembly OMCT01 (sample SAMEA103958158, study PRJEB25191) | human gut metagenome
AAAATTACGATAATTTTCTCAATTATCTGCCCAAAAATGAATTTATCTGCCTCATTTTGATATCAAATGAGGCAGATAAATCGAAAATGAGGCAGAAAAAACTACTTTGTCATAGATTTCACGGCACTTACTTTCCGCCATCTTATTCTTCACACCTACGGTTATCATATCATCCAATGTCGGATGACCTGTGCCATTTACCGATGTCGCATGTTCACCATTATACCCTTCTGTGCAAAACGAGTGATATTGCTGACAGCCACACCCGACTTATCCGCCACTTGTTCACGTGTCATATTTTTCTCTATCCTTCGTCTTCTAAAGTCATTCGCCATCTCCTTGGCAATCTCATCGGGATTGTCATGAAGATAGTTATCCAATATTGCTAATATATTATTTGTTTCTTGCATAAACCGATAGATAATAACAAGATATTATCAGTTGCAAAGATAGTATTTTCCAATGAAAAGTGATACTATCTTTAAGAAACTTTTAGAAAAAATCAAGTTTCGCACATCAGTTACATTTTCAGCCACAACCCCATCAATTGATCATCTATATAATAAGTAGCTTGCGAGGTAGAAACCAAGTGATATTCCAACAGTTTCTTGATGGCGCTCTGTACACTACTTGCTGAACGAAGATTATGTTTTTTAATAAAAGCAGCAGAAGTTATTTTCTTAGCCATGCCAGCTTTGGCAATAGCATACAAAAGTTCTTTTTGGGGCAAGGTTAGCCGTGAGAGAATTTCACTGAACTTACGATCATTGTCCAATATCAATGAACGGATAATAGCATCTATCATCTCACTATCCGCAACACTCTTTGGGTCTGTTTGATTGAAAGCCTCATGCATTACTTTCTGTATATAATATGTATTGCCACCAAAAGTATGATAAGCTAATGCAATTGCTTCCGCTTGAATATCTTTATCAAAATGATGGAACAAGCCAATGGCAAACTCGATGTATTTGTCTATAGGAATGACATCAAGATTCATGATGTCTGCACTATTATAGAATGGTCGTGCTTTCTCAGAAAACATCTCAGTGATGAGATGTCGCTCACTTCCCGAAAATATAAAGTTGGCATTGCTGCATCTTTGGATATAAGTACGGAGAACTGCTTCCATATTTTTCTCTGGATAATAGCCAATCTGCTGAAACTCATCTATCGCAACAATACATTTTTTGTCTGCTTGCTCCAAACAAGCAAATATCTCCTCCAAGGTATAGAGGGGATTGGAAATATCGCCAAGGGAGAGGTTGAAAGTAGGTGTATTGGAGATTGGGTCGTATCCAAAACAGCCATTGATGGATTTCAAAGTATTGACCACCATCTTTAGCAGCTTAGTGCTACGACGAGCAGCTTGCTCAAACACAGCCTTGCCTAACTCAAAGGCAAACTCATTGATACTGGATGTGCGAAGAATATCTATGGAAATAGAAAGAAAATTATCCTTTATAGTAGGCGAATCCAAGCAAAAGTCAATAAGTTTACTTTTGCCCACACGTCTTGCCGCCATTATGACAATATTCTCACCATTGGTGATTTTTGTGATGATTCTTTTGGCTTCTTGCTTTCTGTCGCAGAAGTACTCTGGCTTGATGTATCCAGTTATGATAAAAGGATTCTCCATATTCTTCTATGTTTTGATTTCTGCATGCAAATATAATTATTTGTTTTAAATTATGCAAACTGCATAATCTAAATTACATAATCTTAACAAGTAGAAAGAGAATTGCCTATGACTTCTTGTACATGGAGTATAGCTTTCACCTGCTATACGGAAAAGGCAGAGAGACAGGATTAGCTGAACGGCAGGAATGCCTGCTTGCTTTTCCAAGGACATTCTACAGAACAGGTGACCAAGCCCAAACCAGGTAAAAAGTGACATTAAATTCGTTCTCAATGAACTTTTAACACTTAATATGTGGACAACCCAGAAAAATTGCTTAATTTTGCATCTATAACAGTTACTCTTTAAATTGTTGTTCAGCGATTACAAAGATACAACTTTTTATTGAGAAACTGTTATTCCTACCCCATTAATTGGGGTGGAAAACTTTAGATATTTAATATCTTTGCAGTAGGATAGGGTGCATTCCCTTTCCACTGATTTTTGAGATTTAAGAAGCGTTATGCTTATCGAAGTACTGGAAACCTAGGAAATTTCCCGACATACTCTAAGATAGCATAGTGGTTCTCACGCATAGCGTGGGCTGCTATTGTTGCATCTATGAGTATGGGCTTTCCTAGGGCCTCCGGTATTGAGATGTGGGCATTGCAGTTCACGCTTCTCTGTTTAACAAAAAGACCTAATAGGACTGAAAGGCCAAGAAAAGGGAGTATCTAATGAAGTATTTGAAGATAATCCTAGCGGTATTATTGTTATTGTGTTTACTAGATATGCCTTATGGTTTTTACATATTAATAAGGTATATGTCAACTGTCGTGTTTGGTTATATGGCGTATTCTTATTATCAAAACAATAAAAAGGAATTTGCTGTAGCAAGTGGGGCATTGGCTATATTGTTTCAGCCCTTTGTTAAATTAGCTTTGGGAAGGTGTGTGTGGAATTTTGTAGATATTATAGTAGCTATAGGGTTAATTATAACAGTTTTATTAACTAATCAAGAAAAATAACATGAAAAGTTTAAATAAGAATAAATATACTCTTGCTTGTGTGATTTGTTTGCTAATTGCAATAATATCCATAATCTATGTATCCAATATTGTACCAACCTTGAAGGTGGAGTTGACATTAAAGGAACATAATGAGAAGTTCTTTGTTAATTTTGACAAAGAACAATTTTCTGTGTTGAAGAGCTCGCATTATTTTGACAAGAAAGAAACTAAGGATAATTCTGAGCAACTGAAAGAAATTGGACCAATACCAGAGGGAAAGTTTGTTTCTTCTTTTGATGGAAAAGGAGAGGGAATATATGGGTATTGGAAACCTTATTTGGCAATGGGAAGTAGAGCTGTTTATTATACAGAAAAAGTTCCTCAGAGATATTTGAGTGGAGAGATTATAAGAGATTTTTGGGGACGTATCGAATATGAGGAAGTTGAAAAGGTGAAATATGTCAATGAGCCATATTGGGATAGTCGCTATACCACAATTCCTTACGAATATACATATACTTTTTCTGTTTTAGACTTGTCAGACTCGATTTCATCAATTGCTTCTGATAGTATTTATTCAATTCGTACTAAACAGTTTGCAAAACAATTAACTTCATATAAAAACTGGAAATTCTCACCAAATCAAGTGAAATGCAAAAGAAATGCAAATTGGGCTACATTTTATATGTCAGTTCTTCCTAAAAATAAAGATGCGGTTGTTTTTCAGTCTAAAGACGAAAAAGGAATTTCAGTAATACGTATTGTATATTTTGCAAATAGAAAGGCTTATGTATTGGATGTGCATAGTCCGTATGAATTGATAGAAAAAGCTAATGCAATAATGGAAACTTTTACAACTTTCTATCTTCAAGATTACAATGATATGGTTAGTATGAGATTACTATTGACCATATTGGGCAGCATCGCGTTTGTGGTATTTGGACTTATCTGTTTATTGATACCAACAATTGTTTTACGAAATAGAGAAACTGTCTTCCCAAAGCAAGCTAAATATTTGATTCGTTATGCACGTGTCATGTGGCTTGTGAATATTATTTGTGTTTTTGCGGATGTTTACCCTATTTTTACAGGTGAACTTCGTCAAGATAGTTATTGGTGGAATATATTCTTGCTGTTCTTATGCGCAGTTGGGATGAATATATTCACTAATATGTATGTTGTAAATAAGGCGAAAGCTGAAAATGAGTTTGATTATTTGATTCCCAAATGGCTAAAATTTTATTTAATCAAAAGGCATGTAACTGATGCGGAATATAAAAGCGTTGTAGTCTTTTTGCTATATCCATTTTTTATATTGGGTAACTTGCCAGTTGGACTTTGTGTCTTGGGGTATATATTGCCAGTTGCTATTCTGTCAGTCATATTGATGGAAGTACGTATTTTCTCTAAGTGGACTCATGAAGATACGAATGGTAATAATTCTAATGAGGTTGAAGAATTAGGAGTGTTCAAAGATTATTATTTACTACTGGATATAAATAGGGATGCTTCTGAGATGGATATTGACATTGCTTTTAATAAAGCAATGGCTAAATATAACTCAAGAACAGACGCTAAATTGTACAGTGAAGTTTATAAGCGTAATATACAGGAGGCTTATCGTGTATTGAGTTCAACTAATCGATTAAAGTCTGAATATGATAAAGAATTTGATGCTTATCGTAAATCAAATATGATAAATTATCAATTCTTAGATGTTAATACTCAAAAGGATATAGCAATTATACAAGGAGAAATACATAATGCCAATTCGAATGCAAGTCATTCAAAGAGAAAAGGCAAGGTTCATAATATTATACTTGTGGCATTGTTATCTGTAGTATTGGCAGCTATTATATTTGTATTGTTGCATTTCGGCTCACATAGTTCACGTTATTTGACAAACACAGAGCCTGATGCTCCTCTTATTATGCCTTCAGAAGATTTTTCTGACATTGGTGGTTCTTTCGACCCAAGGGATGATGACGATTTTGGACAATGATTGAACAGAATAAATAGCAAGCTATGAGACGGATATTGATTTTACTCGGTTTTGTATTAGGTGTCCTTTCGGCTCATGCTGAAAGTAAATCTTATACGATTAATAATATGTTTACTATTTCTGTAGATTCCAAGTTGGAACTCAGAGATAAGAAGGGCTTGTATGAGCAGAAAACAAAGAATAATAACCTTCCCGTAACCAGTGACGAGGTTATAGTTTTTCAACAAACAGGTTTGAATAACGATATAAAAGCTGCTTATCAAAAGTATGCAAGAATTATGATTCAGACAGAAATTAGTAATGAAGGAGATTATTCCTACTATGATGGCTCTCATGAACTATCAGACAATGATGTCGAGTATTTTAATCGCCTTGCCTATCAAGAATTGGCACCCCAAATGCATATGACCATTAAGCCAAGTACAAAAGGCTTCTTTTTTGATAATGAAAATTATTGCATAATGACTTCTTACCAAAGAAGTGGCGTTTATGGTAATGTGGATGTTTGTATCTATTATTTCTTTAATGATAACCAAAGTGCAAAAGTCTTATGTAGTTATAAGGATAGTGAGAAGACATATTGGCAAAAGGTGATGGAAGATGCTGTAGAATCATTTAAATGGATAAATGGAGAATCGCTGAGTGGAGATGCTGAGTTCGTAGATACGACGGAGAATCTCCCTACTTATGGTGAGATTAGTTATGATATACCTTCTAATGAAAAACCTATAAACGATGCTCTTGTTGTGGTAGTGTTGACAATAGCTGCGGTATTTGTTTATGTTTGGTTACTAAACACAAATAAGTTGAATTACAAAATGAAATGGGTCATATTTTGTTTGCTTCTTATTGTGTTTGGATTAGTAATTTTGATTATTACGAGGATTAATGATGCTTATGTGTCTAAACTTCCTCCTTTAAATGACCCTGAGTTGGAGTTGGCAGTAAAGGGCGTGAATGAACAGCTTCCTTTAGAAATATCTGATGGAGTTGTGATGAAAAGTCTGGAACTAAAGGATTCTGCTGTGGTAAGTACAATGGAAATAGATGAAACTAAATATCCATTTGAAGATTTTTTGCAGAATAAAGACTTGAAAAAGCGTTTGATGATGGCAAATATCGCAAAAAGTTCTCCTTTTAAGTCCTGTAGCTATGCTGATTTTGCAAATAAGGGATATTCTGCAAAAACGATAATCAAAGGAATTCAGTCACATAGGGAAATAGTGTTAGTAGCAACACCTGAGGAAATTAAAAATGCATCTAAAACGTCTTCTACTCAAAGAGAACAATTGGATTTGTATTTGAATAGTATCAAGGGAAGTCTTCCAAATAAAGTTGACGATGGACTAATTTTTTCAGATGTGGATATAAAGGGAAAACTGTTTGTTATGTTTTATACCATAGATGAAAAAATGTATGATATGAAAGAAGTTGATAAAAATAAGAATGAATTTAAAAATAATGTAGAAAAAGATCTCAAGACAGAAGGTGAGTTGATAAAGTTAGCTTCACTTCTTGTTCCTTTGGATATGTCCCTTAGAGTTAGTTATGTTGGTTCTCTTTCTAAAGAGCAAGTCAATGTTGACATACCATCTTCTTATTTAAAAGAAGTCGTTTTAGATAATCGACTTTCCAATCATTTCAAATAATATAAACATTTTTTAATATACGGTTATGACATTTTTCAATTCAATTAAAATGTGTTACATGAAGTCTTTTGATTTTAAGGGAAGAGCTTCAAAGAGTGAGTATTGGTGGTTCTGGCTGGTTCAGGTCCCTATTACTTTTATAGCATTGGGGGCATTGGGGACTTGGAACTCCGAAAAGTTTGATGTACTGTCTGGAGTGTTTTTAGGAATTACTATAGCCTCTATTCCTGCTAACCTTTCTTCTATGATACGTAGATTTCATGATGCGGGATTAAGTACTAAGCAATGTCTAAAGAAATTGTTTTATGCGGTAGCCCCATTCCTTTTTGCTGTCAATTTAATGACAAAGATCGATCCTTTTTCTTCTTTTGCTGTAGTACTCTTAATAGCATTATTATTTTCGGCAGTCTCATTTTTCCTGTTGTTCATCATATTGATAGGAGACAGTGTATATGAAGATGAAGAAGAGGAATAAGGGATAAAGTCGTTCGCAAGCCTTGCGAATGAAAAAACAAGGCTTGCTGATACAACTTATCGATTTTTTGTTTAATTTTGCAATCGATATTAATAATACTACTATAATATAGGAAATGATACAGAAAATATAAAGATATTGTGCATCGGTGTCGGTGGGGCTGGCACTAATGTAATCAATCGTATGAAGGATATTGGTATTCCGAATGCAGAGTTTCTGACATTTGGAGGATATCGCTATGACTATAGCCATCCCGAAATTCCTCATTATAATCTTATAGAAGTCAATGAAATAGATAGCTTGCCTGATTCTGGGCCAAAGGTCTTTGAAAGGTTGGCTAATAATGTTGCCGATGATATAAAGGAAGTTCTTTTGTGTCATTTAAACTCTCGTAAGTTAGAAAATGAAAGAGTGTAAATATTGGATAGTTGTATTGCTACAGCTATGCTTTCTTTCTATCAGTTGTGGAGAAAAGAGGACAAAACAAGTTGCTCTTGCTCAAGATCATGTCATTTTGAAATTTGAAAATAATGAAGATGGAAAGTATTCGCAAGCGATGATAGCACAAATCATCAAACATTTTCATCTGCCAAATAATACTGTTGTAACAGATGAGGATGTTGATGCTATCTTGTTGAGAAGCGTTGATGGGGGAGATGGCATTTATGGCGGTGACGTAGTTACCATTTGGAAGTATTATAAGAAGCAGAATGATATTCAAGAAATAGTTACGGCGCATCCTATGGCAGATTTGTTATGGTATAATCCTGATAAAAAACATGGTGTAACGATAGGGCTAGATTCTGTTTTTGTGGCAAGTGAAGCCATGCTTGTTCCTCTAAATCCTGATGTGGTAGTTGTAAATGGAACAATAGACAAGATGGAGGTAACCTATACATTTTTAGTAGATGTGGATGCGAGAAAAGCTATATTATTGCCATCTAATCGTGGCTGCTTCGGTTTTACATCAGAGGAAGGTCTACCTATTTGTTTATCTTTCAGACATCATGCTAATGGCGAGCCTGGCAGATATTCTGTCGTTTCTGTTTATGATGAAAAAGGAAACCTCGTCAAGGAAATGTCGTTTGAAGATTATAAAAAAGATGAGGAGTTATGACTGTAATAGAATTGATAACCTGTATTCGGCAGCACAAGAAAGCAACTCTTGTAATTTTTGTGTTAGCATTGATAGTGGGAAAAATAGTTTTATGCCTTTGAGGAGACTAAAGTAAATATTAGATTCATGGAATGTACTTTGTCATAGAATGAGAAATCAAGATGAGGCGCAAGAGGTAAAGGCGAAACCGTCTTTTCCTACAATAGGCATTATCGGAGCAATAGCAGGCGATTGCTTTGGGGGCAGCTTAAGAGTTTAATCCTGTGAAAAGCATGGACTTCGACTTATGTCTCTTATCTAGAGGTAGGTATTGGTAGCCTTGTGTGTCAAAGCATAAACTTGATTATTGCAATAGGCTTCAACTGCTTACGAAGCCGCTTTCATTTCTCCACGAAATAGGCTTCATTGACTATCGAAGCCGCTTTCATTTTTTGGCTCAGGACAAATAATCTCTCTGGAGCCTAAGACTTTGGAGTACTTATAGTACAGATAGAGTAAAATAGCCAAAATACCACTATTGGTACAATCGGACTAATATAATAAAGCCAAGTGACCTTTAATTTCTCTGAAAATCAAAACATGATTCTCAACAAAGGGTATAAGTAAATTGGATATAGCCATATCGTGATAAGCATGCCATAACAGGAAACTTTGTCTATATCAGAACGGATAGGAGCATCAAAGAAGAATATAGAAACATAGCATCCCAAGGGCCATAATATCAGCGAAAATGCCATAAGTATAAAGAACACCTTCTGTAAAATAGTGGGTGTTCCTCCTAATATGCGAGCTATTAGCCCTTTATTTTGTTCTTGTTTTATTTCTTCTTTATTCATATTAAGCATCTTGGCTCGTTATTCTCGATTATCTTTCAATCCCTTTTCCAATTCCTCTATAGTCGGCATGGAAGATTTGAAATCTTTCGGGAAGAGCTTTGACAGTTGATATTCTGATATACCCATTGGTTCTTTGTATGAATCCAAGGCGTATTTTGCCACCACATTGTCTTTGTCCTTGCAGATGAGCAAACCGATGGTAGGGTTGTCGATGAAACTGTCTGCCCATATAAGAGAATCCCTTTCCGAGTTCCAAAAGAAAACGTGTTACATTGTTCACCAATTCTTCCTCAATGTCATGCTCGTCATATTTCTCCCTTAAGTTAAGGAAGTCCAACTGATAAGGGTCTTTGGTTATCTGTTGCGCCAAGTCGCTTTGTACAGCAGGAAGCGTAGCCTGGAAGTTGGTGATAGCCTTGCCGTCACGCTCATAAAGGTCTGTGTCAAGCCAGTTGAGCAGAACGTCACGCCCCCAATTGTTCTCCCAAGTCTTTCTTACAAAGAACAAAGCCTTATCCATATTGCCCTTGCACTTATCTATGATACGACGATGGTGGTCCCAAGGAATAAGAAAAAGCAATTTGAAATCGTCCGCAGCTTGCGGACGATTTTTACTTTGTGCTACAACTCGCTGAATATCTGCAACATACAAGTCCTCTATAAAATTGTCCGCAAGCTGCGGACAATTTGCCTGTAATGGTGCATAGAGCTTATAAAAGTAGCTCATGTACTTCAAGTTAGTTGGCGAGAATCCTTTTACTCCAGGCATTTCGTTCTTCAAATCCTGACTGAGATTTTTGTAAAATCCAGAGCCATAAGTATTAGTATATTGCTTAGCTTCAATGTCTCGCCCCAACTTCCAATAGAAGTCCAACAAGTAGCCATTGGTGGCACATGACGCTTTGAGGCGATGGCTGTAGAATCGTTCCTTGAGTTCCACAAGCCAGTCCTTGTAGTCGCAATCATCATGAAGGACTACTGCTAAGTCTATATTTTTCTTTGCCATAATTCTAAAACCATTTAATGCTACAAATATAAAATTTTATCGTGATAATCGGTTAAAAATAAATGATTTTTTGAGATTAGTGGCATCTATTTAGACAAATTAAAATTTGTGGATAAACAATCTCTCTGGAGCCTAAGACTTTGGGTTATCTTTAGGTTAAGTAATGTGGAAAACTTGGAACTTATCAACAAAATAACTATCTTTGCACATGAGAACGAAACCCAGCGAAAATTGGGTAAGAGAATATAATATTTAAAACACAAGAAGAGTTATGGCTGACATAAAATTACTCTTGGTAGAAGACGACGAAAACCTCGCCTATATGGAGAAAAGCTGCTTCGAAGATATCATCGAAGGATATGAGGTGAAGACTGCCGTCAATGGCAGGCAAGGACTGGAGGAATGGAAAACCTTTCAGCCCGATGTCATCGTTTCGGATATAGACATGCCTATCATGGACGGTCTGGAGATGGTGAGGAAAATACGGGAGGTAGATGGCGATACCATCATCCTCTTTACCACTGGCCTTACATCGCCCAAAGACCTGAAGGCAGGCTATGCTGCCGGAGCCAACAACTATGTGAAGAAGCCTTTCATACCCGAAGAGCTGGATGCACACATACAGAGCCTGATGCGACTGAAGGAAGGCAAACGCAGCAAGAATAACAGCCAGCTCGTAAAACTGGGCAAATATATCCTTGATGCCAACCATGCCACGCTGAAAAACCAGGAGGACCACAGCGAGAAGATGCTTACGGCACGTGAGGCAAAGATTCTGGAACTCTTGGCGGTAAACAAGAACGAAGTGGTGCGCCGTGACGCTGTACTGAGTCGTTTCTGGGACGTGGAAGACAAAGACTACTTTGCATCGAGAAGCCTTGATGTTTTCATCAAGAAAATTCGTACTGCCATCGAAGACGAGCCAAGTGTAGAGTTAAGGACCATCCGGGGCGTAGGCTTCAAACTCATTGTAGAATAACTGCAAGCCCGTTGTCGAAGCATCGGTATGAATACCTTTGCATAAAAACATTATACAGAGAAAGAAAACAACAAAAAAAAATAAAGCATTATGTTTAAGTCGATACTTTACTATATATTAATGATAGCGGAATTCTGTAGCACCATGTTTGTTGGTGGTATAGTGATAGGCATCTACCTTGCTGTCTCAGGAAAACTGGAAGAGGTAAATGCCAACGACCAGGCATCCTTCCTCAAGGCAGGAACTCCCATTCTTTATGTTTTCTGCATTCTTGCTTTGCTTATATTATGGTTCACCTTCAGCAAGGCAAAGTTTTCCAAGTTTACGCTGGGCAGAGTGAATCCAGCCTACAAGTGGAAGGCTATGTTCTGGTACACCCTTCCCCTGTTTGGAATTACCTTGATGTTTATCGCCCTCTTCAATTTGTTGGGCATCGATATATACAACAAGGACTTCATGGCTTTCAGTTATATGGAGCGACTTCCGATGATTCTTATAGGCTCTTTTATCTCAGCCTATATTATCTTCGGCGCAATATACGAAGAACTGATCAAATGCGGAAAGAAGACATGGGTTTCTTACCTTACCGTTCTTGTATTCAGCATCATACCATTTTTCGCCTCTACCCTGGGCCAGTCATTGACATGGATTATCATGATGATGATATGGAGCATCGTGCAGACATCGCTCCTCTTTTATATCTACAAAACCACAAGGAGCACCATCGTGACATTTGTGGCCTGTATCATCTGTAATCTGATTCCTACCGATATTTCCAGTATTCCTCTGTGTACTGCCATGGGATGCTTTGGATCCACATTGACAGCAAGCAGCATCAGCAATTATTTAGTAGCAAAGAAGGAAGGCAGAGAAACCGAATACCTCTTGGATGAATAAAGAAGAAAGGAGAAGATGATATGAATGCCAACCGCACCAAGATACTCAGCACCACTGCCCTGATAGCCATTCTCCTTATCCAAATGTTCTGGATGTGGAACACCTATAACATCAACGCGCGACAATTAGGAAAGGAATGTAATGAGATATTGGAGAAAGCCATCGCCTTAGAGTTGGATAAAACAAATAGGTGCGATTCTTTTTTTGAGTCGGGAGATACCATTGCTTCCAGTAATATTTATAATCCTACACTATCCCTTTATGATGCCATCTACAAAAAATCGCATCAAGATGCCAACACCGATATCTTGACAAATATTGCAGACTCTATCTTCAAAGCAGAGAAGTTGCCTTTCCGCGCTGCCATCAACAAGGTGAACATGAAAACAGGAAAGGTGATGGAAGGCAAAAATATCAACAGCAATATCTTCCCCTTCCTGGAGGAAGTGAAAACCAACATTCAGCCTGTAAGATTGGACAACAGCGTAGGCTTCCAGATGACCATCACCAACGGAAGTATCTACATCTTCAGACATAACTGGGTGCTGCTCCTCATCTCTATCCTTATTTCCATCGTCATCATCCTGAGTATTATCGACCAGATAAACTATATCAACGAGCAGGAACGTGTTCGCCTCCTGCGCGAGGATTTCTCGTATGCCATGGTTCACGACATGAAGTCGCCCCTCACCTCTATCATCATGGGTACGAAATACCTGCACAGCGGTGTACTGGAGAAGAAACCAGAAATAAAGGAGAAATATTTCACCATCGTAGAAGACGAGGCACAGCATCTCTTAGCACTCATCAACCGACTGCTCACCATCTCGAAACTGGAACATGGCAAGTTGAATATACAGAAGACTATAGTAAAACTGGAGCCCATGATAGAGGATGTGACCGAGAAATACAAAGCCAAGTCGGCCAAGCCCATTCATATAGCCACCCAGCTGAAGGTAACGACTGTGGCTGCAGACGAGGAATATCTGAAGGAAGCTATCAGCAACCTGATAGACAACGCCACCAAATACTCGAAAGAAAAGATCAACATCCGCATTTCTACCCTCGAGGACAACCACTATATATATATTAAGGTGTACGACGAGGGAATAGGCATATCGAAGAGCGAACAGAAATCGGTATTCAATCGCTTTGAGCGTGCTGCCGAACACGAGAAAAATGGCAACAAGACCCGAAAAGGATTTGGCATAGGCCTGAACTATGTGTTCCAGGTCATCCATGCCCATGGCGGAAAGATAAGTCTGAAGAGTGAGAAAGACAAGTGGACGGAGTTTACCATCGCCCTGCCTAAAGTTTCAGACAAGCAATAAAATGGAAAAAAAACAAGTTACAGGGACACAACTCATCAACAGAGTGGCACGCCAGGCATGATCAGAGAAACGTTAACTTAAAGATAACCATCTGATAACACAACATTTACAGTAATAGCCGTATCTTTGCATCGTAAACAATAAAGAAAAAAACGATACAACTATGGCTAAATCATTCGTCGTCATACTCTTTACGATACTCTTTGGCTTGAACCATGTATCGGAAAAGCAGTACAACCATACAAACGATAAAAATCAAATAATAGAAATCTCTCTCATAAGGTCAAGCTCAAGCTGTGAAGCTGTTGAGCTTGACCTGTCTTGTTTGTCACTTTACTATGGAAGTGATGGGATTTCTTGTTCCTTTCATACCAACGAGGAAGGCCTTGGCGCTGCCAAACTTCAAGAACATGTCAAGACGTACTGGCACGTGGTTCTCGTCATCGGTCACATAGAAATCGACTATTCTCTTGTACTTGCCGTCTTCTAACTCCATGTAAGCCAAGCGCAGACAGCGATACTTCAAACCATTGTCGGCCTTGATGGTTTCCTTGCCAAAGAACTTGATCTGGGCAGGTGTACGGCCGTTTCCATCCACAATAGGGAACTTCACCACATAACCCTTCTTCCAGTTGGCAGGATCGAAGCTGCGGGCACGCAGGAAGATGTTCATCATATCGAAAACACAGTCTTCGTAAGCTGCATTTTTCCAGTGATGAGTGCCATCATGGCGCTGACGATGCATACGAACATGACATTTTCCGTTGGCATAGCTGTAGTAATCCTCATCTACCGTATAGCGTTTGCCTTCTCGTGCTCCCTTACGGAAATATAGCGGAGCAAGGTCGGTGCTGCTATAACAAAGCAAGGTGTCGCGAAGTACAAAGAAATCGTCTACTCGCTTGTTGCCACGTGTCACCAACGAACCACGATAGGCGGGTTTGCCCTTATAGGTGGTCTGGATGGTTGACATACTGGCTGTACCAGCCTTAACCCATACAAACTTCCAGTTGTAGTAGAGGTTGTAGGCCAGGTACTCACCCGACTTGAATGCCGTGTTACGGAATGTACACTGGGCAGACACCGTAGTGCTGACCATAAACAGCAAGATAGCTGTCAGTACTGATTTTTTAAGAAATTTCATCATATCTCTTACATTTTAGGAACATACTGAATGCCTAATTTCTTAGCACGATCAGCGTTCTGATTTTTCACTTTTTTCTCCTTGTCTGGCTTCTGCTTGGTAATGACACCAGGCTTCTGTCGGTCGAGAGGCCGTTCCGTAGGATTCCAACTCTCAGTAATGTCCCATTTGGCCTTGCACTCTATGACCTCAGGATAGTAATACACCTCTTCTGCCTGCTGGTCTTTATCGTAATCACCAGTATCCCATTTGCCATTATTGTTGCGGTCAACTATCAGGCGCAGATAATATTTCTCGGGCTTGAGATAATAGAACTCCGCCACTCCGTTGACAGCCTTGGTTTCCTTCACCACCTGGTCTTGCCCGTTGAGCAGTTGTACCAGCAGGTGCTCGTTTTCAAGACTTGTTATGTTGACCAGCAAGGTGCTGTATTCGTCGAGCGAAGAAACCTTGAAGCCTTGCTTTACAGGCTTGGAAGCCAGCCCGTAGATATCGACAAATGCAGCCGAATCTATCTCAAGACTGTATTCGATGTCGGGCCGCCACTCGCCCCGTAGCTTATAGTTTCGGTTGCCCATATCCTCAAACTCGAAAGGAGCTCTGTACCACAATGTGTCGTGCTTGGCATAAAGATGAATTCCTGCCGTATCGGCATGGGCAAGAGGTGTAGGGAAAGAGAAACTGATGTTCTTGTCGGGATCCAGCTGTGAAGCCACTCCTATCTTTACCTCCAAAGGCTTGGGAGCCATGACCGAGTCGTAGGGTTCGCCTTTTTTCTTGCGTTTCTCCTGCTTCTTGGTCCATTCTTCCAACTCTTTGTTGAGTCGTTTCTGTCGTTTGGCATACGATTCCTTGGCGAGTACATCGAGGGTATCGGTACGTGAGACAAGCACACCTGTACTGTCGGTCATACGATAACTCAGTTCTATTTGCAGCGTATCCTGATTGACCAAGGCAGTATCGCGAAGCCAATAGGTAAGTGTGTCCTGCTGTAAAGAAGACTCGATAAGGAAGGCGTTTTCTGCATCAAAGTTCAATCCTCTGACCGAAGGCATGATGGAATCGCCATAGCTGAAGAAGAGTGAGAAATTGTTGGCATCCTTGCGCTCAGCCTTGAGGAAGTAGCGGTCGGTAAGTGACTCTGTGAAAGCTCTCAACACAATATCATCGGGCAGGAAATGAGTATACGCCACCCGGTCGATGGACTTGATATGCAGAGAGTCGACCCACGTTGTATCCTGACGGGTATCAGGCTTGAAAGATGGCACGATGATGTCGTGAGAGAAGGCTATCTTCTCGCTCTTCTGACTGAACATATAGTTGCCATCCATATCCTGAAGGGCATAGATGCGGTAAGAGCCTGGTGCCACACCCTTGATAACGAAGCGGCCACGGCTGTCGGTACGGCTCACACGGAGCATGGGCTTGGTACGGAAAGCCGAATCGGCGGTGTCGCTGTACAGACCTACGAGAATGCCCTTGATGGGCTCCAAGTTTTCTGATTCGAGCACATAGCCCGACACCTCCATCGTATCTATCTTCTCGCCTGTGGAGAAACTGTAGGTATAGTTTCCCATAGGATTGTTCTCATTATTATCGCTGATGGCATCAGAGAAGTCTATCGTGTACGTGGTATTGGGCTTCAGCGAGTCGACCAGCGATACCTGAATCTTCTTGCCTGCCGTCTTGATTTCGGGCACTTCTATCTGAGGAGGCGACACGACGACTTTCTCGGTAGGATTGTCTATCTTGACATATTCATCGAAGTAAATGTTTATTTTCTTTGATGTCACATTCACTCCTTTGTCCTCAGGACTGGCACCTATCACCTTGGGCGGTGTCTCATCGAACCATCCTCCATCAGGCTGTCCCATCTTGGCACACGAAGCCAAAAGCAAAATGGCAAGGACATAGAAGGGCAAATACATAGCACTTGCCTTCTTATGCGCCTTGATCCATTTGTCTATCTTGTTTATCATCATTATTCTCGTGTATCTACCTTTTTGCGCATATTATAGTTTGTTGAGTTCGAGCATCTCGTCGATATTCTTTCGGCTGTTGCTCAGTCGGGGCACCTTGTGCTGTCCGCCCAACTTACCCTTGCTCTTGAGCCAGTCGTTGAAGAGGTTAGGACGGGCCTTCACTATCTCCAAATGCTGAAGTGTGACGTCGTGGAAACGCTTGGCCTCATAGTCGCTGTTGATTTCCTGCAGATGCTTGTCGAGCAAAGATGCAAACTCGTCAAGGCTTGCCGGCTCCTTGGAGAACTCGATGAGCCACTGGTGGCGGCACTTGGCATTACTGTCCATAAAGACAGGAGCTGCTGTATATTCTGCCACCTGCGCTCCAGTTTTCTCGCAGGCATACTTCAATCCCTTTTCGGCATTGTCCATGATGAGTTCCTCACCAAAGGCATTGATAAAGTATTTGGTACGTCCGGTAATGACGAACTTGTATGGATTCTTGCTGGTAAACATGACTGTATCGCCGATGAGATAACGCCACAAACCACAAGAGGTAGTGATAACCATGGCGTAATTCTTTCCCACCTCGATGCCCTGAAGAGGAACCACCGTAGGATGATCGGTACCAAACTCGTCCATAGGTATAAACTCATAGAACACGTCATAATCGATCATGAGCGACATGGCCGGGTCGGATGGATCGTCCTGCAAGCCGAAGAATCCCTCGCTGGCATTATAGGTCTCCATATAGTTCATGCCTGGCGAAGTGATGAGTTGCTCGTATTGTTTGCGATAAGGAGTAAAGGCTATACCGCCATGGAAGAACACTTCCAGGTTGGGCCACACTTCCTCCAAATGTTTTTTACCCGTAAGTTCGAGAACACGTACCAGCACACTGAGCATCCAGCTGGGCACTCCCGAGATATTGGTCACATTCTTATTCATCGTCTCGCGGGCTATACGGTCGCGCTTTACCTCGAAGTCGCTCAACAAGGCTGTCTGCTTCTTGGGCACTCTCACCAAGTTGGCCAAAGGATTAATATTCTCGATGAGGATGGCACTCAAGTCGCCCACCAAACTGCCCGAGACATTATAATTGGGCGAATGACTTCCACCAAGAATAAGGCTCTTTCCATCGAAGAGCTTGCTTTCGGGATGATTTCTCAGATAATAGGCCACCGCATCGAAGCCTCCTGCATAATGAATGCCATGTAATCCGTCGCGTGACACAGGAATGAACTTACTCTTGTCGTTGGTGGTTCCCGACGACTTGGCGTACCATTTCACAGTTCCCGGCCACAACACATTCTGCTCGCCGTGGCGCATACGGTCGATGTCACCTTTCAGCTCCTCGTAGGTGTTGACAGGTATATTGTTGGCAAACTTCTCGTAAGAATCGGTATTGTTTAGTAGATGCTTAACGCCGTATTCTGTATTTTTTCCCTTCTCTAAAAGGTGCATGAGTACATTGTGCTGCAGATGTTCTGCATCATACAAGTACCTCTCCAACTCCTTTTGACGAGGTTTGAAGACGTTACTGACTATCTTTGTTAAACTCATAAGTGATATTAATATCTTTTAAGTTGCAAAATTAACCTAAACTTTTAATATACAGAAAGTTTTTACTATTTTTAATACAAATGGCAGTATATAGGCAAAAAATACTCACTACAACCATTGCTGATAAGCGGGCAATGCCTGTAGTGAGTATATTTTGGATCATGACAAGTCGCCTGAAATCCACAACGATAATAGCCTTGCTATCCTCTTTTTATTTCTCTCCTTCTTCCTCAAAGGCAGCAGCTTCGGCAGCAGCAATGATGTCTTCCTTAGACATTTCCTTGGGAGTGGAAGAAATATCGCTCAGATCGAACTCCTCTTCTTCTTTCACTTCTACTTTAGGTTCTGTATCCTTCTGGAAAGTCTCTTCGTACACCTTTTCGCAGAAGACATCTACCTGTTTTTCTTCTGTTTCGGATTCTTTTGTGATGATGAAGTCACTCTTTACCTCAGTAACAGGCACACTCTGCACAGGTTCTTCCTCCATCTTGGTACGGTTGGACTTGGCAGCAAAGACGGCATCAATGTACTGAGGTTTCTTACGAAGTTGTTCCAGAGTAAGCTTGGAGGCAATCTGCTGACTTTCCTTCTTGGAATAGCCCTTGCCTGTTCCGCCCTCTATACCTTCTATAACCACCTTGTAGGTGAATACAGGACTTCCGTTCTTGTCCTTTTCCTGTTCCACCTGTACGAAATCGAGCTTTACACGATTCTTCTGGCTCCACTCTATGAGTTTGCTCTTGAAGTTGACCTCCTTGTAAGCCACCTTGTCGATGTTGATCATCTGTGAGAGAATACGCTTCTGCATAAACTCCATGCAGACATTGTAACCTCTGTCCAAATAGACAGCTCCCACAAGAGCCTCAAAGGCGTTTCCTCCCATATAGCTATTGTGCGAATAGCTGTGGCCACTCGACAGAATGAGCTGATTGATGCCCATTTCCTGTGCCAGCTTGTTGAGCGTATCGCGCTGTACCAGCTTGCTTCGGGTATTAGTAAGAAATCCCTCACGCTTGCCGGGGAAATGCTTATATACGATGTCACCCACTACAGCATCAAGCACGGCATCACCGAGAAACTCCAGTCGCTCATTGTTCATGGGTTTTCCCTTTGCGTTGCGGTGCATGATGCTCTTGTGCATCAGTGCCATCTTGTAATAGCTAATTTCGTGTGGATAAAAACCTAAAATCTGATACAAAGAAAAATAAAGCTCTTTGTCCTTTCGGAAAGAGAGCTTTATTCTATCTATAAAATTATTCAGCATATTTCTTGAATACTACACAGCAGTTGTGACCACCGAAACCGAAGGTATTGCTCAATGCAGCACGAACCTCACGCTTCTGAGCTTTGTTGAAGGTGAAATTCAAGTTATAATCGAGCTCTTCGTCCTTATCATCTTCCTCATGGTTGATGGTAGGAGGTACGATGTCGTTCTTAACACTGAGTACGCAGACCATAGCCTCTACAGCACCAGCGGCACCCAACAAGTGACCAGTCATAGACTTGGTAGAACTGATGTTAAGCTTATAAGCTGACTCGCCGAAGACATTCTTGATAGCCTTAGCTTCTGAAATGTCACCTACGTGAGTAGATGTGCCATGAACATTGATGTAGTCAATATCCTCTGGCTTCAAGTTGGCATCCTCAAGGGCGCGCTCCATAACGAGTTTTGCACCGAGACCTTCAGGATGAGAAGCTGTGATATGATAAGCATCGGCACTCTCGCCTTCGCCTACCATCTCTGCATAAATCTTCGCACCACGAGCCTTGGCGTGCTCCAGTTCCTCAAGAACCAAGCAACCGGCACCCTCGCCCATGATAAATCCGTCGCGGCTTGCGCTGAATGGACGTGAAGCATGCTCAGGGTCATCATTACGAGTAGACAAAGCATGCATAGCGTTGAATCCGCCTACACCACATTCGCAGATAGCAGCCTCGGCACCACCGCTGACGATGATGTTTGCCTTACCCAAACGAATCAGGTTGAAAGCATCTGCCAAAGCGTTGCTTGAAGAAGCACATGCGGATGTAGTAGTGTAGTTAGGTCCGTGGAATCCGAAATGGATAGAAATCTGACCTGAAGCGATATCAGCGATCATCTTAGGAATGAAGAATGGATTGAACTTAGGACCATTCTCCTGATGGGTGCCAAAATAAGTCACCTCGTCCTGGAAAGTCTTGATACCACCGATACCTACACCATAAACAACGCCTACATTGTTTAAGTCTTCCTTCTCAAGATCGATACCGGCATCCTTTACACCCTGCATGGCAGAAATAAGAGCCAACTGAGTGTAACGGTCCAACTTGCGGGCTTCCTTACGGTCAATCCAATCGTTGATGTTCAGGTTCTTTACCTCGCAAGCAAACTTGGTCTTGAAAAGGGTTGTATCGAAATGAGTAATAGGAGCTGCGCCGCTCTTACCTGCAAGAAGGTTCTCCCAAGTTTCCTCAGGAGTATTACCTACTGGAGTTACGGCGCCGAGACCTGTTACTACAACTCTCTTTAATTCCATTTATAATAATTGAAGTTGCTAATTACTTGCTGTTCTCCTCGATGTAAGCGATAGCATCACCAACAGTTGCAATCTTCTCAGCCTTATCGTCTGGAATAGAAATGTTGAACTCCTTCTCGAATTCCATGATCAACTCTACTGTATCCAAAGAGTCAGCACCAAGGTCGTTTGTGAAACTTGCCTCTGGCTTAACCTCTGCCTCATCAACACCGAGTTTGTCTACGATAATAGCCTTTACTTTGCTTTCAATTTCTGACATAATTGTAACTTTTAAAATGTTTATAAATTAATTTCTAATTAAAAATCGGGTGCAAAGGAACACTTTTTTTTTCAAATAAACAAACATTTTATAGAAAAAAGTGCTAATTGATGCACAAATACCTATAAACTGTGCACCTTTTTTGTGCTTTTTTGTCTTTTTTGTTGGTAATATGCTTTTTTTTAATTACTTTTGTGCATTATTATTAATTAATCTTTTAACATCATGACATTTACAGCAAAAGCAAACAAAATTTTCAATCAGGCTATTGCCGATTATCATATCACGGACAACATTGATACTCCTATCAACAATCCTTACGAAGACGGCTCCATTGAGAACAGTTTGTACCTGAAATGCTGGATTGATACCGTACAGTGGCATTTCGAGGATATCATCCGCGACCCACAGATTGACCCAGCAGAGGCTTTGATCCTGAAACGACGCATCGACAAGAGCAACCAGGACCGCACCGACCTCGTTGAGCAGATCGACTCATACTTCCGTGAGTTGTATGCCAAGGTGAAAGTGTTGCCCGATGCACGCATCAACACAGAGAGTCCGGCATGGGCTGTCGACCGTCTGAGCATCCTGGCCCTGAAGATTTACCACATGCGTGAGCAGGCTGAACGTACTGAGGCTTCTGCAGAACACAAGGCTAAATGTCAGGCTAAACTCGATGTGCTGCTCGAACAGCAGGTTGACCTCAGTACTGCCATCGACCAGTTGCTCGAAGATATCGAGGCTGGAAGAAAGTATATGAAGGTGTACAGACAGATGAAGATGTACAACGATCCTTCTACCAATCCTGTACTCTACAACAAGAAATAATAAGGTTTACACCTATTTATATATATAGCACAATCGAAAAAAGGAAAGTCAGAAGAAGGAAACTTAGCGGCAATATTCACAGTATTTCATATCTTTTCCCCTAAAAGGAAGCTATGAAACGATTGTCACCCAGTTTCCTTCTCATCCTTGTCTTCCCTTGACTTGAAACAAATAGAGTCCATTACTAAGAAAAATAAACGAAATGAAGACTGAGCATATTCTCATCATTCGATTTTCGGCCATGGGCGATGTTGCCATGACTGTGCCTGTGGTTTATTCGCTTGCCACCCAGTATCCTGCCGTCAGGATTACTGTGCTCAGCCGCCCGTTTGCCCGTCCTTTCTTCGAAAATTTAGCTCCTAATGTAGGCTTCATGGAAGCCGACATCAAAAACGAGTATCATGGAATCAAGGGACTCAATGCCCTCTACCGTCGCCTTTCGGCAAAGCATTTCACAGCCATAGCCGACCTACACAGTGTACTGCGATCCAGCTATCTGCGCATGAGGTTTAATCTCGACAACTTCAAGGTGGCGCATATAGACAAGCACCGCAAGGGCAAACGCCAGCTCACATCACAAAACGACAAGAAGTTCGTACAGCAACCCACATCGTTTGAAAACTATGCTGAAGTTCTTGCCAAACTGGGTTATCCTGTCAAACTGGATTTCACTTCTATCTTTGGCTCAGAGAAAGGCGACCTCAACCTGTTGCCAGAAACGCTGTGGAACAAGGCCAACACAGAAGTAAACAGAGATATCCACAGCGACGAAAAACCCTGGATAGGCTTGGCTCCCTTTGCTGCACACGAGGGAAAGATATATCCATTGTCTCTGATGGAAAGAGTTATACAGGGAGTTATCCACACTTATCCACAATGCAGAATATTTCTTTTCGGAGGTGGAGAGAAGGAAACTGAGGTCATGAACCGATGGGCAGAGACATGGCCCGAAGTATGTAATGCGTCGGCTCAGCTCAAGGGTCTGCAGCAAGAACTCATCCTCATGAGCCATCTGCAGGTGATTGTCAGCATGGACAGCGCCAATATGCACTTGGCATCACTTGTCCACACACCCGTTGTAAGTATATGGGGTGCAACCCATCCCTACGCCGGCTTCATGGGATGGAATCAAAATCCTACCAATGCCGTACAGGTAGACTTACCCTGCCGCCCTTGCAGTATCTATGGCAATAAGCCATGTATGCGAGGCGATATGGCTTGCATGAACCAAATCAAGCCAGAAGATATCATTCAAAGAATAGAAACTGTTTTGAAACAAAAATAAAACATTAAGTAGAGAGCGTATTTATATATGCTCTCTGCAAATATCCCTTTTATTATTTTATTTTTAAGCATTCCAAATAAATAAAGAAAAAATACATGGAAAGAAAATATCACTCCATTTATTTAAACTAACCCTTTCTATAATTTCTATTAAATAGACAACTTGTAAAGCTAATAAAAATATCAATATTATATACTTAGTTATTTTTGTCATAATTACTCCAATATTCAAAAATAGAAGCTGCAACGCTCAATACTTGACGAATTAATATTCTATCCAATTCTGAAAAGCCGCAGTAATAAAAAATATTATCTTTTAAATCTGCTCTGCAAAGATACTTTTTTTTTTATAACTACCATAATTACAGGTAAAAAATAATATTATCTTGCACAGGCTATGCATTTAATACAGCAGAACATAGTATATAACTTTTATCCACAAACCTGTGGAAAAACGAATGGAAAACCCATCCAATAACTTATTCATAACTTTCAAGATATCCACCAATCACATTCCAGCCCGCTCGGAATGAGGATATCCACATAGTTATTATTAAGTTTTAATGAAGTTTTTAGGAATTTTAGAACGGAAAAAGATATAAACTTATTAACTTTGCACCAAAATAGGAAAATGTGGATAAAACATCTAAAGCATTAAGAACCAAGAAAAAGAAATGCAACAGATGTATTGATAACTTACTATCAGGGTGTGGATAATAAAACTGGCAAAAAATCATCCAAATATTTATCCACTTATCCACGTTATATCATCATTCCTATATCCTATAAAAAAGAAGAATAAAGAAATAAAATAATAATAATGTTATGGTGAAAAAAGAATGGATAGAGAAAGGTTTTGTCGATGAACCTGTTGATGCAACCTTAGACTTGAAGCAGGAGATACGCCGACTCTGCAAGGAGAAAGATGCTATCATCCTGGCTCATTACTATACCGTAGGCGATATTCAGGATATTGCCGATTTCGTGGGCGACTCTTTGGCGCTGGCACGCAAGGCTGCAGAAACTGATGCCAAGGTAATGGTGATGTGCGGTGTGCACTTTATGGCAGAAACTTGCAAACTGCTGAGTCCTGACAAGACAGTACTTTGTCCTGACCTGAATGCTGGTTGTTCGCTTGCCGACAGCTGCAAGGCCGAAGACCTGAAGCAGTATAAGGCTGAGCATCCTGGATACAAGGTGGTGAGCTATGTCAATACGACAGCAGCTGTCAAGGCGCTTACCGATTGTGTGGTGACGAGTGGCAATGCCAAGAAGGTGATTGACAGTTTTCCACAAGATGAAAAGATTATCTTTGGTCCCGACTATAACTTAGGCAATTATATCAATAGTGTTACAGGCCGCAATATGTTGCTCTGGAATGGTGGCTGTCATGTGCATGAGAAATTCTCTGTCGAGGCTATCGTAAAGCTGAAGAGCGAGCATCCTGAGGCTGTCGTGATGGCTCATCTTGAGTGCAAGGCTCCTGTGTTGGCTGTAGCTGATGTAAAGGGTTCTACTGCCACAATGCTTCAATATGCCGAGAAGCATACAGAAATCAAGGAGTATATTATCGCCACGGAGGCTGGTATTCTTCACGAGCTGGAACGCAACTGTCCTGGTGTAACCTTCTATCCTGTGCCACCCGAGGTGAGCGAAGGTGGATTAGGATGCAGCTGCAATGAGTGCGAATATATGAAGATGAACACGCTTCAGAAGATTTATAATGCCTTGAAGTATGATTGGCCTACTGTAGAGGTTGACGAAGCGATCGCACGCGATGCTGTCAAGCCTATCGAGAAGATGCTCTCGCTTTCTTAATATTTTCAGATAAAACATATATTCATCTGAGTCAAGTATCTTACTGAGTCCACTTGAAAAAGTCGAAAATCGTATTTTTTGTCTTTGCAACTTGATAATCAAGAGTAGGTTTTCGTAAAATTGATTTTTTCAAGTGGGCTTATAAGTCAAGTTTTTAAGTACGGGCTGAAGGCCCAAAAGCTCTTAGCCCAGGGCAGCGCCCTGGGTATAATGGCTTATCGGCAAGGCGTCTGTAAGGGCAAAAGGCTATCATCCGTAATAACCCAGGGCGCTGCCCTGGGCTAACAGCTTCTGCCCCTTCAGGGCGTGTGGGGAAAAACCATTTTCATTTTCGTTAATTTCTAAATTTACAAATACAGAATGAAGTCTCTAAATGATGTTTTTTGTTAGCTTTGAGTGCTTTTTGTAGATGTATTATTGTATCTGATGTTTTTTTACAAAGTGTCTTTTCATACTCAAGGGCTTGGTGTTTTTAAGCAAATGAGTGGTAAAATTGGTTCATTTTAGTTCAAAAAATAATTTTTACCCCCTAAAAGACAAAAAAATCACCTGTTTTTTTATAAAAATTACTACTTTTGCGTTGGTTTTAAACAAGGTGCGTTGCGAAACGCAGATATCATCTTTTACTTATACAATTTATATTTACATCGTAATGAGAATTTCCGAGTGAGGAGGTTCTCATTATTTTTTTTTAACGTCACTATGGTCTTCGGTTACGGATAATAGGGCTATCTTTGCAGAAGATAAGTTGCACTCGGCAATTTGAAAGCAAGCTTTCATTGCGCTCATTGGCATTATCTTTGCAGAAGATAAGCTGCACTCGGCAATTTGAAAGCAAGCTTTCATTGCGCTCATTGGCATTATCTTTGCAGAAGATAAGCTGCACTCGGCAATTTGAAAGCAAGCTTTCATTGCGCTCATTGGCATTATTTTTGTATTCGGCTAACTTTTTTTAAGCACTATAAAAGAAATATGAAACTCAAGATACATTTCAGTCATAAGGAGGAACTTTGGAATTCCTGGTCGCATGCGGGTGGCATCCTTTTGGGAGTCATCGTAGGCATTATTTTCCTTTATTGGTGTTTTACCAATCACAACGGTTGGGCAACGGCAGGAGTGATACTTTATCTCTTTGGTATGCTTATGTCGTATATTGCATCTACTGTGTATCATGCTCTCTCGGCTTGGAGCAAGTGGAAAGAACGACTGCGTAAATGGGATCATGCTGCCATCTATTGGCATATTGCAGGTTCATACTCTCCCATCACGCTCATAGCTATGCGCGATCAGGGTTATTGGGGCTGGAGTCTGTTCTGTTTCATCTGGGCGTGTGCAATAGCCGGAACAGTCATGAGTTTTTTCCGGCTGAAGGATCACAGCAATTTGGAAACCATTTGTTTCGTCGGTATGGGACTTTCCGTGTTGGTTGCTTTCAAGCCTCTCATTGATTCTGTTTCGCCTGCTACGGTCATTTGGATTGTTGCTGAGGGCGTTTGTTATATTACTGGTGCTGTGTTCTATAGTATCAACAAGCGCAAGTATATGCATTCTGTCTTCCATTTCTTCGTATTGGCTGGTAGTATCTGTCATATCATAGCAGTCTGGGACATTTTGATGAAGTATATCTAACTCAACTTTCGCATTTAGGGAAGTAATGTTAGTTAACTCAAGTTTCGCAAGTGGCTTAAGTACGGGCTGAAGGCCCAAAAGTTCTTAGCCCAGGGCGATGCCCTGGGCTAAGAGCTTTTGCCCTTTACCTTTGCTTTACCCTTCGGCCAGCGATTTTCAATTCCGCTACGCGCCGGTGACCGTTGGTTCAGGGCGTGTTGGGAAAAAATTACTAAACTTCAGTTAGTTAAGACAACAGCTTTTGTGAACTTGAAATTAAACATTAAATATTTCACAAAAGCTGTTGTTTCTAATTTTCTATAATTTTTGAGCACAGCGAAAGCTCAATTGGTCATATTACTTTCCTTTGCAGTAAAATTGTTCCTTAAAGAGCACAAATGTGCCCCACGTGGGGCACATTTGTGCCATAAGTAGGCATTTTGATAGAATCAGTTTTTTAAAAAAGAAATCATGCAAAAACCCTTCACCCTTCATCTATTCGCGTGAAGTGCCGATAAACACGGGGGTTTTGAGACTGAAATGGAAATTTTCACCCTTCATTACCTTTCATCTTTTTGCTTTTTTCAGATTTCGGTTGACTGACACGAGTTGGGCTCATGCTTCTATTGTGACCAGTCCGAGCCATCTATTATGACCGGTCCGAGTCATCTATTATGACCCAGTTAAGGCTTCTATGATGCTTGCATAGAAACTTTAATTATTGAACTTTCGCAAGTTCAGAAGTTATAGAAGTTAAAGAAGTTATCACTCCCTTCGGTCGTTAGAAGTTATAGCCAACAGCCTTTTTGGTTGAATATTTAGCTGTAAAGCATATGGCTTTAACTTCTCTAACTTCTTTAACTTCTTTAACTTCACCATTTGCGAAAGTTGAGTTTAATTACTTTCAAACAAGACTTCCTCAACTCTAAGAGATGCTTATTTCTCTCCCATTATAACAGCTCCGGAACGAACGATGCAAGGTATAAACGCGGAGCGCTTACCCGATGAGAATGAAGGGAGATGAAGGGTGATGAAGGGTGGATTTGTGCCATTCAACCCCTGAAACCCTGATAAACACTGTGGATTTCAAGGGATAGATGAAGGGTGAAGGGTTTTTGCATGATTCCTTTTTTTTAAAAAAATAGATATCATGATGGAAACAGGTGTCTTATTGCTTTGCATCTCAGTGTGGGACAGATATTTAAACTTTCGTAGTGTTCAGAACTTGAGTATGTTTATATTATTATCTTTATATAATAAGGTGGAAAAGTTAACGTTGTGTTAAAAGCAAAAAAAAGTTGCTTGAAAATTTGGAAGCTATTGCTTTTTGTTATACTTTTGCAGTGTAATATTTAAGTAGAACACTAAAACAGTTAGATTATGATACAAGTAAACAATTTGAGTTTCCATTATCAAGGAGTCAAGAGAAACGTGTTCAGCGATTTCAATATGACTCTTAAGGAGAATAATATCTATGGACTTTTAGGTAAGAATGGTACAGGCAAGAGCACTTTGCTTTACCTGATCAGTGGTTTGCTGCGTCAACAGCAGGGCACTATTCTTATCGACGGGATATCTTCTTGTGATCGTCGCCCAGATGTACTTCGTGACATCTTTATAGTGACTGAGGAGTTTTTTCTCCCCAATGTTTCTCTCGATGTCTATGTGAAGATGTACCGTCCCTTCTATCCCAACTTCAGTCAGGAAGTGTTGGAAAGATGTTTGCAGGATTTCGAATTACCTCTCTCTCTTAATTTGAACGAACTCTCGATGGGACAAAAGAAAAAGGCTTATATGAGTTTTGCCCTTGCCACAGGTACAAAATACCTTTTCATGGACGAGCCCACCAATGGCCTTGACATCCCATCGAAGAGTCAGTTCCGCAAGGTGATAGCCAACAATATGACCGATGAGCGAATGTTGATTATCTCTACTCATCAGGTTCATGACATCGAGTCGCTGCTCGACCACATTGTTATTCTCAATCAGAATAATCTCTTGCTTGATGCCTCGGTGGCAGATATTTGTGAGGACTATTCCTTCGAGTACCGCACACCTGCCGAAATGGACGATACGGTACTCTATGCAGAGCCTACACTTCAGGGCAATGCCGTGATAGCCAAGCGAAAGGCTGGCAGCCGGGAAACTCAGATGAACCTCGAGCTTCTCTTCAATGCAGCCATCAACGGCAAGTTGTAAATAAAGAGTGAGGTTTCTATTTTCATTTTCAAATTACTATAACTTCTGAACTTGCAAAAGTTCAAAAAAAGACAATATTATGAATAAGGTTTTAGATTTTCATCGTTTGGCAATGGTTTTGCGTTGGGACGCATTATCCAACTGGAAGAAATATGTGCGCAGCACCCTGGGATTGGCTTTTGTATTTTCCTTTATCTGTATTTGGTATCAGTTTAATATGCGAAGCAATGGTTATGTTACATATAATGATGTGAAGGACTTATACTTGGGAAGTGTTTCTGGTTTGTTCATGTTTATCAGTTTCATTATTTTCTTTTTCTGTGGGTCAAGAATTTTCATTAATATGAAGACCAAGGCTTCCCGCTCTTTGTTCTTGATGCTGCCAGCCACCAATATGGAGAAGTTTACTTCCCGTTTGCTGTACACCGTTTTAGGAACATCCTTGATGATTGTCGCTTCGTGGATGATAGCCGACATCATTCAGTTTGTGTTCAGCCTCTTTCTTACTCCAGGCATGCAGGGCTCTCTCGTAGGCAAGACTTTTGAAGAGTTGTTCTTGAAAGATAATTTCGACAGTTCTCACTTTATAGTACGCAATGGCACCAGCGTGTTGGGACAGACTTTCCCTGTGGGTATGCTTTTGTTATC
>OMCT01000546.1_pt1 | contig 28689 bp, 19 predicted proteins | sample 1674301 | NCBI WGS metagenome assembly OMCT01 (sample SAMEA103958158, study PRJEB25191) | human gut metagenome
AAGTGTTTACCGTGGCGGCTGTTATCCCTATGTTCCCTGGCATATCAGCTTATACCGCAATGATTTCGGCGGTAAAAATCAGCCAGCTAGGTTACAGCGAACCGTTGATGATTACCCTGTTAACCAACTTTCTTACAGCTTCATCGATTGTTGGTGCGTTATCCATCGGTCTTTCCATTCCTGGATTATGGTTGTACCGCAAGCGCCCTCGCGTATAAAATTGCCTCACTTAAAGCACGCGGATGAGAGACAGCCTCCTCTCCTCCGTGTGTTACTATAAAAGTTATCTCCCTTCTCGTTCATCGTTCCATATTTGAGAAACAGTATGTCTTCCAGAGTTTTGACCCCGGACGTCGTTGGTATTGACGCCCTGGTACACGATCACCAAACCGTTCTGGCAAAAGCTGAAGGCGGTGTGGTTGCCGTATTTGCTAACAATGCCCCGGCGTTTTATGCCATCACTCCTGCACGCCTGGCTGAACTGCTGGCGCTGGAAGAAAAGCTGGCGCGTCCGGGAAGCGATGTCGCTCTGGACGATCAACTCTATCAGGAACCGCAAACCGCTCCCGTTGCCGTACCCATGGGGAAATTTGCCATGTACCCAGACTGGCAACCCGATGCCGACTTTATCCGCCTGGCGGCGCTATGGGGCGTGGCACTAAGAGAGTCGGTGACCGCCGAAGAACTGGCGTCATTCATTGCCTACTGGCAGGCGGAAGGCAAAGTCTTTCACCATGTGCAGTGGCAACAAAAACTGGCGCGCAGCCTGCAAATCGGTCGTGCCAGCAACGGCGGACTGCCGAAACGAGATGTGAATACGGTCAGTGAACCTGACAGCCAAATTCCACCAGGATTCAGAGGGTAACGATGAAAAACGTTGGCGACCTGATGCAACGCCTGCAAAAAATGATGCCTGCCCATATCAAACCTGCTTTCAAAACGGGTGAAGAATTACTGGCCTGGCAGAAAGAACAAGGGGCGATCCGCTCCGCCGCTCTCGAACGTGAAAATCGGGCGATGAAAATGCAGCGCACCTTTAACCGCTCCGGTATTCGTCCACTGCATCAGAACTGCTCCTTTGAGAACTATCGCGTTGAGTGTGAAGGGCAAATGAATGCGTTAAGCAAAGCGCGCCAGTATGTCGAAGAGTTTGACGGCAACATCGCCAGCTTCATCTTTTCTGGCAAGCCAGGAACCGGCAAAAACCATCTGGCGGCGGCAATCTGCAACGAGCTGCTGCTACGCGGTAAATCCGTATTGATCATCACCGTGGCCGATATTATGTCGGCGATGAAAGATACCTTCAGGAATAGCGGTACCAGCGAAGAACAACTGCTTAACGATCTGAGTAACGTTGATCTGCTGGTGATCGATGAGATCGGCGTGCAGACCGAATCGAAATACGAAAAAGTGATCATCAACCAGATCGTCGATCGCCGCTCTTCTTCCAAACGCCCAACCGGGATGCTGACCAACAGTAATATGGAAGAGATGACCAAGTTGCTGGGCGAACGCGTGATGGACCGTATGCGCCTGGGTAACAGTTTGTGGGTGATCTTCAACTGGGATAGCTACCGTAGCCGTGTAACAGGTAAAGAGTATTAATCCCCGTTTATGGCGGTATACTGCGACACAATTCAACCTTGAGTAATGATGATGAAAACTATTAAACATCTTCTGTGCTGTGCCATTGCCGCCAGCGCATTAATTTCCACCGGGGTGCATGCTGCGTCCTGGAAAGATGCGCTCTCCAGCGCCGCCAGCGAACTTGGCAACCAAAACAACACGACACAGGAAGGCGGTTGGTCGCTCGCGTCATTAACTAACTTGCTTAGCAACGGGAACCAGGCCTTAAGCGCAGATAACATGAACAACGCCGCAGGCATTCTGCAATACTGCGCGAAGCAAAAGCTGGCTTCGGTAACCGATGCCGAAAACATCAAGAATCAGGTACTGGAAAAACTGGGCCTGAACAGTGAAGAGCAAAAAGAAGACACCAACTATCTGGATGGCATTCAGGGTTTGCTGAAAACCAAAGATGGTCAGCAACTCAATCTGGATAATATTGGAACGACTCCGCTGGCAGAAAAGGTGAAAACCAAAGCCTGCGATCTGGTGTTAAAGCAGGGGCTGAACTTCATTTCCTGAACCGCGAAACGCCGCGTTTTAGCTGTTACCCGGCTGACGCGGCTCTCTCCTGCCCTTTTCCCTGCTCCTGGACGGTTTTACCCCTGTTACACGGGAAGTGACCGCGATCAAAAAAGTCTGTTTATAAACTAATTCCTAACAACATCGCATTTTTTTGACACTAGAATTGCAGCAATATGGCGACGCCATTACATTGTGCTTCTCAAAAAGCTTAAACGTTGGCTAAACGGCCCGGTTTAGTGAGGATCGCCCGTTGTCAGAACTACTCTCTTTCGCCCTTTTTCTCGCCTCTGTGCTGATTTACGCATGGAAAGCGGGACGTAACACCTGGTGGTTTGCAGCCACATTAACGGTACTGGGGCTATTTGTCGTTTTAAATATCACCCTGTTTGCCAGCGACTATTTTACTGGCGATGGTATTAACGACGCGGTTCTCTATACCTTAACCAACAGCCTGACCGGTGCTGGTGTCAGCAAATACATCCTGCCTGGTATCGGCATTGTGCTGGGGCTGGCGGCGGTGTTCGGTGCGCTGGGCTGGATCCTGCGCCGTCGTCGTCATCATCCGCACCATTTTGGTTACAGCCTGCTGGCACTCTTACTGGCGCTGGGTTCAGTGGATGCCAGCCCGGCATTTCGTCAGATAACGGAACTGGTGAAATCCCAGTCACGCGACGGCGACCCGGACTTTGCGGCTTATTATAAAGAGCCGTCGAAAACTATCCCTGACCCGAAACTCAACCTGGTTTATATCTACGGCGAAAGTCTCGAGCGGACCTATTTTGATAACGAGGCTTTCCCGGATCTCACGCCTGAACTGGGCGCGTTGAAAAATGAAGGCCTGGATTTCAGCCACACGCAGCAGCTGCCAGGAACGGATTACACGATTGCGGGCATGGTGGCTTCTCAGTGCGGCATACCGCTGTTTGCCCCATTTGAAGGCAACGCCTCCGCTTCTGTTTCCAGCTTCTTCCCGCAGAACATCTGTCTGGGCGATATTATGAAAAACTCGGGTTATCAGAACTATTTCGTGCAGGGCGCGAATCTGCGTTTTGCCGGTAAAGATGTGTTCCTGAAATCGCACGGCTTCGACCACTTATACGGCTCAGAAGAGCTGAAAAGCGTGGTGGCCGACCCGCACTATCGCAACGACTGGGGATTCTACGACGATACCGTTCTCGATGAAGCGTGGAAAAAATTTGAAGAGCTTTCCCGCTCAGGTCAGCGATTCTCACTGTTTACCCTGACAGTCGATACCCATCACCCGGATGGTTTTATCTCGCGCACCTGTAACCGCAAAAAATATGATTTTGACGGTAAGCCGAATCAGTCATTCAGCGCGGTAAGTTGCAGCCAGGAGAATATTGCGACGTTTATCAACAAAATCAAAGCGTCACCGTGGTTTAAAGATACCGTCATCGTCGTCTCTTCTGACCATTTAGCGATGAACAATACGGCGTGGAAATACCTTAATAAGCAGGATCGCAATAACCTGTTTTTTGTCATCCGTGGCGACAAGCCGCAGCAAGAGACGCTGGCAGTGAAGCGTAATACGATGGATAACGGCGCGACGGTGCTGGACATTCTCGGTGGCGATAACTATCTCGGACTTGGCCGTAGCAGTTTATCCGGGCAGTCGATGTCGGAAATCTTCCTCAATATCAAAGAGAAAACATTGGCGTGGAAGCCGGATATCATCCGCCTGTGGAAATTCCCTAAAGAGATGAAAGAGTTCACCATCGACCAGCAGAAAAACATGATTGCCTTCTCAGGTAGCCATTTCCGTTTGCCGCTGCTGTTGCGGGTTTCAGACAAACGCGTGGAACCGCTGCCGGAAAGCGAATACTCAGCACCGCTGCGTTTCCAGCTGGCAGATTTCGCTCCACGCGACAATTTCGTCTGGGTTGACCGTTGCTACAAGATGGCACAACTCTGGGCTCTGGAACTGGCACTCTCCACCGACTGGTGTGTCTCGCAAGGGCAGCTTGGCGGTCAGCAAATTGTCCAGCATGTTGATAAAACAATGTGGAAGGGCAAAACGGCATTTAAAGATACGGTCATCGACATGGCGCGTTACAAAAGCAATGTCGATACGCTGAAAATTGTTGATAACGATATTCGCTACAAAGCCGACAGTTTCATCTTCAACGTCGCCGGTGCGCCAGAAGAGGTGAAACAGTTTAGCGGGATTTCCCGTCCGGAGTCGTGGGGCCGCTGGTCCAACGCTCAGCTGGGCGATGAAGTAAAAATCGAGTACAAGCATCCGCTGCCGAAGAAATTTGACCTGGTGATTACCGCCAAAGCATACGGCAATAACGCCAGCCGTCCTATTCCGGTACGCGTAGGCAATGAAGAACAAACTCTTGTGCTGGGCAATGAAGTAACCACCACCACACTGCATTTCGATAACCCAACCGATGCCGACACACTGGTAATTGTGCCGCCGGAACCTGTCTCAACCAACGAAGGGAATATCCTCGGACACTCGCCGCGTAAGCTCGGGATCGGCATGGTGGAAATTAAAGTTGTGGAACGTGAAGGGTAATTCCTGACTGATGTGTAGGTCGCATAAGGTGCGACCTACACACCTTCTCCGGCCTACAAAACATCATTGAGAAACAGAAAAAAACAGCGCCCAACACTTCCCCGGACGCTGCATGGCAACTTTAATAATCTCGCCTTATCAGAAAGTAATTACACCCTTAATCAACTCACGATTGTTAATCACATCGCGCTCGTAGGTTTCTGCCAGCGTGGCGAACGGATAGCGATGGGTTAACATCATGTCGGCAGTGATTTTCCCTTCCGCCATCAATCGACCGACTTTAGCGAAATCTTCCGGCGTGGCGTTGCGGCTGCCCATCATCGTCGTTTCTTTTTTATGGAATTCCGGATCGGAGAACTGCAACTCACCTTTAAACAGGCCGACAAATACCACCGTGCCGCCGTGACGAATCAGATTTACGGTGTTATTCATCGCATGTTGATTACCTGTCGCGTCAATCACTTTCTGCGCCAGCGAACCACCAAACTGCGCCCGCAGCTGCGCGTCAAAATCTTCGGCTGACGGGTCCAGAACAGGTAATTCCAGACGCGTTGCCACATGTTCACGACGCGCCGGACTGGTATCCGCCACCACCACCTGCGCGCCATCGGCTTTAGCGATTGCCGCCGCGCCCAGACCGATTGGCCCCGCCCCGACCACCAGCACCTGCTCGCTGGGTGCAATGGCGGCACGACGCACCGCATGAGCGCTAATAGCGAAAGGTTCAATCAATGCTGCCGCCTGCGGGTCAATACCGTCTGCGGGCAAAATGTTCGCCACCGGCACGCTCAAATACTCACTAAAACCGCCATCCTGATGCACGCCAATGACTGAAATTTTTTCACAGCAATTGGTACGACCGCTTTTACACGCCGGGCATTGCTGACAAGAAATATACGGAATTACCGCAACTTGCTGTCCGATATTAAAATTGTGAATGTTTTTTCCTGATTCAATAATCTCCCCACATATTTCATGGCCTAAAACGCGTGGATAACTAAAAAATGGCTGATTGCCCGCCCAGGCATGAATATCTGTACCGCAAATCCCGACAGTTTTAATTTTAATTAATGCTTCATTATCGCCTGGCACCGGTCTTTCCCGGACTTCCCATACTAAATTCTTTATTTCCTGACAAATTAATACTTTCATTGTGGACATGATTCACCGCTCCTTTTATTTTATGACTTTCAGATATCGTCGAATTTATAAGAGCGCCTGAATTTACCCATAAAATATGCGGATGATCGCGCATAAAAATGTTTTAAATCGGCTTTTAATGCCGGACTGGAGGGAAGAATGAGTCGTTCGCAGAATTTACGTCATAGCGTCATAAATCAGGTGATTGAAGATATGGCGAGGGGCAATATTCCTTCTCCGCTGCCTTCACAAAGCGGACTGGCAGAAATGTATAACATCAGTCGCACTACGGTACGCCACATACTCCAGCATTTAAGCGCATGTGGCGTGCTCACCCTGGTGGGGAAAAATTATGTTATCGCCCGCAAACCCGAACAGAACGATGGATTTGATTGCATCACGGCCTCGCTGAAAGAGCAAAACCGTCTTTTCGAGCAGGCATTTTTCACCATGATTAACCTGCGCCAGTTACGCGCCGGAGAAAGCTTTTCCGAACTTCAGCTGGCGCGAGCGGCAAGCGTCAGTCCGGTAGTGGTACGAGAATATCTTTTGAAATTCGGTCGTTATAATCTTATTCAAAGCGAAAAGCGCGGCCAATGGAGCATGAAGCAGTTCGATCAATCCTACGCCGAGCAGCTGTTTGAGCTACGCGAAATGCTCGAAACACATTCCCTGCAACACTTTCTCAACCTTCCCGATGATGACCCTCGCTGGTTGCAGGCGAAAACCATGCTCGAACGTCACAGGACATTGCGCGACAGCATTGGCAGCAACTTTCGAATGTTTTCTCAATTAGACCGTGATTTTCATGCCATGCTGTTATCCGCTGCTGACAACATCTTTTTTAATCAATCACTTGAAATTATATCGGTGATCTTTCATTTTCACTATCAATGGGATGAAAGCGATCTCAAACAGCGCAATATCATTGCTGTTGATGAACATATGACCATTCTCAGCGCCCTGATTTGCCGTAGCGATTTAGATGCAATAACGGCGTTGCGAAACCATCTGGATACCGCCAAACAATCAATGATTCGTTCCATCAGGCAACATCACCGATAAATTAAGTACAGATTAAAAACATTGATTCTTGGTTTATATCACTATGTTGTATTAATGCAGTATTAATCCAGGCGATTGTTCTGCCCATAAGGAAATACATAGGGAATAAACGATGCTGGAAGTATTACTCTCAGCCATCATTTAATTCCCTATTACTGGCAGCGATAAAATTATCGGCTATCCATGATTAACGTTTCCAGCACATCTAATTCACTGACTATTTTTGCCAGTGTTTCATCACTGACTTCTTGCCTTGCGCGCATCTGGTAAATAGCCGCGCGTTTGGCATTTAACGCCGCCAGATTAAATGTTCTTTCCAGCTTCGCACGCTGCATATGCAGGGAATTATCATTAGGCGACATATCCTCTTCACTATGTCGCATATAACCGATAACTCTGGCCCCCGTTTCCATAATCAACTCGTTATCGAGGTTTTCTGTTCTGGCGCGCAGCAAACGTTGCTCGGTCTTTTGCACACTCAGTATGGCCATTTTAGCCATAAACAGATCGGCAGCTTCCTCTTCTTTTTGTCGGTTATCGCTGAAAATCCCCACATTTTTCCCCAGTAATAACGGCAGAATAATAATGCCGCAAACCAGCGAAAAGAGGATCACACCTGTGGCGAGAAATACCAGCAAGTAACGCCCGGGAAAAGGTGTGCCATCCGGCAGCAATAACGGGATAGAAAGCACCCCCGCAAGCGTGATAGCTCCGCGCACCCCCGCAAAGGTCGCCAGCAGCATATGACGCGTTTTATATCCAGCAAACAGCATCGGATGTTTGCCGGGTCGTTTACGGCTATACAGACGCATCAGCCAAAGCCAGCCCAGGCGCACAACCATTAACGCCAGGTAGATCCAAATGACATCAAGGAGCAGCGATCCGGTGTCCACCAGTGGATCGTTTTCTGCACGGATCAGTGATTCCGAAATAATGCCCGGCAGTTGTAAGCCTAAAATCAGAAACACCATGCCGTTAAAGACATATTCAAGCATCGACCAGCTACTTTTAGCTTTAATTCTCAGGCGAATAGGCGCGTGGTGGACTACACCAATGCGACTGGTTGTTAACCCCGCGGCGACAGCGGCAAGAATGCCAGATAAGCCAAAATGTTCCGCAACCAGATAAACAATAAACGGCAACAGAAGCATCAATACAATCTGAATGGAAGGTTCATCGTGAGCATATCGGCTGATCAACAGCAGCCCTTTACCATATAACCAGGTAACAGCGATCCCCACGGCAATACCGCCCAACGCAACGACAAAAAACGCAATGGTTGCGCCATGAACGCTGAATTCCATCGTTCCCATCGTCACTGCAACAGCAAATTTCAACGCCACCAGGCCGGAAGCATCATTCATCAACGCTTCGCCTTCGAGCACTTCCTGGATGTTTTTGCTGATACGCCCTTTCCCGACAATCCCCAGCAACGCCACGGCATCGGTAGGCGACAACACGGCGGCTAATGCGAAAGCAGCGATGAGCGGCACATTCGGTAAGAGTAAATGAATCACATAGCCGACACCAAAAATAGTGATTAGTACCAACACAAGTGCCAGGCTGATAATTTCCCGGCTGTGCTTGATCAATTCTTTAGGTTGTATTTTTGAACTTTCAGCAAACAACAGGGGTGGTATAAACAATAAGAGAAAAAGTTCAGGATTGAATTCCACATGCAGACCAAATATAGGCTGGGCCAGTACTGCGCCAGCGGCAATCTGGATTAAAGGAAGTGGTATCTGGACAGGAGACAGACGTGTAAGCACGCTGGTTAATGATACTACCAACGTAAGAATTAAAATTGTTAAAAGTATTTCCATATAATAAACAGGCTTCCTCATTCATAAATAATGGATATTATTAATTTAACTTCATAAAAAGCGCTCTGGTTAGCACTTAACGTTAATCATTAATCACTGCGTTCACTCACATGATCAGAAGGAACCCAGTAAAATGAGTTTTCAAGTTGATAACAAATTCACCACGTGAATATTTACTGCCTTTCCCCGTTGTAACGAATCATCCGTTACTCTCTGATTTCCTTGCCGAACAAGTTATTTAGTGAATGACGGTTTTCTTTTAATATCAGCATGAATTATACGTTCAGCAAATGTATTAAATCAGCACTAAATAAATTTAATGGATACCACCATTCTGCGTCAACACTTAGTTTTTATCTGTATTGACAATTTAAAATGGCCGCAGCCAAATTAATGATTTTATTTTTAATAAATCATCAACAGAATAAGAGATCTTATCAGCGGTAACTAAACTCATCAGAGGGTGTTCCTTGTAACGTCATGCATTACATAACTTTAAGATATACAATCAAAAAATGCATTAAAAACCGATTAAAAGCAGCAAAGTATTACCCGGTGCACGAATTTATGATACATCTGCAGCCATTCTGCTATTCGCTGACTACTTTTCAGTAATGACTGCTTTTTCATAAGGTTTCACTCCCGACAACAATGTTGGAGTTTTATTTCCTTAGCATGGAGTAAGTAAAGATGAGCAAAATAATAGCGATGCTAATTACTGTCAGTACCCTTTTTTTACCGTCAATAATCCAGGCAAAACCTATTTCAATAAAAGTTGCCTATGAAAATAACCCTGGAGAACCCCTGGATGTGGTCATGCGTTACTGGGCAGACCTATTAAATAAAAAAAGTAATGGCGAAATAACACTTGCGCTCTATCCCAGCTCCCAATTGGGATCAAAACAGGATGTCACCGAGCAAGCCATGATGGGCATGAATGTCATAACCTTGAGTGATGTGGCTTTTCTTGCCGATTATGAACCCGATTTGGGGATTTTGTTTGGACCGTATCTGACTGACGATCCGCAAAAACTGTTCAAAATATATGAAAGCGACTGGTTTAAACAAAAAAATGAAAGTCTGAAGAAAAAGGGAATTCATGTGGTAATGAATAATTATCTCTATGGCACTCGACAGATTATTTCGAAAAAACCCATTCGCACCGTTGACGATCTCGCAGGTTTAAAAATTCGCGTTCCTAATAACGTCATGCAAATAAAAGCCATTCAGGCGATGGGGGCAACACCAACTCCCATGCCATTAGGCGAAGTTTATCCCGCATTAACCCAGGGCGTTATTGACGGCGTAGAAAACCCAATTTCAGTGCTGCAAGGGCAAAAACTGTATGAGCAGGCAAGATATCTGACAATGGTTAACTACCTGACAAATACCTCAGTGTGGATAGGTGGTGAAGCCTTCTTTAGCACCCTTTCACCAGAACAACTGGAGATGATCCACCAGACCGGCTATGAAGCGGGTGTCTATAGCCAGAAACTCACTCTTGAGCGTGATGCCGAAATGTTGAAAACCATGCAGGCAGCCGGCGTCGAAGTGATCTATCCCGATACTGGACCATTCCAGAAGAAAGCACGCGAAGTTTACTCTCAATTCCCGGAATGGACACCAGGTCTGTACGAAACCATTCAACAGCAACTGCAATAAGCATTAATGCTCAGCGTCCTGCCTCATCTCTCTTAGGCAGGACACGCACTAACAGGAGGTTTCATGCGTCTTTTTGGCAAAGTGGCAGAATTTAGTGCTGCCTTTGCGCTATTCGTTCTGGTTGTGGTGACAATTGGAGCGGTATTTATGCGTTATTTCATCGGCCAACCGCTTCAATGGACAGAAGAAATGTCGGGAATGCTGATGATTTGGGTGGTGATGTTAGGTGGAGTGGTGGCGGAACGTGACAGGGCGCACCTGACCATTCCCTTCCTGATGGAGATGCTTCCAGGCAAACTCAGGCGTGTTATTGCAGTACTGGTCGCCCTTCTCTCCATCGCACTGCTGCTTTATATGGCCTGGCTGGGCTACCGACTAGCCGAAATGGCGCAGTTTAAAGTGACACAAATTCTGAAAGTTTCCTGGTTCTGGATCGATCTGGCGGTCCCTGTCGGCGCACTGGCAACGGCTATTTATACCCTCTACTGGTTAATAAACGATACAAAACAATCCGATAGCGGAGACAAAATGCAATGAGTTGGTTATTGATTATTCCGCTAATGATCGTCTGTTTGTTTCTCAACATTCGGGTCTATCTGGCGATGTTTATTGGCATCATCGCTTACTTTTTATTCTTCTCCAGCGTACCGATTGAAATTGCCGTGCAAAGACTAATCGCGCCAACGCAAAGCCCATCATTGCTGGCAATTCCGTTTTTTATCTTGCTCGGCACACTAATGAGCTACACCGGCATTGCCGAACGCATCCTGCACATTGCCAACGTTCTGGTGGGGAAAATGCGCGGCGGACTGGGCGTGGCAAACATTCTCGTCAGCACCATGATGGGCGGCGTCAGCGCCTCTAACCTTGCTGACGCGGCGATGCTGTCGCGCATGATGGTGCCGGAGATGGAACGTAAAGGCTACAATCGCGCGTTTGCCGCCGCCATTACCGCTGGTGGCTCGTTAGTCACCCCGATCATACCGCCTGGAATAGCCCTGATTATTTACGGTCTGGTTGCCGATGTCTCTATCGGAAAAATGTTTATCGCCGGACTGGTACCTGGTTTGCTATGCGCAGTCGTACTGATGTTTACCGTCTACCTTGTCGCCCGCAAAACTAACGCTAAACCCTCGCGTGAAAGCTGGCCTACGGGCAAAGAGATGGTGTTCTCGCTGGGACAGGCCTGGCCTGCGCTGTTCCTCATTTTTGCTGTGGTGGGTGGTATTCGCGCTAACATTTTCACCCCAACAGAAGCAGGTGCAGTAGCGGTGCTAATCGTGCTGGCGATTGGCTTTTTTATCTATCGTGAAATGCGGATTTCTCATGTCGTCAAAGCATTGGGCGAAACGGCACGCGCAACCGCATCGGTGATGCTGGTAATCATGGCCAGCGCCGCATTGGGATGGATTTTCTCAATGGAACATGCTGGTGTCGCAGTGGCGAATTTTGTGACTTCGCTGACCGAAAACAAATACATGTTCCTGTTGATTATCAACATATTGCTGCTGACGCTGGGGATGTTTCTGGAAGGAAACGCCATTTTGCTGATCCTGGTACCACTATTAAAACCGGTGGTCGAACACTTTGGCATCGATCCGGTGCATTTTGGCATCATCATGATCTTCAACCTGTCGATTGGCGCATTCACGCCACCGGTAGGTACCGTGATGCTGCTGGTATGTAATATCACGCAAGTTTCGGTGGGAAATTTCTTTAAACAATCCCTGCCCCTACTGGCGGCTCTACTGTTAATGCTAATGCTGGTGACATATATCCCGGCGATTTCACTGTTCCTGGTTTAATAATAAAAACGCCGGATGAAATACTCATCCGGCATCATTACGTTAAAACGTTTCCCAGTTCTCCTCGCTATCTGCCACGGCCATTTTGCGCGGCGTAGCTGGCGTCACGGTTTTTACCACAGCCGATGCTTCACGCTGCTGTTGCTGCTGTTGCTGAATCAGGAACACTGCCACTGCTTCGGTCAGGCGACTGGCCTGTTCTTCCAGCGCGGCGGCGGCGGCGGCAGATTCTTCCACCAGCGCGGCGTTCTGTTGAGTTACCCGGTCCATCTCAGCAACCGCTAAGCCAACCTGATCGATACCACGGCTCTGCTCATCAGAAGCAGAAGCAATTTCGCCCATAATGTCCGTCACGCGGGTCACGGCACTGACAATCTCCGCCATTGTTTCCCCGGCGCTTTCGACCAGCGTAGAGCCAACATCCACTTTCCCCACCGAGTCTTCAATCAGGCTTTTAATTTCACGAGCAGCCTGAGCGCTACGCTGGGCCAGATTACGCACTTCTCCCGCGACCACCGCAAAACCGCGTCCTTGCTCACCCGCACGCGCAGCCTCAACCGCCGCGTTCAAAGCCAGAATATTGGTCTGGAAGGCAATGCCGTCAATTACGCTGATAATATCGGCGATTTTCTGCGAACTGGTGGAGATATCGCGCATGGTCTGCACCACGTTATCCACCACTTTGCCGCCGCGTTGCGCCGTTTCGGAAGCACTTAACGCCAGATGGCTGGCCTGGCGCGCATTTTCGGCATTCTGTTTCACCGTTGCGGTCAGTTGCTCCATGCTGGCTGCCGTCTCTTCCAGCGAAGCGGCCTGTTGCTCGGTGCGCGAAGAGAGATCGTTATTGCCGGTGGCGATTTCGCTGGCACCGCTATAGATGGCATTGGCCCCGTTGCGCACATCACCGACGGTACGCATCAGCTCTCCCTGCATATGGCGCAAACTCTCTGCCAGTTGCCCCATCTCATTAGAGCCATCCACCTCAATCGGTTTCACTAGATCGCCGCCTGCAATATGACGAATGCTGTCAATCAGGCGATTCATTGGCGCTACCAGCGAGGCTTTAATACCGAACCAGACGGCGAGGATGACCGCCAGTACGACGATCATCACGCCTACCAGAATCCACATCGCCTGGCTGTAGGAGGCATTGTTATCGCTGACGGCGATATCATAGAGCCGATCGTTTTGCTCCATGTAAGCCACATACTGCTTCTCGAAACCGTCCTGATATCCCTGGGTCGGCTGATCAAAGAACTCGTTGATTTTGCCTGCACCTAACAGTTGTATCAGCTCCGCCAGCGCATTGTGATAAATATCGTAATTACGTTTGATCTCTGCCGCTGCGGCGGTGCTCTGACGCGGGTCACGCGGCAACGCTTCGTAATCCGCCCAGTTTTTTTCCGCCTGTTTCAGCGAAATACTGGCACTCTGCATCAGCTCAGCAACGGTTGAACCGCTACCAATATTGTTCTGATCCATCATGTAGCGGATACCCGCGCGGTTGAGGGTGTTACGCGTCTGCAACAAAGCGACCCAGCTGCCATTCAGCGTGGATTGCTGCTGGCGAATGGTTTGTAAAACAGTGAAATTTTCTTTGTCGTTCTTTAAGGCATTAAAGAACAGACCGCCTGAAGTCAGTTGTAAAAGGCCAAAAACGGCCAAAACCAGCAGTAGGCTGGTCACAATTTTGATACGTTTTAACATGGTTTCTCTTTCCTGTGGACCGATGCAAGATTTTCGGCCTGGAAAGGAAAAACTTTATGAAAATCCCGCGGAGATGACGCCGAGTAATTTTATTCACCCCCTGAATTTAAAAAGCCATTATTTACATAAATTATTCGCAATATAAATATGTGATATAAATCACATATTTATGGTCACTTAAACGACGCCTTTGCCGCTCACCGCCATTCCTGACCGCTTACGTCCCTAAAATAACCACTCAGTTATTTACCTTACTTTACGCGCGCGTAACTCTGGCAACATCACTGCAGGATAGCGGTCAATTTACCTCCTCAAACGCAACGCAAACCTAGAACGGCTTCGGCCAACTATTAATCAATACATGCCAGGTTTTACTATGGATACTAAAAAGATATTCAAGCACATACCCTGGGTGATTCTCGGAATCATCGGTGCATTCTGCCTCGCGGTAGTTGCATTACGTCGGGGGGAGCACGTCAGCGCCCTGTGGATCGTGGTCGCCTCTGTGTCGGTGTATCTGGTGGCGTATCGCTACTACAGTCTGTACATCGCCCAGAAGGTGATGAAACTCGACCCCACGCGCGCGACGCCTGCGGTTATTAACAACGACGGTCTGAACTACGTTCCGACCAACCGTTACGTGTTGTTTGGTCACCACTTCGCCGCTATCGCCGGTGCTGGTCCGCTGGTGGGTCCGGTTCTCGCCGCGCAGATGGGCTACCTGCCTGGCACGCTGTGGCTGCTGGCGGGGGTCGTGCTGGCCGGTGCGGTTCAGGACTTTATGGTGCTGTTTATCTCCTCTCGCCGTAACGGCGCATCTCTTGGTGAGATGATCAAAGAAGAGATGGGACCAGTACCGGGGACTATCGCGCTGTTTGGCTGTTTCTTAATCATGATCATCATCCTCGCCGTTCTGGCACTGATTGTGGTTAAAGCCCTGGCCGAAAGTCCGTGGGGGGTCTTCACCGTTTGCTCAACCGTACCGATTGCGCTGTTTATGGGTATCTACATGCGCTTTATTCGTCCGGGGCGTGTGGGTGAAGTCTCTGTCATTGGTATCGTGCTGCTGGTTGCCTCTATCTACTTCGGTGGCGTGATTGCTCACGATCCGTACTGGGGTCCGGCACTGACCTTTAAAGATACCACCATTACTTTCGCGCTGATTGGCTATGCGTTTGTTTCCGCACTGCTGCCAGTGTGGCTGATCCTCGCACCGCGCGACTATCTGGCAACCTTCCTGAAAATCGGCGTTATCGTCGGCCTGGCGCTGGGTATCGTGGTGCTGAACCCGGAACTGAAAATGCCTGCCATGACCCAGTACATTGACGGTACTGGCCCGCTGTGGAAAGGCGCTCTGTTCCCGTTCCTGTTCATCACCATCGCCTGTGGTGCGGTATCTGGCTTCCACGCGCTGATCTCTTCCGGTACGACGCCGAAACTGCTGGCTAATGAAACCGACGCGCGTTTCATCGGCTACGGCGCAATGCTGATGGAGTCCTTCGTGGCGATTATGGCGCTGGTTGCTGCGTCCATCATCGAACCGGGTCTTTACTTCGCGATGAACACCCCGCCTGCTGGCCTCGGCATCACCATGCCTAACCTGCATGAAATGGGTGGCGAGAACGCGCCGATCATCATGGCACAGCTGAAAGACGTTACCGCACACGCGGCAGCGACCGTCAGCTCCTGGGGCTTCGTGATTTCGCCAGAGCAGATCCTGCAAACCGCGAAAGACATTGGTGAGCCTTCTGTCCTGAACCGTGCAGGTGGTGCGCCAACGCTGGCGGTAGGTATCGCTCACGTGTTCCACAAAGTGCTGCCGATGGCTGACATGGGCTTCTGGTATCACTTCGGTATTCTGTTCGAAGCCCTGTTCATCCTGACCGCGCTGGATGCGGGTACCCGTTCTGGCCGCTTTATGCTGCAAGACCTGCTGGGTAACTTCATCCCGTTCCTGAAAAAAACCGACTCTCTGGTTGCCGGTATCATCGGTACTGCGGGCTGTGTGGGTCTGTGGGGCTACCTGCTGTATCAGGGCGTGGTCGATCCGCTGGGCGGCGTTAAGAGCCTGTGGCCGCTGTTCGGTATCTCCAACCAGATGCTGGCAGCCGTGGCGCTGGTACTGGGCACCGTTGTACTGATTAAGATGAAGCGCACCCAATACATCTGGGTTACCGTTATCCCGGCAGTATGGCTGCTTATCTGCACCACCTGGGCGCTGGGCCTGAAACTGTTCAGCACCAACCCGCAGATGGAAGGCTTCTTCTACATGGCGAGCCAGTACAAAGAGAAGATTGCTAACGGTACTGACCTGACGGCGCAGCAGATTGCCAACATGAACCACATCGTTGTGAACAACTACACCAACGCAGGCCTGAGTATTCTGTTCCTGATTGTGGTGTACAGCATCATCTTCTACGGTTTCAAAACCTGGCTGAAGGTGCGTAACAGCGACAAACGTACTGACAAAGAAACACCGTACGTTCCAATCCCGGAAGGCGGCGTGAAGATCTCTTCGCACCACTAACCGGTTGCCTTATCCGGCTTACAAAATGTCTATCGTAGGCCGGATAAGGCGTTTACGCCGCATCCGGCAAATCCCCAGCCCGGACCTTCCGGGCTTTACGCATATCTGGAAGGCAAAATGTTTGGTAACTTAGGACAGGCAAAAAAATATCTCGGCCAGGCGGCGAAGATGTTGATTGGCATTCCAGACTACGACAACTACGTCGAGCATATGAAGACCAACCATCCCGACAAGCCGTACATGAGCTATGAAGAATTCTTCCGCGAACGCCAGAACGCGCGCTACGGCGGCGATGGTAAAGGCGGTATGCGCTGTTGTTAATGGAGAGAGCATGAACCCGATTGCAGTTACCCTACTCACCGGTTTTTTAGGCGCAGGAAAAACCACCCTGCTGCGCCATATTCTTAACGAACAACACGGCTACAAGATTGCCGTGATTGAAAACGAATTCGGCGAAGTCTCCGTTGATGATCAACTGATTGGCGACCGCGCCACGCAGATCAAAACGCTGACCAACGGCTGCATCTGCTGTTCGCGCTCCAACGAGCTGGAAGACGCCCTACTCGACCTGCTGGATAATCTCGACAAGGGCAATATTCAGTTCGACCGTCTGGTCATTGAATGCACCGGCATGGCCGATCCCGGCCCGATTATTCAGACCTTTTTCTCCCATGAGATTTTATGCCAGCGTTACCTGCTGGATGGCGTGATTGCGCTGGTGGATGCGGTACATGCCGATGAGCAGATGAACCAGTTCACCATCGCCCAGTCCCAGGTTGGCTACGCCGACCGTATTCTGCTGACTAAAACCGACGTCGCAGGCGAAGCAGAAAAACTGCGTGAACGCCTGGCGCGCATCAACGCCCGTGCACCGGTCTACACCGTCACCCACGGCGACATCGACCTGGGCCTGTTGTTCAACACCAACGGTTTTATGCTGGAAGAAAACGTCGTCAGCACCAAGCCACGTTTTCACTTTATCGCGGACAAACAAAACGATATTTCGTCGATTGTGGTGGAACTGGATTACCCGGTAGATATCAGCGAAGTTTCCCGCGTGATGGAAAACCTGCTGCTGGAATCGGCAGATAAACTGCTGCGTTACAAAGGGATGCTGTGGATTGACGGCGAACCTAACCGCCTGCTGTTCCAGGGCGTCCAGCGCCTCTACAGCGCCGACTGGGACAGGCCGTGGGGCGATGAAAAACCGCATAGCACGATGGTGTTTATCGGGATTCAGCTGCCGGAGGATGAGATTCGGGCGGCGTTTGCGGGGTTGAGGAAGTAAGGGGTTATGGGCCGGATAAGGCGCAGCCGCATCCGGCCTGATATTTCACTCAAAATAATCCATATCCAGTTTCGGCACCTTCAACAAACGTGAAGAAACCCCTACTTCGTTTTCGATCATTAAGTGCACCAGGCGTTCCCCATCAACCAACACCATACCCTCGACGGATTGGGCAAAGTCACGCGCCTGAGAAGTAAATCCAGAAGTGGTAATAAACACCCCACGTTTCGCTTTTTGCCCAGCCAGTGCGCCGTAAAATGCCTGTAATTCTGGCCTGCCTACAGTATTCTGCCAACGTTTTGCCTGAACATAAACTTTCTCCAGGCCAAGTTTATCAAGCGATATCACACCATCGATGCCACCATCTCCAGTACCGCCAACACGCTGCAAATCATCACGGTGGCCGCCATACCCCAGGCGATGCAAAACATCCAGAACAATGACTTCAAAGCGCGAAGGAGAAACCTGCAATAAGTTTTCCAGAACCTCATCAGCCACCGCATCACGAAGCTCTTTTAGCGCCTGATCTAACCGATCGTCCGGGCTGCTCTTTGCAAGTTCTTCATGATCGGGAGAGTCGGCTTTCGGATCTAAATCGACGGCATCCGGCCGTGACTTAAGTTTGACATTCACAAAATTGAAGGCCAGATGGTTCATCTCCTGCTCCGTCATTGGCTGGGGATGAGACGCAACCCAGTCAAAACCCGCAGGAGTCAGGCACCATTTGCCACGCGACAAACTTTGCGACAACCCGGCACGTTTTAAACGGTCATGTGCCCAGCCTGCACGATTTTTATAAACAAGTTGTCCGCTGGTAATGACTTTCGATCGCTGGCTGTCATCCAGTCCTAATGCATCCGCGGCAGCCTCATGAACATCACGCGCGGCTGCACCTTCCGGTTTTGTTGCCAGATAACGCAGAACAGGTTCAATAAATTTGTCATAGGTAGGAACCGTCATAGTACATCCTTGCAGAATCAGGTAGATGTTTTTCGGCTACTATAACACTACCAAAATAGACGAACACGTTAGAAATGAGTCAGTTGCTGTGACTCCGGTCATTGCCCGGAAAGGTACAGAAAGCTAAGATAGGGCGTTATGGGCCTTAAATATTTGGACAGGCCCACACAGCAATGGATTAATAACAATGATGAATAAATCCAACTTCGAATTCCTGAAGGGCGTCAACGACTTCACTTATGCCATCGCCTGTGCGGCGGAAAATAACTACCCGGATGATCCCAACACGACGCTGATTAAAATGCGTATGTTTGGCGAAGCTACAGCGAAACATCTTGGTCTGTTACTCAACATCCCCCCTTGTGAGAATCAACACGATCTCCTGCGCGAACTCGGCAAAATCGCCTTCGTTGATGACAACATTCTCTCTGTATTCCACAAATTACGCCGCATTGGTAACCAGGCGGTGCACGAATACCATAACGATCTCGACGATGCCCAGATGTGCCTGCGACTCGGGTTCCGCCTGGCTGTCTGGTACTACCGTCTGGTCACCAAAGATTATGACTTCCCGGTGCCGGTATTTGTGTTGCCGGAACGTGGCGAAAACCTCTATCACCAGGAAGTGCTGACGCTAAAACAACAGCTTGAACAGCAGGCGCGAGAAAAAGCGCAGACTCAGGCAGAAGTCGAAGCGCAACAGCAGAAGCTGGTTGCCCTGAACGGCTATATCGCCATTCTGGAAGGCAAACAGCAGGAAACAGAAGCGCAAACCCAGGCTCGCCTTGCGGCGCTGGAAGCACAGCTCGCCGAGAAGAACGCGGAGCTGGCCAAACAGACCGAACAGGAACGTAAGGCTTACCACAAAGAAATTACCGATCAGGCCATCAAGCGCACACTCAACCTTAGCGAAGAAGAGAGTCGCTTCCTGATTGACGCGCAACTGCGTAAAGCAGGCTGGCAGGCCGATAGCAAAACCCTGCGCTTCTCCAAAGGCGCACGCCCGGAACCCGGCGTCAATAAAGCCATTGCCGAATGGCCGACCGGGAAAGATGAAACGGGTAATCAGGGCTTTGCGGATTATGTGCTGTTTGTCGGCCTCAAGCCCATCGCGGTGGTAGAGGCGAAACGTAAAAATATCGACGTTCCCGGCAAGCTCAATGAGTCGTATCGCTACAGCAAATGCTTCGATAATGGCTTCCTGCGGGAAACCTTGCTTGAGCATTACTCACCGGATGAAGTGCATGAAGCTGTGCCGGAGTATGAAACTAGCTGGCAGGACACCAGCGGCCAACAACGGTTTAAAATCCCCTTCTGCTACTCCACCAACGGGCGCGAATATCGCGCAGCAATGAAGACTAAAAGTGGCATCTGGTATCGCGACGTGCGTGATACCCGCAATATGTCGAAAGCCTTACCCGAGTGGCATCGCCCGGAAGAGCTGCTGGAAATGCTCGGCAGCGAACCGCAAAAACAGAATCAGTGGTTTGCCGATAACCCGGGCATGAGCGAGCTGGGCCTGCGTTATTACCAGGAAGATGCCGTCCGCGCGGTGGAAAAGGCAATCGTCAAGGGTCAACAAGAGATCCTGCTGGCGATGGCGACCGGTACCGGTAAAACCCGCACCGCAATTGCCATGATGTTCCGCCTGATCCAGTCCCAGCGTTTTAAACGCATTCTCTTCCTTGTCGATCGCCGTTCTCTTGGCGAGCAGGCACTGGGGGCGTTTGAAGATACGCGTATTAACGGCGACACCTTCAACAGCATTTTCGACATTAAAGGGCTGACGGATAAATTCCCCGAAGACAGCACCAAAATTCACGTTGCCACCGTACAGTCGCTGGTGAAACGCACCCTACAATCAGATGAACCGATGCCGGTGGCCCGTTACGACTGTATCGTCGTCGATGAAGCGCATCGCGGCTATATTCTCGATAAAGAGCAGACCGAAGGCGAGCTGCAGTTCCGCAGCCAGCTGGATTACGTTTCTGCCTACCGTCGCATTCTCGATCACTTCGATGCGGTAAAAATCGCCCTCACCGCCACCCCGGCGCTGCATACGGTGCAGATTTTCGGCGAGCCGGTTTACCGTTATACCTACCGTACCGCGGTTATCGACGGTTTTCTGATCGACCAGGATCCGCCGATTCAGATCATCACCCGCAACGCCCAGGAGGGGGTTTATCTCTCCAAGGGCGAACAGGTAGAGCGCATCAGCCCGCAGGGAGAAGTGATCAACGATACCCTGGAAGACGATCAGGATTTTGAGGTCGCCGACTTTAACCGTGGCCTGGTGATCCCGGCGTTTAACCGCGCCGTCTGTAACGAGCTCACCAACTACCTTGACCCGACCGGGTCGCAAAAAACGCTGGTCTTCTGCGTTACCAATGCCCATGCCGATATGGTGGTGGAAGAGTTGCGTACCGCGTTCAAGAAAAAGTATCCGCAACTGGAGCACGACGCGATCATCAAGATCACCGGTGATGCCGATAAAGACGCGCGCAAAGTGCAGACCATGATCACCCGCTTCAATAAAGAGCGGCTGCCCAATATCGTGGTAACCGTCGACCTGCTGACAACCGGCGTCGATATTCCGTCGATCTGTAATATCGTGTTCCTGCGTAAAGTACGCAGCCGTATTCTGTACGAGCAGATGAAAGGCCGCGCCACGCGCTTATGCCCGGACGTGAATAAAACCAGCTTTAAGATTTTCGACTGTGTCGATATCTACAGCACGCTGGAGAGCGTCGACACCATGCGTCCGGTGGTGGTGCGTCCGAAGGTGGAACTGCAAACGCTGGTCAATGAAATTACCGATTCAGAAACCTATAAAATCACCGAAGCGGATGGCCGTAGCTTTGCCGAGCACAGCCATGAACAATTGGTGGCGAAGCTCCAGCGCATCATCGGCCTGGCCACGTTTAACCGTGACCGCAGCGAAACGATAGATAAACAGGTGCGTCGTCTGGATGAGCTATGCCAGGACGCGGCGGGCGTGAACTTTAACGGCTTCGCCTCGCGCCTGCGGGAAAAAGGGCCGCACTGGAGCGCCGAAGTCTTTAACAAACTGCCTGGCTTTATCGCCCGTCTGGAAAAGCTGAAAACGGACATCAACAACCTGAATGATGCGCCGATCTTCCTCGATATCGACGATGAAGTGGTGAGTGTAAAATCGCTGTACGGTGATTACGACACGCCGCAGGATTTCCTCGAAGCCTTTGACTCGCTGGTGCAACGTTCCCCGAACGCGCAGCCGGCATTGCAGGCGGTGATCAATCGCCCGCGCGATCTCACCCGTAAAGGGCTGGTCGAGCTCCAGGAGTGGTTTGACCGCCAGCATTTTGAGGAATCTTCCCTGCGCAAAGCATGGAAAGAGACGCGCAATGAAGATATCGCCGCCCGGCTGATTGGTCATATTCGCCGCGCTGCGGTGGGCGATGCGCTGAAACCGTTTGAGGAACGTGTCGATCACGCGCTGACGCGCATTAAGGGTGAAAACGACTGGAGCAGCGAGCAATTAAGCTGGCTCGATCGTTTAGCGCAGGCGCTGAAAGAGAAAGTGGTGCTCGACGACGATGTCTTCAAAACCGGCAACTTCCACCGCCGCGGCGGTAAGGCGATGCTACAAAGAACCTTTGACGATAATCTCGACAACCTGCTTGATAAATTCAGCGATTATATCTGGGACGAGCTGGCCTGACACGTATACACTTCATCCTTCAGGCTGCCTCTGCGTTGGCTGCGCTCGTTCACCCCGGTCACGTACTTCTGTACGCTCCCGGGGATTCACTCACTTGCCGCCTTGATGCAACCTGAATGATTTTGTGTATATTACCCTCGGCAATTTCTTCTTCTGCGGCCCCAAACAATGCGGGCCGTTGTTTAATTTACGGAACTCACAATGAACAATAACGATCTGGTCGCGAAGCTGTGGAAGCTGTGCGACAACCTGCGCGATGGCGGCGTTTCCTATCAAAACTACGTCAATGAACTCGCCTCGCTGCTGTTTTTGAAAATGTGTAAAGAGACCGGGCAGGAAGCGGAATACCTGCCGGAAGGTTACCGCTGGGATGACCTGAAATCCCGCATCGGCCAGGAGCAGTTGCAGTTCTACCGAAAAATGCTCGTGCATTTAGGCGAAGATGACAAAAAGCTGGTACAGGCAGTTTTTCATAATGTTAGTACCACCATCACCGAGCCGAAACAAATAACCGCACTGGTCAGCAATATGGATTCACTGGACTGGTACAACGGTGCGCACGGTAAGTCGCGCGATGACTTCGGCGATATGTACGAAGGGCTGCTGCAGAAGAACGCCAATGAAACCAAGTCTGGCGCGGGCCAGTACTTCACCCCGCGTCCGCTGATTAAAACCATTATTCATCTGCTGAAACCGCAGCCACGTGAAGTGGTACAGGATCCGGCAGCCGGTACGGCGGGCTTTTTGATTGAAGCCGACCGCTACGTTAAGTCGCAGACTAACGATCTGGACGACCTTGATGGCGACACGCAGGATTTCCAGATCCACCGCGCGTTTATCGGCCTCGAACTGGTGCCCGGCACCCGTCGTCTGGCGCTGATGAACTGCCTGCTGCACGATATTGAAGGCAACCTCGACCACGGCGGCGCAATCCGTCTGGGCAACACCCTGGGCAGCGACGGCGAAAACCTGCCGAAGGCGCATATTGTCGCCACTAACCCGCCGTTTGGCAGCGCCGCAGGCACCAACATTACCCGCACCTTTGTTCACCCGACCAGCAACAAACAGTTGTGCTTTATGCAGCATATTATCGAAACGCTGCACCCCGGCGGTCGTGCGGCGGTGGTGGTGCCGGATAACGTGCTGTTTGAAGGCGGCAAAGGTACGGACATCCGTCGTGACCTGATGGATAAGTGTCATCTGCACACTATTCTGCGTCTGCCGACCGGTATTTTTTACGCGCAGGGCGTGAAGACCAACGTGCTGTTCTTTACCAAAGGGACGGTGGCGAACCCGAATCAGGATAAGAACTGCACCGATGACGTGTGGGTGTACGACCTGCGGACCAATATGCCGAGCTTTGGTAAACGCACGCCGTTTACCGACGAGCATTTGCAACCGTTTGAGCGCGTGTTTGGCGAAGACCCGCACGGCTTAAGCCCGCGCACTGAAGGTGAATGGAGTTTTAACGCCGAAGAGACGGAAATTGCCGACAGCGAAGAGAACAAAAACACCGACCAGCATCTTGCTACCAGCCGCTGGCGCAAGTTCAGCCGCGAGTGGATCCGCACCGCGAAATCCGATTCGCTGGATATCTCCTGGCTGAAAGATAAAGACAGTATTGATGCCGACAACCTGCCGGAGCCGGATGTATTAGCGGCAGAAGCGATGGGTGAACTGGTACAGGCGCTGTCTGAACTGGATGCGCTGATGCGTGAACTGGGGGCGAGCGATGAGGCGGATGCGCAGCGCCAGTTGCTGGAAGAAGCATTTGGTGGGGTGAAGGAATGAGTGCTGGGAAATTGCCGGAGGGGTGGGAACAGATTGAAATAGGCGACATTGCTGATGTCATCTCTGGTGGGACACCAAAATCGGGAGTCGCTGAAAATTTTGCACCTTCGGGTGAGGGAGTCGCCTGGCTTACGCCTGCCGATTTGAGCGGTTATAAAGAGAAATATATCTCACATGGTGCCAGAGATTTAACTACACTAGGCTATTCCTCTTGTTCAGCAAAACTAATGCCCAAAGGCACTATACTTTTTAGTAGCCGGGCACCGATTGGATATGTTGCTATTGCTGCAAATGAGATTGCGACTAACCAGGGTTTCAAAAGTTTTGCTTTTCCTTCAGACATTTTTCCTGATTATGCATATTACTTTCTCCGCAACATCAGACATATTGCAGAGGAAATGGGCACAGGAACAACTTTTAAAGAAATTTCTGGTAGTTCTGCGAAAACATTACCATTTGTTCTTGTACCGTTTGCCGAACAAAAAATCATCGCTGAAAAACTCGATACGCTGCTGGCACAGGTAGACAGCACCAAAGCACGTCTTGAGCAAATCCCACAAATCCTGAAACGTTTTCGTCAGGCGGTTCTGGGTGCAGCGGTGAGAGGAAAACTAACTGAAGACTGGAGAGATAATTCAAGCCTGTCTGGGTGGAGAGAAGGCAAACTTGGGGAGTTTATAAAAAAACCAAGTTACGGAACGTCATCTAAGTCTAATAAAGAAGGACTCATTCCTGTATTAAGAATGGGCAATCTTCAGGGAGGAAAGTTGGACTGGACGGATCTAGTCTATACGTCAGATACCATAGAAATTGAAAAGTATAAACTTGAGTACAATGATGTATTATTCAATCGTACAAATAGTCCTGAACTTGTCGGGAAAACAGCCATATATAAATCAGAGCAACCAGCTATTTATGCAGGTTATTTGATTAGGGTTCAATGTTTACCTGATTTAAACCCTGACTATCTTAACTACCATTTAAATAGCATTTTGGGGAGACAATATTGCTATTCAGTTAAATCTGATGGGGTCAGTCAATCAAATATTAATGCACAGAAATTAATTGCATACCCAATAACTGTTCCCCCCCTTCCCGAACAAGCTGAAATCGTTCGCCGCGTCGAGCAACTCTTCGCCTACGCCGACACAATAGAAAAACAGGTCAACAACGCCTTAGCCCGCGTCAACAATCTGACGCAATCCATCCTGGCAAAAGCGTTCCGTGGTGAACTCACCGCCCAGTGGCGGGCCGAAAACCCGGAATTAATCAGCGGTGAAAACAGCGCCGCCGCGTTGCTGGAGAAAATCAAAGCTGAACGCGCAGCCAGCGGGGGTAAAAAAGCCTCGCGTAAAAAGTCCTGATCATTATTTTCTGGCGCACCTTTCTGGTGCGCTATTTATTATTTTTACGCCAATCATAACTCACACAAATATATTTAAATCGTTCCAGAAACTTCCCATTTTATTCTATTTTTAGCTGGACTTTCCCTGTATTTACTGATGATATATCCAGGTATTTAGCGCGATGCGGATGTGCGCCAACACACCCGCACCGCTCATCACAATCACTATTTATGGAGAATAGTAATCATGACTGACACGCATTCTATTGCACAACCGTTCGAAGCAGAAGTCTCCCCGGCAAATAACCGTCAATTAACCGTGAGTTATGCGAGTCGCTACCCGGATTACAGCCGTATTCCCGCCATCACCCTGAAAGGTCAGTGGCTGGAAGCCGCCGGTTTTGCCACTGGCACGGCGATAGATGTCAAAGTGATGGAAGGCTGTATTGTCCTCACCGCCCAACCCCCCGCCGCCGAAGAGAGCGAACTGATGCAGTCGCTTCGCCAGGTGTGCAAGCTGTCGGCGCGTAAACAAAGGCAGGTGCAGGAGTTTATTGGGGTGATTGCGGGTAAACAGAAAGTCGCCTGATACATTGACCCGGTAGCGCCAGTGCTACCGGGTATTATTCGCCACGTTATACCAACGCGCTCTCCATCTGTTTTTCAAATGCCTGACGAATTAATCCCATAATGTAAGGAAGTTGTGCGAGGTCACTGAAACCAATTTCCACATCACCATTGCCCCATCGCCCAACATTTGTCACATCTTTGGCAATACCTTTCGGATCGACCAGTTCATGAAACTGCATATTAAGCGACAACCGCAGTCGGCTTTTTTGCGGTACAACATCAACAAAATTCGTTTCAGCTTTAAACGCAATATAGAGCTTTAAAACTTCCTGCGTGATCCCTGCGTCCAGGCGCATAACTTCATCGCGAAGATGATCAAATAACACCCGGCTATGCGAACCATCAGCAAGAAAAGGATAATCACTCAGGCTGTAACTGGTTTTGTTCTCCGGCTGCGCCCGATAAACAGCTAAAACCTCTTCAGGAAGAGCAGGCGCTTGCCAGACCTGAACCGCGAGATCGGCCAGACGATCTGCACGGGCGCGAATGGCTGCTTCATCCCATTTTTCGCACTGTCCAAGACCGATATTCAAATAGAGCGGGCTATGTTTAAAGCCGTCTTCAATATCGCGTTTTTCCGCGAAAGGTCTGTCACTGTAGCGGGAGTTATAGCGCGTTAATGTGAGATTCCCCAACGTATGCAACAGTTCTTTATGAATGCGTTGCCAGTCACTTCCCAGCTCTTCACGCCATTTAGCCGACAAATTTTCGTTCTGCGGCATAATATGCTCAATCGTAAACTCTTCCACGCGCTCTCTGCGTTTATCGTTTTCCAGTCGTCGTAACCAGTAGCTGCGACTACGGAAATTATAGAGATCACGAACTTTTAATTCCCGTTTAAATTCATCATCGTTGGGGAAACGACGATATGAAGGCAGATTCAGAAAATGTACCTGAATACTTTCCAGATATTTTTCTTTATTAATGACCTTATAAAAAGTAGCAAACGTCTTGTTAAGAGAATTTGTCGGAATCGCACATACTGCACGGCGGAAAACATAAGATTCAATTAAACGAATTATGCTCAGGAAATCTTCGTGAGACAAAACGCCATTTTTATAGTCATGATAAAGCGCCAGTAAGAAAGGATACGCCACATCGACCTTTAACTCGCGCAAATCCTGAAAAGCCGTAGCAAGCGATTTGTCACTTTCTTTTCCCAATGCCATTGCACAGTAATACTCCGCGTAGATGTGAATATCTTCAACCAGCCGATCTACGCCTTTTTCAGCAACACTCTGGCTGCGGGCATGGAGTTTAAATGCCTCATAGACTTCATCTGTCCGAGGGATCTCCCCCGTTTTTACCGTCAGATAATGACGCATAAAACTGTCAAAATATTCGCTGTAACCTTGCTGACCAAACGCGACTTCCATTGGACGCCAGTGATCTTCATACAACCGGGTTTGATGCTCTGGTTCGAGGCCCATCAGAATAAAATTGCGCACCAGATCGGCCTGACTTAATGCCTTACCGGTGGAGTTCATACTTTCAAAAATCAGTTGCGGATTATCCTGACCACGATTAAGCGCCACATCGACAATTAATAACTTTGCTAACCCACGACATAAGGGGATCAAGTCATCACCGAGTTTGGTAATTTGTTCATCAAAGAAAGTAAAGTTTTCCATTATTCGATGGGAATAGTTTTCTGGCATTGGTCTTTGTTTTATTAACGCCAGCAAACTGTCTTTATCAGTCTCGGTCAGCAGTAATTTAAATCCTTTCTCGCCGGACTCATAAGGATTGAGTAAATAATAATTACGCAATTTCATTGCTGAAAAGCCATCAAAAACTTCGTCTTCGCCAAGATGACGCGATAAAGCCTCAATCAGCAACATTGCGGTCGTCAGCCTTTGTTGACCATCAATGACCAGTAACGGAGAAATACCAGAAACCTGATACAACCCCTGCTCAATATAAACAACCGAACCGATAAAATGCGCTGATATATCGTCACGCTTTCCGGCACGAATGATGTCGTCCCAAAGTTGCCGACATTGTTGTTCTGTCCATGAATAAGTCCGTTGATAAATGGTAATAACGAACTGCTGCGAACGTTTTAAAAAATCGAGTAGGCGGGCTTCTGTAGCTTTCATTCTGACGTCTTTCCGTGAAGCGATGATTTCGCAATAATAACCCCTTATCTGACGAGGTGACATATAAATCCCATCGTTTCGTGAAGGACTCTCTCCATTACACCACATCCTCCCTGCATAACCCAATATCCTTTAACCGTTCATCTCTCACCTGCTGTAACACGCACCGGGTCTGCATTTGCTGCCACCAGCAGCGTTAATGTACCGTTCACATAAATGGCGGCGGCAACGTTGGTGCAGGAAGGTCACTATCATCGCCACGTAAAGTGTGCTTCGTTCATGCCGGATGCGGCGTGAACGCCTTATCCGGCCTACAAACCGCGCAAATTCAATAGATTGCAGAGATAATGTAGGTCTGATAAGCGTAGCGCATCAGGCAGCTTTGCGTTTGTCATCCGTCTCTGATTAGCTCTTGAGCCATGAATAAGGCTCACGCTCAGGCAAGGGCTGCTCT
>OMCT01000552.1_pt1 | contig 28621 bp, 24 predicted proteins | sample 1674301 | NCBI WGS metagenome assembly OMCT01 (sample SAMEA103958158, study PRJEB25191) | human gut metagenome
GGTCGGATGAGGTGAAGTATCGAAAAAAACATGACTGTAATTGTCATTTGTAATTGGCTCTACCAAATTTGGCGATCGCTGAAAAGTCAGCAAAACAGGTAAATGTAACGATTTATATACAAAACACACATCCAATCGATTACTGCATTCTTTTTTTTCAACATCACAAAACGAGAGGCATACGAATAATATTTTACATAAGCAGAAAGCAGGAAAAAGACGTATCTCATGAAGCAGCAAGACGCTTCTTTTTTCTTCGTCGCCCCACACACGCCGCAGGAAGCCGACGCAAGAGTAAAAACCTCGCGGCAGCTATTACAGTAATTACAATTACAGTCAGCGATTTTTCGTTTGCAATGCGGCGCGGCGGGGCCGATAGCGGCTAATCCTGCTGCTTCTCGGTCAGGTACTTCCAATAGCGCACGGGCATGTCCTGCCGGTGCTTGCGCGGATTGAGGCGCTCCTTGATGCAGATGGCCTTGAAGTAGGTTTGCCACAGCTGCCGGAAGAGGCGCTCGTCCTTGTCCAGCAGGCTGTCGTCCAAGCGACCGGAGGCAAGGTGAGGCAACTGGTCGGCCTCGCTGAAGGTGACACGGCGCACGTCCGTCAGGTCGTAGTAGAAGCCATAGGCACGACCCACGTCGTAGATCAGCCAGCGCTGGTCGGCAAAGCGGTCGCGGAAGTGGGCGACAATCAGCGGCAGGGCGTTCTTCTGCGGCTCGACGGCGGCAAAGTAGGTGCCGTCGGCCGTCTTCTGGAAGCGGACGAACTGCATCAGCCGGTGGGCCTCCTGATGAACCCGCCTCCACATGCGGGTGAAGGCCAGCACGTCGGGGTCGGCAAAGTGGGTCTCGATGGAGCGCGGGGCGTCGATGGCCTTGCGGATGTAGCGGAAGAGGAGCATGGGCGTCTCTGCCTCCTCGGCCAGCCAGCACTGCGCCAGGCAGGTCATGGCAGAGGGCGACAGCTTCTTCTGCAAGCCGCGCCACACGCGGTCGGCCTTGGCTTCGTCCGTCTGCACGTCGAACACTGTGTCGCAAAACAGCGGCAAAGGCTCGTCCCTACCCTGCAACGCGTCGGGGAAGGTGCGGCGGGCGTAGGCCTCGAAAACGGCGGTCAGAAGGCCGGGGAAGGTGGTGTCGAAGTGGAAGACGGTCATGATAAAAATGAAGAATGAAGAATTAAAAATGAAGAATGAAGAATGAAGAATGAAGAATTAAAAATGAAGAATGAAGAATGAAGAATCGAATAAAGAATGAGGAATGAGGAATCGACTGCGTACGGAAAAAAATTCTTCATTCGGAGGCGTAGCCGACATTCTTCATTCTTCATTTTTAAGTGTTCAGGTTCTCTCCCCACTCGATGCTCAGCTGCCGCTCGTCCGTCTGTTTCTTGGACTTGGCCACCAGCAGGCGGCGGACGCCTGGCGGGGTCAGCTCGTGGATGGTGCGGGCGGGCAGTTCGTTGCACGTCAGGAAGTATTGCGCCTTCTTCATCACCACGCCCATCTTCTTCAGCTCGTAGAAGCCCAGGCGCGAGAAGCGGCGCGAGGCCACGATGAGGCGGGCGGACTTCACACCCACGCCGGGGATGCGCAGCAGCTGTTCGTAGTCGGCACGGTTGACGTCGATGGGGAACTGCTCGGGATGTCGCAGGGCCCACGCCAGCTTGGGATCGACTTCGAGGTCGAGGTCGGGGCAGGTGTCATCGACAATCTCATCGACCTTGAACTGATAGAAGCGCAGCAACCAGTCGGCCTGGTAGAGGCGGTTTTCGCGCACCAGCGGAGGCTGTTTCAGGGCAGGCAGGCGCTTGTCGTAGGTGTTCACCGAGACGTAGCCCGAGTAATAGACGCGGCGCATCGTGGGGCGGCTGTACAGGGCAGACGATAGCGTAAGGATGTCGCGGTCGGTCTCCGACGTGGCGCCCACAATCATCTGCGTGCTCTGCCCGGCGGGGGCGAAGCGGGGCGCGTGGCGATGCTTCTTGCGCTCTTCGGCGCTTTCGAGCACACCCTGCTGGATGTATCGCATGGGGGCGAAGACGCTCCGGTGGTCCTTCTCGGGCGCCAGCAGCTTCAGGTTCTCCTCGCGGGGAATCTCGATGTTGACGCTCAGTCGGTCGGCGTAGAGGCCGGCCTCGTTCACCAGCTCGCGGCTGGCGCCGGGGATGCTCTTCAGGTGGATGTAGCCGTTGAAGCGGTGCACCAAGCGCAGGTCCTTGGCCACGCGCACCAAGCGCTCCATCGTATAGTCGGGGTTGCGCACCACGCCGCTGCTCAGGAAGAGGCCCTCGATGTAGTTGCGGCGGTAGAACTCGATGGTCAGATCGACCAGCTCGCCGACCGAGAGCGTGGCTCGCGGCAGGTCGTTGCTGCGGCGGTTGATGCAATAGGCACAGTCGTAGATGCAATAGTTGGTCAGCATCACCTTCAGCAGGGAGATGCAGCGCCCGTCCTCGGCAAAGCTGTGACAGATGCCCACGCCGCCCACGGTGTTGCCCAGCGTGCCGGCTCGGTTGGAGCGTACCGTTCCGCTGCTCGAGCACGAGACGTCGTACTTGGCCGACTCGGCCAGTATTTTCAATTTATTTAATACATTTTCATTCATAAGCATTTGCCGAATCGGTCGGAATCGGCCAGACAAAAATACAAAAATCTCTGCAATCTGATATGCAGGAGGCAGAATTTCCTCTTTTCGCCCACTCAGCTTTCACGACAATCGCGTCATTCTCTTTTCTATACAAAAAAAAGACTGCCAAACCTATCGGGGCAGTCTTCAATTCTTCTTCAGAATGCTATACTTATTTAGCGGCTTCCAAAGATGCTTTACGGAAAGCTTTCATTGCTTTTTCGATTTCCAAAGAAGCCTTACGGGCACGGGTTCCAGCGGCCTTATTACCAGTTTCAATCTGTGCTTTCGCATCTTTTTCGAACGCTGCATACAATTCAGCAACCTTTTCAACTAATTCTTTCATAATCCTATTAAATTACTCTGTTAATAATGTTTGGCAAAAATACATTCTTTCCTGAAATAAATGCAGAAAAAAAGAATTTTTTTTGAAATAAAAACTGATTTTATTCAAAAAACGGGCATATCCGCGTTTTTTCCCTACTTTTGCAGCCATGAAAACGTTTACAGATACAGAATTTATCCATACTTTGATCGCCGAGGGCGAACACCAGCGGCAGGACTTCAAATTCGAAATATCCGATGCGCGCAAAATTGCCAAAACCCTCTCGGCCTTTGCCAACACCGACGGCGGCCGGCTGCTGATCGGCGTGAAAGACAACGGAAAGATAGCCGGCGTGCGCTCCGACGAAGAACAATACATGATAGAAGCCGCCGCACAGCTGTATTGCCAGCCGCCGGTGACCTGCCACATGCGCACCTACCAGGCCGAAGGACGAAGCGTGCTCGTGGCCGAAGTGGAGGAAAGCCGGCAAAAGCCCGTCTATGCGCGCGACGAATCGGGCAAAAACCTGGCCTATCTGCGCATCAAGGACGAAAACATCCTGGCCACGCCCGTCCACCTGCGCGTGTGGCAACAAAGCGGAAACCCGCAGGGCGAACTCATCGAATACACCCAGCGCGAACAGTTGCTGCTCGACCTGCTGCGACAGAACGAGCAACTCTCGCTGAACCGCTATTGCCGCATGGCCCACCTGTCGCGACACGCCGCCGAGCATCTGCTGGCCAAATTCATCCGATACGGCATAGTCGAAGCCGTCTTCGAAGGACACAAATTTCACTTCCGCCTGAAGTAAAACAACCCCACGCCGCGCCAAACCTCAAAAATTACGTCCCAAATGGCCGCAAACATTTGAATACGTATCACTTTTTTTGTACTTTTGTCCGCCGAAAAGCAGCGCGCGCACCCCACTCTCCGCTCCCCCCTCGCCCGGCGAACGCGGCGAAACCCAAAGCGACGGCTCGTGACGCACGCACGCACGATACCAGAATAAAAAAACCAATAACTGAATATGGGAATCTTTGCCAAACTGTTCAAAAAGAACCAAGAAGAAAACTCTTCGAAAAACGTAGAAGACTTCGTGTCGCTCACACGCGTTTACTTCCAGTCGGTCATCGCCGCCAACTTAGGCATCACCAACATACGTTTCGTACCCGACGTGGCCAACTTCAAGCGCCTGTTCAAAATCCCCACCCAGGGCGGACGCCTGGGACAGGCCGAAAAAGCAGCCTCGAAGAAAATGCTGATGCACGACTACGGATTGAGCGAAAACTTCTTCAAGGAAATCGACACATCCGTCAAGAAGCACTGCCGCACGCAGAACGACGTACAGTCCTACCTCTTCATGTATCAGGGCTTCTCGAACGACCTGATGATGCTGATGGGCAACCTGATGCAATGGAAGTTCCGCCTGCCCTCCTTCTTCAAGGGCGCCCTGCGCACCATGACCGAAAAAACCGTCCACGAAGTATGCACCAAAACCGTGTGGAAGAAAGACGACGTACACAAGACCGCCGCATCGGTGCGCCAATACAAGGAACGCCTCGGCTACTCCGAACAATGGATGACCGAATACGTGTACAACATCATCATGCTGGCCAAAAAAGAAGCAGGAAAGAAGAAGAAAGAGGAAACCACGAAATGAGTGAACAAGAGCCACGGAGGGCTTTTTCAGTTGACAAGTTGACGAGTGAACGAGGCCATAAGGAGCTTTTCAGTTGAAAAGTCAACGAGTTGACGAAGCACAAGGAGGATATGAGGGACGTGCCGAAACAAAGGTATCTCAAACTCTCCTCCTTCGGGAAGGAGGAGTACCCGAAGGGGGAGGTGGTAGGTAAAAGGCATAAAGTGTTAATATACAAAGCGTCGTAGAACCTACCACCCCGCCCGTTGGGCACCCCTCCTTCCCGAAGGAGGGGAATCAGATACAAAACTAAGTTTCAATACCCCCTCGTCAACTCGTCCCCTTGTCAACTCGTCCCCTCGTCAACTAATAATAACCCATGAACATCGAACAACACCCCCTGCAACCCTTCCTGCCCGAAAACGCGCGCCTGCTGATGCTGGGAAGCTTTCCGCCGCCACGCAAGCGATGGTCGATGGAATTCTATTACCCCAACTGGAACAATGACATGTGGCGCATCACAGGCCTCATCTTCTTCGGCGACAAGGACTACTTTGCCGACAACCGACAGAAACGCTTCGACCGCGAACGCCTCGTCGGCTTCCTGCGTCAGAAGGGGATTGCCCTGTTCGACACCGCAACGGCCGTACGCCGCCTGCAGGACAACGCCTCGGACAAGTTCCTCGAAGTGGTGCAACCCACCGATGTCCCTGCCCTGCTCCGCCGTCTGCCTGCCTGCCGCGCCATCGTCACCACAGGCGAGAAAGCCACCGCCACCCTCTGCGCACAATTCGGCATCGAAGTCCCCAAGGTAGGCGACTTCGGCGAATTCGTCTTCGACGGCCGCCCCATGCGCCTCTACCGCATGCCCTCGTCGTCGCGCGCCTATCCGCTGGCTTTAGAAAAAAAAGCAGCCGTCTATCGCCTTATGTATCAGGACCTGCAGATGCTTTGACGCACATTTATCGGCCGGAGTGCTTGCATATTCAAAACTTTCCATTACCTTTGCAGCCGCAAACACGGGAATAGCTCAGTTGGTAGAGCATCGGTCTCCAAAACCGAGTGTCGGGAGTTCGAGCCTCTCTTCCCGTGCCAACCGAAGGAAGCTGAAACTGATAAAAGAGTCGCAGCTTCCTTTTTTTGTTTTTCTCAATCCCCCATCGGCATCTGGCGCACCATGAAGACCCTTTACATCATCCTCGGAAGCCTGTCGCTTGCACTGGGCGTAGCCGGCATCTTCCTACCGATACTGCCCACCACACCCTTTCTGCTGCTGACGGCGGCCCTCTACTTCCGCGGCTCGCCACGCCTGTACGACTGGCTGCTACGACAAAAGCGGCTGGGCCCTTACATCCGCAACTTCCGCGAACATAAAGCCATACCGCTTCATGCCAAAATCGTCTCCGTAGGCCTGACGTGGCTCACCATCCTCTATTGCGTAGCCTTTCTGCTTCCGCAAGTGTGGCTGAAGCTGTTGCTGCTGGCATTGGCCGCAGGCATCAGCTGGCACATCCTGTCGTACAAGACGCTGAAATAGGCGTGTTTTCTCCCGCCCCTCTCGTTCTTCTGTTTTCTTTCTCCGACGCTTGCGCGTTGCCTCACTTCAGCACCACCAGCACCTTGCGCGCGCCGTGGGCGCCCATCACCAGGGCTTGCTCGATATCCGCCGTCTTCGATGGCCCCGAGATGAAGACACCATAGGGATAAGCCTCCGACTTCAGGGCAGCATAAGCTTCGTGCATGTTGTTTACAAGGCGGTTGCGATCGACCACGATAAGCAAGGCCTCGGCCACGAAATAGAGCAACTTGTGCTTCACCGCCTGGGGAATCCATACGGCACCGTTCTCGGCCACCGCAATCTCGCCGGGTACAACGGCCAGGTCGATGCCGTTCAGCTCCTGCGCACGCTCCACGTCGTCGGGGTTGAGGGTGGCGCATGTCACTTCGGGCAGGTTCGAAGCAATGCTTCGTGCCTCGGGGAAGTGGGTGCGAATCAGCGATTCGAAAGTGTCGCCCTCCTGCCACACGACGGCATTGCCGCCCACCTGACGGCTGACGTTGCAAAACTGGCTGATTTTGTCCGCATAGGTCGTCGCCTGCACCGCCCACTGGGGATAGTCGAAACGCTGGCGGGTGTTGCGGCGTATCTTTTCCAAGATTTCATCACGGCTACTCATGGTTGTTTTCCTCCTTTCCTTGAACTTTATGTTTCTTCCACATCTCGTTGAACGACTCGGAGGCAAACTTGGGCAATTCGCGCCCTTTCCCCCAATCGTCCATGCCGTTGTACTTCACGAACCGCGGCAGGATGTTGACCATCGGCGCCGCCCACAACGCTGCGTTGAACAGGGACGGACGCTCCATCAGGAACTTCATGCCTGCCGACATGTATTGTTTCTCGCTGCTGGCCTTGCCAATGGCTTTCAGACCCTGGCGCCACTTGTATATCTGCTCGCCCAGGTCAACCTTGGCGGGGCAAACGTTGGAGCAGGACAGGCAGAGCGAACAGGCCGACAGGTTGTCGTAGTACTTCTGCGGGTCGTGAGCCATGCCCAGATTGATGCCGATGGGGCCGGGGATGAAGTAGGTGTAAGAGTATCCCCCGCTGCGGCGGTAAACGGGGCAGGTGTTCATGCACGCTCCGCATCGGATGCAGTTCAGCAAACGGATGTGATCAGGGTTGGCCAACATCTCTGTCCGCCCGTTGTCCACGATGATGATGTGGTACTCGCCTCCCTGACGCGGCGAACGGAAATGCGAGGTGTAGGTAGTACTGGGTTGTCCGGTGCCCGAACGTGCCAACAGGCGGGTGAAGACGCCCAGCGCCTCCATGTCGGGCACAATCTTTTCGAGTCCGAAGGCCGATATGTTCAGCTTGGGGCAGGACATGCCCATGTCGGCATTGCCTTCGTTGGTGCACACCACCACGTCGCCCGTCGAAGCCACGGCAAAGTTGGCGCCTGTCATGGCGGCATCGGCATTCAGGAAGATGTCGCGCAGATTCTTGCGAGCCACGTGCGTCAGGTATGTCGGGTCGTAATTGCCCTTCTCGGCTCCCATCTCCTTTTCAAAGAGTTCGCCCACCTGCTGGCGCTTGATGTGAATGGCGGGCATCACTATGTGGCTGGGCGGCAGGTGCATCAGTTGCAGGATGCGTTCGCCCAGGTCGGTCTCTACGGTGTCGATGCCCTTCGATATCAGGAAGGGATCGAGCTCGCACTCTTCGGACAACATGGATTTGCTCTTGACAAAGCGCTTCACGCCGTGGCTGCTGAGCAGGTCGTAGATGATCCGGCGATATTCTTCGGCATCCTTGGCCCAATGCACGATGGCACCGTTGGCCGTGGCGTTCTTCTCGAACTCTACCAGCAACTCGTCCAGGTGACTGTTGGAGTATAGTTTCAGCTGGCAGGCTTTCTCGCGCAGTTCTTCCCATTCGGGCAGCTCGCGACTCATTTTATCTCGTTTGGCACGCACCATCCAGAGGGTTTCGTTGTGCCATGCCACCATGTCCTTGTCTTGAAGGAACTTCTCGGCGGCTCTTGAATGCTTGGTACTCATAGTTGTGAAGCTAATATTTCGACAATATGAATGGTTTTCACGGGCAGGTGCTCACGGTCGATGACGCCCTGCATGTGCATCAGGCACGAGCTGTCGGCGCCGGTGATGTATTCGGCTCCCGTCTCCATGTGATGCCTGATTTTGTCTTGTGCCATGCAGACGGACACCGCCTGCTCTTCGACGGCAAACATGCCTCCGAAGCCGCAGCACTCGTCGGGATGGGCGGGTTCGAAGACTTCGATGCCCTGCACCATCGACAGCAGGTCGCGGAGCTTGTTGTAATAAGGGATGTTGCGCTCGCTGGGCGACGAGAGGTTCAGCTCGCGCACACCGTGGCAGCTGTTGTGAATGCTCACCTTGTGGGGGAAGCTGGCTTTCAGCGAGGTAGGCTTCAGTACGTCGTGTACGAACTCGCACAAGTCGTATATCTTCCCTGCACTCTGGCACTGATGTCCTTCGTGCTTCAATATGCCGGGATAATTCAGTTTCACAAAGGCCACACAACTGGCCGAGGGGCCTACAATGTAGTCGTAAGCCTTGAACAAGTCCTCGAATCGACCGGCCAGTTTCGAGGCTTCGCCTTCAAAGCCCGCATTGGCCATCGGCTGGCCGCAACAAGTCTGGTCGAGCGGATAATCGACATCCACCCCCAGGCTTTTCAGCAACTTGTAAGATGCCATCCCCACTTGAGGATAGATGGCATTGATATAACATGGGATAAACAAACCTACTTTCATGGGTTCATCGGATTATAATGTATAGTTAGTCATTTATTGAATATTGATCAGTTTGTGCGTCTGAAGGCTGAGCCGCCACCGTGGATGCGCCATGACGCAAGCCACCGTCTCGGCCGTATTCAGACACGAACAGGGCTGAAGGAAGAAATGCGCGGCGGGCAACTGCTCGTAGGGAGCCAGGTCCTGCCCTTCGTACACCACCTTCACTTCGTCCATACGCGTCAGCTTCAACGCTCCCCCCTGCTTGGGCGAACAGGTCACCCAGTCGATGCCTTCGGGCAGGGGGCGTGTGCCGTTGGTTTCGATGCAGACATATTTTCCGACGCTGTGCAGGCGGTCGATGAATGACGAGTCGATCCATAGCGAAGGCTCACCACCCGTCAGCACCACCATCGTGGCGGGGTATCGGCAGACTTCGGCCACGATGTCGTCGTCGGACATCAGAAGGCCGTCTTCGTGTTGCGTGTCGCAGAAGGGACACTTCAGGTTGCACCCCGAGAAACGCACGAATACAGTCGGCGTGCCCGTGTGAAACCCTTCGCCCTGTAGGCTGTAGAATATCTCGTTAATCTTTCTCATAGACAGCCCTGTTTGACTCCGACTCCTGCACCTCGACCTTGAAGCAAGTCGGTATCTGCTCGCACACCCAGCGGGCGATGTTTTCGGCCGTAGGGTTGAAGGGGAGCACTTCGTTCAGGTTTCGGTGGTCGAGCTTGTCTTTCACTGCCTGCTTGATGTGGCTGAAATCGACCACCATCCCGTCGGCGTTCAGCTCCTTCGAGCGGCAATACACTGTAATAATCCAATTGTGACCATGCAGATTTTCACATTTGCTTCGGTAAGAAAGGTTCAGCTTGTGCGATGCCGACACCTCCATGCGCTTGATAACTGTGTACATACGATCTGTTAATACGCTGATTTAATACTACTTTTGTCTATCATTGCATCTAATGTCACCTCGATGCGAGGGCAAAAGTAATAAAAATCCCCCTTATCCTGCATTATTTTCACCATGATTTACATTGTTTACAGCTTTTCCCGATGCGGTAGGCGGCCATTGGCATTTACTCAAAGCTTTGATTTTCAGCGTACGTTCATCGCAAGCCGTCATGGCTTCGCTTCAGTGCCGGCCGACGAAAACATATCGTGAACAACCCGTTCGCGATAGGCTTTCGGAGGAAGTCCCAAATGCTTCTTCACGTATTTCCCGAAAAAAGAAATATTCGGAAAATCCAGTTCGGCCGCAATTTCCTTGATGCTTTTCGACGAATGCTTCATCAGGTATTCGATGTCCTTCAGCACGGCCAGGTCGATGAATTGCGAAGCTGTCTTTCCCCCGGCCGATTTGCAGACAGACGATAAATACTTGGGAGTGACATGCAGCTTGTCCGCATAATACTCCACCCTTCTGTTTTTGGGATAAGAAGAGGAAAGCAAATTCACAAAATTCTTGAACAACTGCTCACCCGACGTGAACGGACGAGGATGAATCTTCACGATCTTATCCATCACGTTCTGCATGTCGTACACAAAAGCCAGCATCAAGGTATCGATTACCTTCTTCCGGTTAGGATAATCATAGGAAGCCTTATAACACAACAACTCGTAATATCGGCAAAACTCCTCTACATCATGCGGCGAAAGTGAAGCATGAGGATGGCTTTGAAACCACAATCGGACATCCCAATTACAATCAACCATCGGAACAATCTCCTGTACATAAGAAAGAGTCATGCCTATGCAATGGCATTTAAAGTCAACGCTCAGCAAACAATCGTCTATAATCACGTTAGGCGTGCAAATAAATATATCATTCGGATAAACCACGTAAGGAACTCCGTCGATGCATAAGGATGCCTTTCCCTGCGTACATAAAGCTATCACAAAAATCCCATTCTGAACATCCGAATTCAACTTCAATTCACCCAAATCATCGAAAAAGGCCAAATTACCATCGTTGTAAATCGTCACTTTTCGAATCTCGGGCGCATCCAGATTTCCTATCATTTTCGTCATACTCATCCTTTTTTTACATGCAAATTAACTGATTTTCCGATGATATCCATTTGTCTGAATGAAGCAAAAAGTGTTCCGCATTTCCTATATGCACAAGTAACTTACCAAACAGAACACTTTTCATAAAATGCAGATAAATCCATTTCGGGCAAACATTCATTCCTTTGCCCCCGAAAAAACATAAAATCACATCCTAAAATGAAGAAACTTGAAATCAGCGGAATGCTGTTTCTGGCCGCATGTGTAGCCGGATGCCAAAGCGACAGCAACCACAAGTTCGACACAGCCGAACCTGTAAAAGTGAAAATCATGGAAGTATCGAATCATTCGGAAAACAAGACCTCGGAGTATTCCGGAACAGTAGAAGCCGAAAATGGAACATCTCTTAGCTTTTCCGTCATGGGCACTGTGGACAACCGGTGAGATATTCCTACCCAACGACACACTCTGTAGCAGGCACCGCCGGCTACAGAGTGTGCCGCAACCGCCGGCTTATTCAATACCCCGCACTGTCTTCATCAATTGCTCGCCAAGGCCGATAGTATATCCCTGCGAGACGAAGACCACGCGATTGAACGTGTCGGCAATGATGAATAGCGGCAAATTGCCTGTCCGCCTCAGTTTCATGTTTTCGACAATCTGTCCGGCTATGTCGTCGGTGTCGATGCCGTAAATCACGGTAGAAGGCAAGCCGGGGAACGATGAGGCCGCAAACTTGGATGCCTGCTTCTCGTCGGGGAACAGCAGTACCAGCTTGCTTCCCCACTTCTCCAAGTCGGCCTTCAGGGCGGCAATGTCGCGCAAGGCATGGTTCGTAGGCTCCTGATTGACGCCTAATACACCTGCCACAAAGTAACCGCGACCGCAAGCCTGCAACAGACTCTGCTTTTCGCCCGCAGCCTTGCCGTCCCACGGGGTGAAGAGCGATTCGGAATTGAAGTTGCCGATCACCTGAACGGCGTCCCGACTTTCGCGCATCACGAGATCGATGCGGGTGGTCTGTCCCGGCACGATGCTGAATGAAGCCATCCGAGCCAGCACCGAACCGCTGGCCAGGCGGGTACCGGTGACCAGGACATAGTTGCCGGCATCGAGCGAGGTACCGTTCTTCAACAGGCTTTCCCAGGTTGTTCCGTCCACATTGCCGGCACTGCCTTCTTCGTAGGTCAGCAGCTGCAAGGAACCTTCGGGAGTGATTTTCGACAGGGTGAAGTGCGAATAATACTTCGGATTGTCCAAGGACTTGATCGGGGTATAGGCAGCTATCAGCTTTCCGCTCTTGCTGACTTCGTCTTCCGAAAGGGCTTTTTCGAAATCTACGTCGATGGGAATATTCTCGTGCAGCAACTGCACCTTACCCGTCACGTCGTGGATGCGGGCAGGGATGCCCATGCTGCGCGCCATGGACACGAAGAAGATGTCGCGGCTGTGCGGGTCGGCCAGTCGGGCTTTCCAGACACCGGCCGGGGAAATGGGCGAAGCTCCGAGATTGCAGTTCTTGTCCACACGGATGTTTTCCGAAACCCAGGAGACGAGTTTCATCGGGTCGGCCACGTAAGCTTCGCGCTCTTCCTCGGAAACCACCTGGTTGAAGAAGGCTTTATAAGGCGTCAGTGCCTCGTTGCTGACACGCGGATTGCGCACATAGCGACGGTAAAGGTCGGCATTGGTGCAAAGGCGCGACATCATATGGTCGATCAGTACGTCGAGGGTGACGTCGCGCAGGTCTTTCTCCGAGATGCGTTGCAGCAGGTCGAAACCGCCTACCTTCGACTTGTCGGAGCGCAGACGTGCCATGAAGTTGGTGATGACGGCATGATTGCCACGCGAAGCCACTAAGATGCGGGCAGCGGCATCTTCGTCCAAACGGTACAGACGGGCAAACTCACGCGCCTTCTCGTCGGTCATGAAGGTAGCGGTATAGGCATTGCGGATGGAGTCTTCGTGTGCCAGACGACGGTCGTTCTCGGCCCGCTGCTCGGGCGTTACTTCGGGCAGGTTGGCGCTTTCGGCAGGAGGAACGATGTCCAGATCGACGGAAAAGGCTGCACCCGGCTCTTTATCGAGCTTCACCTGCAGTTCGCTGTCCTTGCCGAAGGAGAGTTTGGCAAAGCCAGTCTTTCCGCCTTTCGAAGCCCATACCAGCATGTCTCCCTTGCCGGCTGTCAGCGAGGCCTTGCCTTCGGCATCGGTCTGCTTGCGGGCTACGGTATAGAATTCGGCATAGTTATAGAGTTTGAACTCGACGGTGGCTCCGGATACCGGCTTGCCCCCGGCGTCCACCACCTGCACCACGGCGCGGGCGGTCGGTGCGTAATTGTCTATCACGTTGATTTCCGTATAGCAATTCGTCGAGGACATTACGTCTTCCGGTCCTTCGTAGCGGCCGAACACCTTGGTGTGCATCAGCATTCCACGGCTGGCGGGGGCGTTGAACCAGGCCAGGTCGAGTACGGGCTCGGGCTCGCAGGCTCCCAAGAAGTGCCACTTCCCGTCGGCCCACGCTTCTACCCAGGCATGATTGTCGTCGGTATGCGCCCAACGGGGCGTATAGACCTGACGCGCCGGTATGCCTACCGAACGCAAAGCCGCCACTAATAAGGTGGATTCTTCGCCGCAACGGCCGTAAGCCGTACGGACGGTAGCCATCGGCGAACTGGTTCGGGCATCGCTTGGCTGATAGACTGCCTTCTCGTGGCACCAGTGGTTCACCTCGAGGATGGCGTCGTGCAGCGAAAGATGCTTCACGCGGTCTTTCAGTTCCTCATAGAACACGACCCGCGCACTGTCCAAATGCTCGTTGTTCACCCGCACCGGAAGCACAAAGTGACGGAACAGGTCTTCGGGAATGTCGCCTCCCCAGGGCATCTCGTCGGCCGCACGACGGGCAGCACGCACGTTCATCAAGTGGAAATCGCCCGGATAGTCGGTTATGTCGGCCAGGGGCATGTAGGCATAAAGAAACTCTAATGCCTCGCGCTCGTACGTGTCAAGGTCGGTGTCGAGCACGGCAAACAGGTCGCCCTGCGGCATCTGCTTCTTTTTCAGCTCCAGGTCCTGCTCTACCTTGGCCCGGTAGTCGGCATCTTTGATGAAATGGGAATTGCCGCACGCAGCAAGCAAGCACGACAGCAATAAGAAGTAAAGGGGAAGAAAACGAGTTCGCATAAGATTAAATTTACGTTGGTTACTCGGACAAAGATACGGAATGATGAGCGCAATACAAAAAGAAGCTTACTTATTTTTTTCTTGCCGATTTGCATCCAGCCCCTTCCGTTTCCGAATCAGCAAACTGCTATTTATCACGGAAAAGGCAGGCATCTTCGCCCGGAACTCCAGGCCTTTCGGACAGTGCACGCAGGCTGCACAGCCACTGCAAACAGGTTGCAGCATCACTGCAAAGGCGTTGCAGCGTCGCTGCAAACCGCTTTGCAGCGACAGTGCAACGGGCGTGCACCGCTTCCAATGCCGGCGGAACGTCACTTCAACGTCAGCACTAAAGTGGTGTCGGCCTTCAGCTCGAAGCGGCAATCCTTATAGACCGGCGGCCCCATCACGCCTTCGGCATCGTTGCTGAATCCGTACTTCTCCAACGGGATGCCGTAAGTGCCTGTGTCCAACCGACCGTTTCCGTTGGCGTCGTGAAAGACAGAAATGGCGTAACTTCCTGCGGGAAGTCCCTGACAGGGAATGCGGACGGTGCTGTCTTTTGCCCCAACCTGAAACCCCGTCAAAGGTTTCTTCAGGAAAGTTTCTTCCGACGCGTAAACAGCTACGAAGAGGGAACCCTCCGGCCGCTTGATGCCGCGTACTTCAATTGTCAGATTCGGTGTGCCCGACGTGCCGGCAAATGCTTCGGCCAGCAGGAGGCATCCAAGGGAAATAAACCATGTTTTCATAAGCAGTGTAAATAGTGATGTGAATAATATAAAATGAATAATAAGACTCATACAGCCGGGCTGCCCCGCCTCAGAAGCTGGAGACGTCGTAAGCCGCCTTCTTGCCCAAGGTGATGAAGACGCCGACATAGAAGAAATGGTCGTCCGACGCCCATACGGGTTTCCCGTCCACCCGACCGAACTCGTTGCGGCGTCCCAGGATGTTCGTGGCCGAGGCGTGAATGATGACCTTCTTGCTCGGGAGGAAGGTCAGCCCCAGGTCCAGGCTGTTGTAGGGCTTCACTTCGTCGTTCATCAGGCCGGGCAGCTGCGGATTGTGGTACGGACGGCCGCTGCTGAAGCGGTTGGTCACACCGACTATGGTGCGCAAGCGCGGCACGGAGTACTTCAGTGTGAGCGATGCATTGTGGCGGGTGGCGTATTGGGGCGTCATCAGTTCGGCATACTCCCGATACTTCCTGCGGGATATATTATAGGTATAGGAAAGATAATACTCGAAATTGTGCAACGACACGTCGTCGAAGAAGAAGAGGTCGAACCCCTTGCTGTAGCCGTAACCGTGCGAAGTAACCTGCCGGACACCTGCCCCGTCGGTCTCGGCCAGCGCCAGCCGGCTGTAGTCCTTGTAGTAGCATTCGGCCTTCAGCAGGCGGCCGTTGCAGTCGTACCGGGCGCCCACGTTGTATTGCACACAGACCTCCGAGGTTGGACGGGACTGCTGTACCAACCAGGCATTCTCGGGCAACTGCGTGTAGCGGCCTGCCGTAGCCGAAAACATCCAGCGGTCGCGATAGTAGTTCAGTGCCACACGGGGCGAAAAGTTCCACGTACGGCCAGCCGACACATATTCCGTCCGGCAGGAAAGCTCCGCCTTGAGCGACTCCCACGGATAGTAAACGGCCGAGAGGAAGCCCGCTCCTATGGTGGGACTGATGCGGTTGCGGCTGTCCACACCGGCCGAAGCGAAGGCGTAAGCATCCTCGTAGTGCCGGAAGAATCCTTCCACACCCGCCTCCATGCGAAGTGTCGGCGAGAAACGTTTTCCGGCCTTTACCTTCAGGTGCCACTCCTGCTGTTGCTCCAGCCAGCGGTCGCCTGCCACGGCTGCTCCGCCTATCTGTCGCGAATAGTGCGAATAGGCCACTCCGCCAAACCACTCCCAGCCGTCGGTTGCCCGGCGGCGGAACGTAGAGTTGAAGTAAACATTATCCTCGCCCAAAGCAAACAGTCGCCGCTCGTCTCCCTCGTACAGGGAGAAGTCGGTGCGGTCGTACTGGGCATAAACTTTCAGCACCGTACGGTCGTCGGGCATATAACGCGCCTGCGAGGCGGCCGAATACATCCGGTAAGGCTTCTCGAAGTCGCGCCGTCCGCTGAAGATACGGTCGTAAAGGCTCAGATTCTGATAGTTAAGGTCGACCGAAACCGACCCTTTCGCGAAAGCACGCGTACCTCCGCCCCCAGCTCCTACCACCGAAGCATTCATTCCCAGTTTGGTGACGGGGCTGTGGTCTTTCGTCTCAAGCGGCAGCACGGCCGACAAGGCTTCACCATACTCCAGCGGCGCACCGCCCGAAGCCAGATTGACCCCACGGAACATAAAGGTAGAATAACGGCTGCGCGCCACACTGTTCAGACTGACCGAGGTATAAGGATTGAGCACGTGCATGCCGTCGATGTACGTCTGTGTCTCGTAGCTGCTGCCTCCACGCACCAATAAACGCCCGCTTTCGCCCTCGACCTGCGTCCCCGGCAATGTCTGCAAGGCCTTGTACAGGTCGCCGTTCGCACCGCCCACGGTTGCCAGTCCGACGGGTTGCAAATCGTTCCACCGACTGTTGGCGGCCGGAGTCCTGTGTCCTTTGACCACTACTTCGCCCAAGTCCACACTGTCCGTAAACAGTTGCAGGCGTATCGTATCGGTCACGGTCGTCTGTGCACGGGCAACAGCTACGCATGCAAAGGCAAGGAAATATCCCATCCATAGAATAGCTTTTCTCCTCATTGTCTTCATCGTTTTTGTTTGATTCCGACAGCAAACATAAACGAAGAAAACAAGGCACAAAAATATCCGGGACAGACAGCCCGGATATGTGACCGGCAGACGTCCTCGTGTGACGAACGGCCTGCCTCTGTGACGAATGACTAAGCGTTCATCCCCTTCTCTATCATTGTCTTAACTTGCTTTGCATACGCCCGCGACACCGGTACTTCGTCCCGGCAACCCTCTAAGCGCAAGCGGTATCCCTGCGAATTGCCCGACACATCGGTCACCTTGCTGATGTTGACTAAAAAAGCCCGATGGCAACGCACGATGAACGGACAGCCTTCCACCGCCTGTTCCATCTGCTTCATGGTGATGCGCAACGTCTTCCGCACTTCTCTCTCTACGCTCCCACTCTCCGGAACATTGTGCTGCCCAGCAGGGCGACAAGTAATCTTCACGTAGTTGCCTTCGGCTTCGGCAAACAGGAAGTCGGCCGCCTCCATTTCGAGTACTTCCTTAGTAGTTCCGGCAAAAACCAGGTGCAGACTTCCGGCATCGGCATCCCTGCTTTCGGCCACGGCAGCTGCCCGTCCCGGATGCTTCAGACAGGTATTCAGCTCGGTAGCCTCCCTCAGATTACGCGCCAGCACTAAGTTGCGGTTCCACATAATAAAGAAAACAATGGGGAAAGGCGCCAACAAGAGTACCCAAACCATGCTGATACCCAGCAAACGCCAATCGGGCGACAGGCCGAATGCCCACGCCGTATATAGCCAGTTGAACAATCCTATCAGCAGACAGACAATCAGCGTATGGAGCAATTCCTTGCCCACCGTCCAGTTCTGTTCCTTGTGATAGGCAGGAAACAGCCAGGGCAACAGATAGACCATGATGCTCAGCGCTGCGGAAGACACCACGGCATAGCCCAGCAGCACAGGCAGCTTGACGGGCGCCATCCTCGAAATGCCGAACGGCTGCAACAGATAAATGATCAGAAAGACGATCAGCGAAGGCACCACTACCGTTTTCCAACGTTTGCACAGCGCCGGATAAGGAGTTTGCAGAAGTTTTATCAGCTTATTCATTGCTTTTAATATAAGACGGGCAAAGATATACAATATATTTGTAATACCCGGATAGCAAAACGGGGTTTCTTTGAAACAAAATAGAATATGCAAGCATTATTCCTATGTTCTACAACATATTATTCGCGAACAATTCGTATCTTTGCAGTGTTATTAGAGAAAAGGAAAAGAAATAGTAACCGCTTTCCGAAACGCGGAAAGCACAAAAAGAAGATGATTATGAAAAAAGACGCAAATGAAATCATGATGTTGCAGTACCGTATCCAACGCTATCAGTCGATGAGAAACGGTGCCATGTGCCAAGCCCTCAACGGCAAACTCCAGAAACTGCTTGCCAAACAGCATTAAGGACTGAACAAGAAAGTGCTTGCTTCTGCAAGCCTGACAGATGCAAATAAACAACCCTTTAAATAAAATGAATGAAGAGGATGTATCGCAGAAAGATACACCCTCTTTTTCTTTTTCCGACAGAAGGGAGCAAGGGCAACGAACCTCGGTATCGAAACCTCACTTACTCCCAGTCGCTGAACTCGAAACTAAGCTGCTCCCAGACTCCTTTCTTCGTCTCTTCTTCGTGCGGATTGGAGATGGAGAGGCCGATGAGCCGGATGGGATGCTGTTCGTAATCGACTTCTTTCAGCAGTTGCTTGGCCAGTGGAAGAATGTCGTCGAGCGTATGAAGTTCCTGCGGACGGGTCGTACTGCGGGTTATCTGACTGAAGTCGTGGAACTTGATCTTCAACGTCAGCGTATTTCCCCTGAAGTTGTGACGCTCCAACCGGCCTGCCAGCTCCACCGCTACATGATACAGCTCGATGATCACCGACGAGCGGCGCGAAATGTCTTTCTCCAACGTATGTTCGCAACCCACCGACTTACGGATGCGCACCGCTTCGACAGGGCGCAAGTCGATGCCTCGGGCAAAGTCGTAATACACGCTCCCCATCTTGCCGAACTCCTGCGTCAGCATCGCAAGCGAACGGGTGCGTAGCTGTTCGCCGTTGTGTATGCCCAGCAGGTGCATCTTCTTGGCTGTGACAGGCCCGACTCCCCAGAAACTCTCGACAGGCAAGCGGGCAATGAAGTCGAGTGCCTGGTCGGGATGAATGGTACACAGACCGTCGGGCTTGCGATAGTCGGAAGCAATCTTGGCCAGGAATTTGTTGTAGGACACACCGGCCGAAGCCACCAAATGCAGTTGGTCGCGTATCTTCTGCTTTATCTCGCGTGCAATATCGACCGCCAGCTCCATGCCCGGCTTGTTATGGGTGACATCTAAGAAAGCCTCATCCAGCGACAGAGGTTCTATCAGGTCGGTATATTCATGGAATATTTCGTGTATCTGATGCGACACAGCTTTATAGACATCCATCCTGCCGGGAATGAAAATCAGGGAAGGGCACAAACGTTTGGCCTTCTGCGACGACATGGCCGACCGCACTCCGTATCGGCGCGCTTCGTAACTGGCCGTAGCCACTACTCCCCGCTCTTCGGCACGCCCCACGGCAATAGGTTTGCCCCTCAGCTCGGGATGGTCGCGCTGTTCTACGGATGCATAGAAGGCATCCATGTCGATGTGTATGATTTTACGTTCCATTGTCAGCTTTCCTATTTTCGGCAAGGCAAGGACAAATATAGTGCTCTTTTACGAAATAAGGGAATGACGGAAGTCAAATACAACGGAAGGGATGAGAAAAAAAGGAAAAGATAAAAAAAGAACTTCCTGCCCACCTCCGGATTCGTGCGGAGAGCGGACAGGAAGTTTACTGACGATTACTTCGACTTGAAAATAATCTTATAGATCTTAGGCATGCCTTTATAGTAGCATGTTACGGTAGCAAAACCGTCTTCTGCCTTGGCCTGATCGATCTTGATATCGACTTTCTTGTCCGATGCCTTGGCGGTCACTTTCGGGAATGACTTTCCGTCCGCTGCAACCTCATATACCAATTCGTAGTGCGAATAGTCTGTAATGCCGTTTTCGTTCGTCGAGCGTACCGGTGTCTTGGGCAGTTCGATGGCCTCACCGCCTACCTTCACCGTCACTTCGGGCACTACCGGACGCACAATCGGGTGCTTGGAAGAGCTGAATCCCAATCCGGACATATCGAACAGAGGAGCCTGCCCCTCGCCTTCGGCTACTAAATAGATGGCGTGTTTCTTATCCAGATGATCTACCACGTCAGCCACATTCAGCGTGAACTTGGTTTCTTTCTGTGCAGCACCTGCCGGAACTTCGATCACGCCAATCTTCTTGCCTTTCCATACGGCATTGTCCCACGGAGCATCCAGCCATACATTTACCTTGAATGCCTTGTCGGTACGCGGAGTGATGAAGAGGTTGAACACGGTACCGTTTCCGGGTTTCGTCCCTTCGAAAGCCTTGATGCCGTTCTTGTCCTTATCCAATCCGCCAAAGCCGAAGTACTTATAACCGATGATGACACCGTTCCGCACTCCTGTTATCGGCATGTGGTTGTCCCATACGTCCCAGGAATCCTGCTGAACACCTGTATCGGACAGGTAGCAGGCATAACCGGCCGAATAATAACGATACGGATCGAGACCGAAGATGTGGAAACCTTCGGAGGTAACTTCCGCACCTGTATATTCGTGACCGTTGCTGTCTTTGGCCGTCCACTTATGGTCGTCGGCATAAGCATCGTAACCGGTAATAGTCACCTTGCCGCCTTCGGAAACAGGTTTCTCGTCCCACTCAATCCTGATGGGCGCCACTACGGCCTGACGGGCAAAACCGAAGTTACGGGGCGGACGGTGATAGAATACATACCACTGACCGTTGATTTCCTCGATACTGCCGTGCGTGTTGTGTCCACCGTTGGTAGTCACCAGCGACTTACCGTCCTCGCTTACTTCCGGGCCACGTGAATCGACTACAACACCACCGATTTTCCACGGTCCGAACGGAGTATCTCCGTAAGCATAGCGCAGGGTCGAGTTGCTGCTTCCCATGCCATAGTCAGGACCGGAGTAGCCGCTGTAAACCGACACATACTTATTTCCCACCTTGCGGATGGACGAAGCCTCGAAGAAGTTGAAGGCACCCAGATTCTGTCCGGGGAATACATTGGGATAAACGGCATCGGCCGGATCGCGAACTACGCCATACCGACGTCCTGCCGGCATATTAAACGGAATCACTTCCTTGCCCGGACGAACCGAATACATGGTATTCTGATCCAATTCGGCAGCCGACGACCGCTGGAATCCCCAGAAACCGTAAGCACGGAAACCGATGTTGTAATCCGGATCGTTCGGATCAGTAATCTGCTCTACATAGATCGAAGGGTCAAAGCCCATGACACTGCCCGGCAGTGTCTTCCGTCCATCCTCGGTCACATTCACCGGAGTAAACGGTCCGTCCGGACGAGTTCCTTTTGCAACCATTGCCTCGCGGAACGGGCCACGGCTATGCGGATACAGGTAGTACTCGCGGGTGCCATCCCGACGGTTCACTTCTACCAGGTCGGGAGCGTACATCACGTCCCATTGTCCGTCGATGTTATACGTAAAAATCGGACCCTCGTCACGCCAGTTCTGCAAGTCCTCCACCGGTGCGGACCATGCATGGATGTCGGGGCCGCAATAGCTGTCAAGGCGCAGATCGTGCGATCCGATAATATAAACCCGATACTTGCCCGGATTATCAGGATCTTCAAACACACGCGGTTCTCCATCCGGAATGTGTTCCCACAAAGGGAGATAAGGATTTCCGATACTTTCGAACACTGGCTTCTCTTTTGCCTCCCCGGCATCATTTCCTTTGGACGAAAAGGCCCACCCACTTGCTGCCAACGAAAGTGCAGCTACATACAAAAAGGTGTTCGGCCATCTTTTTCGTACACTTCTCTTCATTTTCATAAATTATTAATTTTAAGGAATAAATATTTCTTAGATCCATTACGGAATCTGAAAAACAAAATACACGCTCAAACGATTTGCATATGGTTGAGGATAAAGCAGTTAGTACAAATGCCACAGCCCATCGGACTCCTTTCCAAGCAAATCGTTCATGCAAGTTGGCTAAATTAATTGAATTATGCAAGAGAAATGTTTATAAACTTAACCGGAAGCCGGCAAATTGAGTCATTTTACAGTAAAAGGTAAGTGCCCAATCTGCCCCTATAAATACAAGAACATCCCGGCGTGGAAGAGATAAAATCTTCCGACGGATTGCCGGAACTCTATGCCTTACGCTTCATCCGGTGATACACGTAAATGAAGGCCGGAATAAGGAAAGCATCCGCGAATACCCACGCTGTAGGGTCGCCAAAGCAGACGGCTAAATAGCCGAAAACCGGGACGGCAAACACACTGACTAAGATTCGGGCTATCATCTCGGACACACCGGAAAGCATGGCCAAACCGGTATATCCGACTCCCTGAATGGTATAGCGCAGGATGCAGAGCAACCCCAGCACGGGGAAAAACGATACCGAAATATGAAGGAACAATGCCGTGTCTTTCAGAATCTCGACCTCGGCAGCATCGACAAACAGCAAAGCGATTGTGCGGGCACCGGTCATCAGTATCACGAAGGTAAAGGCCCAATAGATCAGCATCATCAACGCGCTCGACTTCACTCCTTGCCAGACGCGTTCAGGCTTACCGGCACCGTAGTTCTGTCCCGAATACGTGGCCATCGCTATGCCTAGACTTTCCAACGGACACATGAAGAACATCTTGATGCGCATGGCAGCCGTAAAAGCGGCCACGCAGGCAGTGCCCAACGCATTGTTGGCACTCTGCAGCATGATACTGCCAATGGCCGTAATCGAGAACTGAAGTCCCATGGGCACCCCGATAAACATCAGACGGTTAGCCAACGAAGCATCGTACTTCCGCTCGGCAGGAGTCGTGCGAAGAATGTCGAACTTCTTCACCATATAGAAGTAGCAAAGGACAGCCGAAACCGCCTGCGACACCAGCGTGGCAATGGCCGCACCCGCTACTCCCCACCCCAGGACGAGGATGCAGAAGAGGTCGAGCACGATGTTCAACACCGTCGAGAGCAACAGGAACCAGAACGGAGTCTTACTGTCGCCCAAGGCACGGATGATGCTGGACAACAGATTGTAGAAAAACGTACAGGGTACACCGATAAAGGTGATCAGCAGATAACGGTAAGCCCCCTCGAAGATGTTATCCGGCGTACGCATCCAGTGCAGGATATTGCCACACAGCAGGCTGGTCACTACGGCTATCACGACCGACATCACTGCCGCCAGCTGCAAACTGACAAATACATATCGGCGCATGGTCGTATAGTCGCGCGCACCGAACTTCTGGGCAATGGGGATGCCGAAGCCACCGCAACACCCGTTGCAAAAACCAAGAATCAGAAATACGACCGAAGTACTGGCTCCTACCGACGCCAAGGCATCGATGCCTAAAAAACGCCCCACGATGGCCGCATCCACTAACGAATAGGTCTGCTGGAGCAGATTGCCTAACAAAAGAGGCAAAGCAAAATTGAATATCAATGGAAGGGACCGGCCTTCCGTCATTGCTTTAACACTTGCCATATTTGTTTCCTTTCAACTGAAAAAACTGCTTTGCGCTAAATAATCGGGCGTCTCAGCATATATAAACATCACACTTCCTCCCTTGATGGCATCGATAATGGGGCGTGAGAGGGCACGGGGAACAGCCGGACATCCGAAACTGCGCCCTAAGCGCCGTCCGCCGCTGACGACGGAAGGGTCGGCATAGTCGGCACCGTGCATCACGATGGCGCGCTCGCGGGCATGGTCGTTGATGCCCTTCTCCAACCCGTTCAGTATCAGCGAATAGCCGTTACTGCCCAGATAGGTCGATTCGGTCAGATAGAATCCCAAGGAACTTTTCAGTGAGCCGTTTTCGTTCGAAAAGGAAGTGGCGTACATCTCTCCGCTGTTCTTGCCGTGGGCCACCAGCGACGAGAAGAGCAATTTCCGTTCCTTCATGTCGAACACGAAAAGCCGCTCGCGGGTGGATGGTTGCGAGAAGTCGATCAGCGTCAGCACGTCGCGCTTGCGTCCTGCCACCTTATAATATCCAGTCACTGCCTGCCTGAAAGCCTCCCAGCCGACAACCCCTTCCAGGTTCATCGAGCGATACAAGGCAGCGCACCCCATCCCTTCGGACAGGGAAAGCGAAGGCATGCATCCCTTATCTTCCACCCAAGTCACAGGCGGCAGACACAGAAAAACGACCAATAGCAATAACCTACAGTTCAGCACGATACGACACGATTCTATTCGATTACCCTAAAAAAACTGCGCAAAATTACAGCTTTTCCGGCATACGTTCACCACGGAGAAAGTTAAATAATACAAGTTTCCCCCTCTTCCTCACAGCCTTGGACATGCCGACGCAGCAACAGAGGCACCAATCATCCCGGATGATTGTAGGAATCATCCCCGTTGATTGTAGGAATCATCCGGGATGATTGTACCCTAAGGACACAGTTTTCCCCTCCTTCCCTGCATGGAAAGGGGACCGGATGCAACTCTATTCGATGACAACAATCAGTGATCTCTCGGTCGGTGCCCAATCATATACGAACTTCGAATGCGACGTGGCATTGCGCACACACATGTGCGAACGGGGGACGGTGCCCAACGACCAGCTGTACTCTATCATCGCCGTCTGTGGCACGTTGACGGGCACGCCGTGGATATAAGCACCGTTTGTGAAACGGCTGGCATAGGGCGCATAGCCGCCCGTCGCCGCGGAGCCGTCCTTCAGAAACACCATCTTCTGCTTTTTCTGCTGCAGCAGGTACATGCCCAACGGCGTCTCCTGCGCATAAGGCGGTGCATGGCGGCCGGTAGTCGCCGGATTCATGCTGCGAATGGCCCATTCGCCCGGAGCGGTACGCTCCAGGGTTGTAATGTTCTGGTCGAGACGGTCAACGAAGACAACGTGATTGAAGATCGTACTGTCGCTCAGCAGCTTCAGATAGCGTTCGGGTACCAGCCACTCCTCCTCCCACGTCACCGGATAGACCCTGCAGAAACTGCCTACCCGCCCCCGCAGGTAGGCCAAAGTCCCGTCGCGCCCATAGCGTTCGGGCACCAACGTATCACCCGGCAAATACATCGGGACGGACTGATAACGCTCCACGCCCAACGTATCGGCCACCCGCTTGTAGGCATTGCGCACGAACCTGCGCACCAAAGGAGCCTCACGGTTCATGTTCTTGTAATTCTGAAGCACCACCCAGCGCTCCTGCCCGCGCTGCATGTTTTCGATATAAGCCAAGCAATTGCGGATGACGTCCCACTTGAACGAGCGCACCGTGTCCCGATAAGGATAGGTATCCTCCAACGTATATTTATCGTACAGCAGTTCCTTGGTCAGACTGACCTCATCGGCCGTCAGCAGTTTATCATCCAGAGAAGAAGTTTGTGCCGTCACAGTATCCACAATCTCCGAAGTCGTAACGTCCGGCATGTACGCTTCCGGCGTATCCGATACCGTCTTCCCGGCATCGCGGCATCCGGCCAGCATCACCAGCAGCCACAGAATAAAAAAGAGTTCCAAAGGTTTCATAAATAAGGCCGATAGAGATTATTTAACAAAAGTAACATTTTCCCTCAAGCAGCGCAACTTTCTATCCGGAAAATCTTTTGGAAAAGCATTCATCTCGGCAACGTCCCTCCCCATCGGCCGGCAACCAACAAAAAAAGCCGCTGATACTTCAGCGACTTCTTTTGTTCATGTGGAGCTGGAGGGAATCGAACCCTCGTCCAAACGAGGAAATCATAAGCTTTCTACATGCTTATCTTTGCCTGATTTTTCGTGCAACGGCAGAACCAAAGCCATCAACCGTTGCCTTATCCTCTAAAGTTTCATCCGAGCCACGAGGCTGGCACGAACTATCCCCGATTTGACTGCACCACTTTATCGGAATGCTTCGGAGCAACAGCTTCCGAGTGATGTCACGTCCCAGCACCTGGTGCCGGGATTAAGCTTCAATCTACTATACTTCGATTAAGCAGCGAGAGCGTAACGAGTTTCGCCAGATAAAATTTTGAGGACTGAGATTAAAGTGCAAATCAACGACGCACTGCATGCTTACTTACCATTTCTGCCCGCTGTCAAATCCAGTCAACCCCATGACTTTGTAACGGTCTGAAATTTAAAAGATTGCGTAACTCATTGCTAAGTAGGGAGGGTGAAAAAGGGATAAATGCTACTTTATTTTTCATCCTCTACCGCTTTCTTTGGCCCAAAGATACATATTCTTTTATTAGCAATCACCATATATTTACAAATATTAGCTAATACTGACTTTTCGTGATAAAAACAATAATCTTCCATACATAGAATATGTGCACCCCATTGTCATCAATGTTCAAACAGCTACCAAAGCCAGTATCCGTTGACGGAATTACCCCCTGCAAGAGGGAATATCTATCTTCTGTAATGGATATTTGCACAAAAGAGATGGGAAGTTAACGGAAAAAGTCTCTGAAGTTAACTGAAAAACCGGAAAGAATTAAGGAAGCAATCTATCCCAAACTTTGGTTTTTCCATACCCAGCCTTGAGATGTCTAAACCAAGGTTTGGTTTAGACATCCCAAGGTTGAAAAGAAAGTTCTTCCGTACAAGCAACAATTCCGCCAACAGATTCCTATTATATAAATACACCCTCGTTTAACAGATGTAGCCGTAATACTTGTATACACCGCGATTGCATCTACTTTTCAGGTTATTATAGTGTTCTTTCTTTTTAAAAGTGAATGATATGTTTCGTCTAATAATGATTTGAATTCCCCGGTAGCGTCTTGGAGGATATTTTTAGTAAGAGGAAGACCCTTCGGACAATAAAAGCCGATACTTCGGACTATTTTATCCCTTTATTTCACACATTAGCCGTATTTTTGTCAACAAAAGAAACAATAATAACCAAGAGATTTTTAGAACATATCATGAAGAACCTTATTGCCCTAACCCTGCTGCTTGGAGGAAGCACACTGCTCTGCGCACAAAAGCCTGCCAAAACACCGGCAACCTACAAGCCGGTGAAAAGTGAAATGTACCGCAAAGGTTGGATAGACTTCAACAAAAACGGAGTGAAAGACGTGTACGAAGACCCCTCCGCCCCGCTCGAAGCACGCATCGAAAACCTGCTGCAACAGATGACGCTGGACGAAAAGACCTGCCAAATGGTCACCCTCTACGGCTACAAACGCGTACTGAAAGACGACCTCCCCACCCCCGAATGGAAAGAGCTGCTCTGGAAAGACGGCATCGGCGCCATCGACGAACACCTGAACGGCTTCCAGCAATGGGGGCTGCCTCCCTCGGACAATGCCTACGTCTGGCCCGCCTCGCGCCACGCCTGGGCACTGAACGAGGTGCAACGGTTCTTTGTGGAAGATACCCGTCTCGGCATCCCCGTAGACTTTACCAACGAAGGCATACGCGGCGTGGAAAGCTACCGCGCCACCAACTTCCCCACCCAACTGGGACTGGGACATACCTGGAACCGTGAACTGATTCGCCAAGTAGGACTCATCACCGGACGCGAAGCCCGCATGCTGGGCTACACCAACGTCTACGCCCCCATCCTCGATGTAGGCCGCGACCAGCGTTGGGGACGCTATGAGGAAGTCTACGGCGAATCCCCCTATCTTGTTGCCGAGCTGGGTATCGAAATGGTACGCGGACTGCAACATAATCACCAAGTAGCCGCCACTGCCAAACACTTTGCTGCATACAGCAACAATAAGGGAGCACGTGAAGGCATGGCGCGCGTTGATCCGCAAATGCCGCCGCGCGAAGTGGAAAACATACACATCTACCCTTTCAAACGGGTAATCCGTGAAGCAGGGCTATTGGGCGTGATGAGTTCCTATAACGACTACGACGGCATTCCCATCCAGGGAAGCTATTATTGGCTGACTACCCGACTCCGCAAGGAAATGGGTTTCCGGGGATATGTGGTATCGGACAGCGATGCCGTAGAATATCTCTATACCAAGCATAACACCGCCAAAGACATGAAAGAAGCCGTCCGCCAAAGCGTGGAAGCCGGGCTGAACGTACGCTGTACCTTCCGCTCGCCCGACTCCTTCGTCCTTCCCCTCCGCGAACTGGTGAAGGAAGGCGGGCTGAGCGAAGAAGTCATTAACGACCGTGTGCGCGACATCCTCCGGGTAAAGTTCCTCATTGGTCTGTTCGATGCCCCCTACCAGACAGACCTTGCCGGTGCCGACCGTGAAGTGGAAAAAGAAGAGAACGAAGCCATCGCCTTGCAGGCATCCCACGAGTCCGTCGTTCTGCTGAAGAATGCCGGTGAGCTGTTGCCCTTAGACATCAACTCCACCAAGAAGATTGCCGTCTGTGGTCCCAATGCCAATGAAGAAGGCTACGCGCTGACCCATTACGGCCCACTTGCCGTAGAAGTGACCACTGTACTGGAAGGCATTCAAGAAAAGACAAAAAGCAAGGCAGAGGTGCTCTACACCAAAGGCTGCGACCTAGTGGATGCCCACTGGCCCGAAAGTGAAATCATAGACTATCCTCTGACCGACGACGAGCAAGCCGAGATAGACAAAGCCGTAGAAAATGCCCGCCAAGCTGATGTTGCCGTCGTAGTATTGGGCGGCGGACAACGCACCTGCGGCGAAAACAAATCGCGCACCAGCCTCGACCTGCCCGGCCGGCAGTTGCAACTGCTTCAAGCCATACAAGCCACGGGCAAGCCCGTCGTACTGATACTCATCAAC